>Ga0209474_10000997_pt1 | contig 28824 bp, 28 predicted proteins | sample GraSoiAngelo_145_FD_185902 | JGI IMG/M metagenome (GOLD analysis project Ga0209474, IMG submission 185902) | Grasslands soil microbial communities from the Angelo Coastal Reserve, California, USA - 14_1009_05_20cm (SPAdes) (version 2) | ecosystem: Environmental > Terrestrial > Soil > Grasslands...
CGCGCCGACGAGAAGCAGCGGCGTCCTCGCGCCTAGCTCGCGTACACCCGCTCCCGCGGACCCTGAGCTAGGCGAAGGCACCGAGCACCACAGCCGAGGATGCGATCCACAGCGCGACGCACGCCAAGATCCCCCTGTCGGAGAGCAGGACCGTCTCGGGCTCCTCGCCGAGGTCGTGTCGGTGGACGAGCAGGAGGTACCGGCAGACTCCGAAGACGACGAAAGGGATCGTGAGCATCATGGCCGGGGTGTGGGCAGTGAACGTGTAGAGGGCGTAGGCGATCACCGTCGAGGCCGCGACGACGCCGACCAGCTGGTCGACGATCGCAAGCGAATAGCCCTCGAGTACGGGTCGTCCGGGCGTGGCATCGGCTCCGACCAAGACGAGCTCGCCGCGACGCTTGGCGAGACCGAGGAAGAGTGCCAGCAGGCCGCTGCAGAGCAGAAGCCAGGGCGAGATGGGCACCTGCACGGCGACCGCGCCGGCGGCGGCGCGGACGACGAACAGCGCGCCGATCGTCATCACGTCGACCAGCACAAGGTGCTTCAGGCCAAGCGAGTAGCCGAGCTGCAGCAGGATGAAGGCCGCGATTGCAGCGAGCGACCGCAAGCCGAGCCCGGCCGCCAGCGCCGCGGCCGCCGTCGCCAGCAGCGTCGCCAGCAGCAGGGCCGTCCGGCCGCTCAGCCAGCCGCTCGCGATTGGCCGCAGCCGCTTCACAGGATGCAAGCGGTCGTGGGCGACGTCGCGGACGTCGTTGACGAGGTAGGCGGCGCTCGAGGCCGCGCAGAAGGCGCCGAAAGCGAGGAGCGCCTCCGCGACCTTGACCGCATCCCCAAGTTTCGCCGCGAAGACGACCCCGGCGAACAGTAGTAGGTTCTTCGACCACTGACGCGGGCGCAGCGCCGCGAATGCGGCACGAAGCACGCCCAGCCGCACCCGCGTCTTGAGCTGCTCTACTTCATCGGGGGTGGCTGGCGTCGGATGGAGAAACGCCTCCACGAGATGAGCTTCGCTCAGAGCGGCGTGGACAGCACTATCCGAACGGCCAGCCCAGACGTCCGTTCGACCAACGATCTTCGCGACTTCGACCCCAACGGATTGATAATCGTCGCCCCAAGGAGGTTACGGCAGCTCCGCCGCGGCCAGGGCGCGCGCGGCGGCCGGGCGCGCGGGACAGCCGGCCAGGTGGTCGTTGACGATGCCGCAAGCCTGCATCGCCGCGTAGGCGGTGGTCGGGCCGACGAAGCGGAAGCCCACCGCGCGCAGCTCCTTCGAGAGCGCGACAGACTCGGGCGTCGAGGCCTGCCAGTCGTTTCGCGAGCGCGGCACGCGCGGGCGCTTCGGCCGGTGCGACCAGACGAGCTGCGGCAGCGTCGTCCCGGACTCGCGGAGCGCAACCGTCGCGCGCGCGTTGGCGATCGCGGCCTCGATCTTCCCGCGGTGGCGAACGATGCCCGCGTCGCCGAGCAGCCGCTTGATGTCGCGCTCGCCGAAGCGCGCCACGCGCTCCGGGTCGAAGCCGGCGAACGCGGCGCGAAAGGCCTCGCGCTTGCGCAGGATCGTCAGCCAGGAGAGGCCCGATTGGAACCCCTCCAGGGAGAAGCGCTCGTAGAGCCCGCGCTCGTCGACGACGGGCAGGCCCCACTCCTCGTCGTGGTACCGGTTGTACGCCGGGTCCGAGCTCTCCCAGCAGCGCTTGCTCACGAAAGGTCGACCTTGACGATCCCGTCCTCGACCGTGACCGGGAACGTCTCGACCGGCAGCACGGCCGGGAGCGTCAGCGGGCTGCCGCTGCGAATGTCGATGTGCGCACCGTGCCTCGGGCAGACCGCGAATCCCTCTTCCGGGTCGAACTCGCCCTCGCAGAGCGGCCCGTCGTCGTGCGAGCAGCGATCCTCGATCGCGTAGAACTCGCCGCCGAGGTTGTAGACGCCCACGGAGATCTCGCCCGCGTGGACGATCTTCACCGACCCGGGCGGAAGCTCCTCCGCGCGGCCCACTCGTCCGGGAGCGGCGTCCCCTTGGCGCGGTGCAGCGCGACCTTCAGCACCCCCAGCCCGAGCAGCGCGCACTTGAGCCGGACCGGCGTCAGCGGGATGCCGACCTCCTCCAGCAGCGCCTCCTTCGGCAGCCCGGCGATCTCCGACGCGGTCTTGCCCACGACCATCTCCATCAGCATCGACGTGGACGCCTGGCTGATCGCGCAGCCGCGGCCGGAGAACTTGACCTCCTCCAGCGTCTCGCCGTCGTCGGCGAACTGCACATAGATCGAGACTTCGTCGCCACAGAGCGGGTTGACGCCCTCGGCCTGCGCGTCGGCGTCCTCCATCACCCCGTGGCCGCGCGGGTTCTTGTAGTGGTCGAGGATGACCTCTCTGTAGAGATCTTCAGCCATGGCCTATCCGAAGATCTTGCGCGTCTTCTGCACGCCCTCGACGAGGCGGTCGATCTCCTCGGGGACGGAGTAGAGGTAGAAGCTCGCGCGGTTGGTCGCGGCGACGCCGAGTCGGGTCATCAGCGGTTGGCAGCAGTGGTGGCCGGCACGGATGGCGACGCCCTCCGAGTCGAGCACCTGGGCCACGTCGTGTGGGTGGATCCCCTCGACGTTGAACGAGACGATGCCCGCGCGCCGATCCGCCGGCGGGCCGTAGAGCGTGACGCCCTCGATCTCGCCGAGCCGCTCGAGCGCCACCGCGGCCAGCTCCTGCTCGTGCGCCTCGATCGCCTCGATCCCGACCTCGTTCAGGTAGTCGATCGCGGCGCCCAGCCCGACCGCCTCGGCGATCGGGGAGGTGCCGGCCTCGAACTTGTGCGGCAGCTCGCCCCAGGTCGTCGACTCGTAGCGCACTTTGCTGATCATGTGGCCGCCGAGGTTGAAGGGCTCCATCGCCTCGAGGATCTCGCGGCGTCCCCACAGTGCGCCGACGCCGGTCGGCCCGCACATCTTGTGCGCCGAGAGCGCGAAGAAGTCGCAGCCGAGCGCCTGCACGTCGACCGGGTGGTGCGGCGCGGCCTGGGCGCCGTCGACAACCATGATCGCGCCCTGAGCGTGTGCCCACGCGGCCAGCTTCTCGATCGGGTTGATCGTGCCGAGCGCGTTCGAGACGAGGTTGGCCGCGACCACCTTGACGTTCCCGTCGCGCGCGGCCTCGTCGAGACCCGAGAGATCGAGCTCGCCGTCCTCGTTGACGTGCAGCATCCGGAAGCCGGCGCCGGTCTTCTCGGCCATGTACTGCCACGGCACGAAGTTCGAGTGGTGCTCGAGCTCGGTGACGACGACCAGGTCGCCCGGGCCAAGGTTGTTCAGACCCCAGGCGTAGGCGACCAGGTTGAGCGCCTCGGTCGCCTGCCGCGTGAAGATCACCTCGCGCACGTCCGGCGCGTTGACGAAGTCCGCCACTTTCTGCCGCGCTCCTTCGAAGGCCTCGGTCGCACGCTCGGAGAGCGTGTAGACGCCGCGGTGCACGTTCGCATTGGACGTCTCGTAGAAATCGCGCATCGCGTCGAGCACCTGCCGAGGCTTCTGCGAGGTGACGGCCGAATCGAGGTAGGCGAGCGGCTTTCCGTGGATCTCCTGCTCGAAGATCGGGAAGTCGGCACGCAGCTTCTGCGCGTCGAGCGAAGTCCGTGCCGTCACCACCATGTGGCTATCGTACCGAGGCACCGGGTCTATGAAGCTGAGCTCCCTTTTCGGTGTGTCCCTGATTGCGTTTGCGCTGCTCGCAGCCGGTTGCGGCAGCTCGAACCCTGCTGCGAAGCTCCCCGGCGCGAAGGTCTTCACGAGCGCGGGCTGCGCGAGCTGCCACACGCTCAAGGCGGCGAGGGCGAAGGGCCAGATCGGGCCCGACCTCGACGCGCTCAAGCCGGACGCGCCCACGGTCGCCCATCAGGTGCGCGTCGGCGGCAACGGCATGCCCTCGTTCCAGAGGCGCCTCTCGGGAACACAGATCAGCCAGGTTGCCGCCTTCGTCGCCGCGGCCTCGCGGACGACCGGCCAGGCGGCGACGTTCAAGCCGGACAACACGACCATCAAGGGCTGCGAGCAGAGCAAGAAGCCGTTCTGCTTCCGGCAGGCGTTCGCGAACATCGCCTACCGGGACGGGCCCCAGAAGGCGCTAGACGAGCTCGCCACCGACGACTCGCGCATGCCGCAGGTCCATGGCGACTGCCACCAGATCAGCCACTGGATCGGCCACGCCGGGCTCGCGCGCTACCACGGAAACGCTGCCGAGGCGCTAGCGCACGGCGGCATGACCTGCAACTCGGGCTACTACCACGGCGTGATCGAGCGCTCGTTCTCGGGCCTGCCGCGGAGCGAGGTGGTCCACAAGGCAAGGCACCTCTGCACGACGCCCTCGGTGACCAAGAACGACTTCCTCCTCTACCAGTGCGTGCACGGGCTCGGGCACGGGCTGATGATCTACAGCGGCGACGACCTGCCCTGGGCGCTCCGTGCCTGCCACAAGCTGCAGACGAGCTTTGACCGCGTCTCCTGCACCGGCGGCGTCTTCATGCAGAACCTCGACACCGGGATGATCACGTCCCGCTACCTGAACAAGCGCAACCCGATCTACCCGTGCCCGATCGTGGCCGAGCGCGACAAGGTCTACTGCTACCTGATGGTCACCTCGCGGATCAACACGCTCGACGGCTTCAACTGGAAGCGGACGGCCGGCTGGTGCCGCAAGAGCGAGCCGGGCTGGGTCGCGACGTGCTTCCAGTCGTTCGGGCGCGACGTCTCCGGTGCGAGCCAGTACCACCCGCAGCAGACCATCCACCTCTGCTCGCTCGCCGGCAGCGGGGAGAACGAGTGCCTCTACGGCGCGTCGCGCGACTACGCGAACAACTACGCCGGCGGGAAGCAGGCGGCGGTGCTCTGCAACGTCAGCCCGATGCGTTACCGCCCGCGCTGCTTCGAAGGCATCGGCACGATCCTCGGCGCGATCCACCGCCTCGGCCCCGACCGGAAGGCGGCCTGCAACGAGGTCACGCCGGCCCGCTATCGCGCAGACTGCTACCGCGGCGCGGCCGTTACCTAGGTCTGAGGGATGCGCGCTTCGAGCGCGCTCGTGACGGCCTCGCGGACCGGCTCGAGCTCGATCCGGTCGAGCACGTCCTGGAAGAAGCCGCGCACGATCAGGCGCTCGGCGTCGGGTCGTGGCAGGCCGCGGGCCATCAGGTAGAAGAGCTGCTCGCGGTCGACGCGGCCGACCGTGGCGCCGTGGGTGCAGCGCACATCATTGGCGAGGATCTCCAGACCGGGGATCGGGACTGCATGCGCCGTCGGCGAGAGCATCAGGTTGCGGCACTCCTGGTAGGCGTTGGTCTTCTGCGCCTTCTCCTCGACGCGGATCATCCCGCGCCAGACCGCAGTCGCCTGGTCACGGAGGGCGCCCTTGAACGCGAAGTCCGACTCGGTGTCGGGCGCGATGTGCTCCTGGAAGGTGTCGTAGTCGAGGTGCTGCTCCCCATCGGCGAAGTAGGCGCCGGTCACGCGCGAGGTCGCGCCCGGGCCGGCGAGGTCGTTCTGGATCCGCACCTTGCCCTTCTTCGAGCCGAAGCCGCCGCTGACCCAGTCGAGCTCGGCGTCGCGCTCGACCCGCGCGTGGTGCGAGGCGAAGTGCCAGGTCTCGCGCGAGAGGTTCTGCAGCGAGACGTACTCGAGCTTCGCGTTCTGCTCGACGAACAGCTCGGCGACGCCGTTGAAGTAGCCGGGCAGGCCGGCCGAGGCCGACGCGTACTCCTCGACCAGCGAGAAGCGCGAGCCCTCCTCGGCGATGACCAGCAGTCGCCAAAAGAGCGAGCCGCTCTCAATCGCGTTCACGACGCGCACGAACAGCGGGCGCTCGAGCTCGAGCCCGCCGGGGACGTGGACGAGCAGGCCGTGCTGCCAGGCGGCGGCGTTGTGGGCGGCAAACTTGTCTTCCTGCCAGCCGACGAGCGAGCCAAGCCGCTCATGCGACTCGTCCAGCTGCTCGAAGCGAATCTCGGCCGGCGCGCGCGTGATCTCGATCCCGGTCTCGGTGACGACGGCCTCGGCGGCAACATCCAGTGCCAGCATGGAGGCCGGCGTGCCCGCGGCAGCCTTCTCACCCGAAAACGCCTCGGGGTCGAACCCGCGCAGGTCGGTGAAGCGCCAGTGCTCCTCGCTCGTCCCGGGTACCGCAAGCTCGCGATAGCGCTCGAGCGCATCGGCCCTACTCATAGGCCTTGTACCGCCGGTGGAGGATCACCGCGTTCTCGTCGGGATCGAGGAAGACAGCCATCTTGCAGACCCCGGTGTCGCCGAAGCCGGCGCACTTCAGGCCCTTCGCCTCGAGCTCGGCCTTTGCGGCGTCCACGTCCGCCACCCGCAGCGCGAAGCCGCCGACGTCCGGCGTGAAGTCGATGTTCTCCTTCTCCGGCTCCCAGAAGGTGAGCGTGACCTGGCCGGCCGTCAGCTCGTCGGGGTTGTTCGGGTCCGGCTCGAGGCCGAAGGTGTCGCGGTACCACGCACGCGAGCGGTCCGCGTCCCGGGTCGCGATGTTCACGAAGTCGACTCGCTCGACCTGCATCAGCGGGGCGGCGCGTAACGACGGTGGAGCATGAGCGCGTTGCCGTCAGGATCGGAGAAGAACGCCATGTGGCAGACGCTCGAGTCGCGGGTCTCGCCGTGGAACTCGACGCCCCTGGCCTCGAGCTCCTTCCGCGCCTCCTCGACACCTGGGACGCGAAGCGCGATGTGCGCCGTGTGGGGCGCGCTGAACTGCTGGCCGATCTGCTCCATGTCGATCAGGTAGAGGCTGACGTTCTCGCCGAGCTGGAACTCCGGGAAGCCGCGCTCGGACACCTGCTCGAGGCCGAGCGTGTCGCGGTAGAACCGCGTCGCTCGCTCCATGTCTGTCACCGGCACGGACAGGAAGTCCGTCCGCTCGACGATCAACCTACCGAGCCCTCCATCTGGAGCTGGATCAACCGGTTCATCTCGACCGCGTACTCGAGCGGCAGCTCCTTGGTGATCGGCTCGACGAAGCCGGAGACGACCATCGCGGACGCCTCGGCCTCCGAGAGCCCGCGTGACATCAGGTAGAAGAGCTGCTCCTCGCCGATCTTCGAGACCGTGGCCTCGTGGCCGATGTCGACCTCGTCCTCGTCGATCTTGATGTAGGGGTAGGTGTCGGAGCGCGAGTTCTCGTCGAGGATCAGCGCGTCGCAGACGACCTTCGACTTCGCGCCGGTCGCGCCCTTGGCCACCTCGAGCAGCCCGCGGTAGCCCGCGCGCCCCCCGTCCTTGGAGATCGACTTCGAGGTGATCACCGAGGTCGTATTCGGCGCCATGTGGACGGCCTTGCCGCCCGCGTCCTGGTGCTGGCCCTTGCCGCCGAAGGCGATCGAGAGCACCTCGCCGTGCGCGCCCTCGCCGAGCAGCCAGATCGCCGGGTACTTCATCGTCAGCTTCGAGCCGAGGTTGCCGTCGACCCACTCCATCGTCGCGTTCTCGTAGGCGACGGCGCGCTTGGTGACCAGGTTGTAAACGTTGGTCGACCAGTTCTGAATCGTCGTGTAACGGCAGCGCGCGTTCGGCTTGACGATGATCTCGACCACGGCCGAGTGCAGCGAGTCGGACGAGTAGATCGGCGCCGTGCAGCCTTCGACGTAGTGCACGTAGGCGCCTTCGTCGACGATGATCAGCGTCCGCTCGAACTGGCCCATGTTCTCTGCGTTGATCCGGAAGTAGGCCTGCAGCGGCATCTCGACCTTCACGCCCGGCGGCACGTAGATGAACGAGCCACCCGACCAGACGGCCGAGTTCAAAGCCGCGAACTTGTTGTCGTTCTGCGGGATGATCGTCCCGAAGTACTGCTTGACGAGCTCCTCGTGCTCGCGGAGGCCCGAGTCCATGTCCTTGAAGATCACGCCCTGGGCCTCGAGGTCGTCCTGCAGCTTGTGGTAGACGACCTCCGACTCGTACTGGGCGCCGACGCCGGCGAGGTACTTCTTCTCAGCCTCGGGGATGCCGAGCTTGTCCCAGGTGTCCTTGATCTCGGGCGGCAGGTCCTCCCAGCTGTTGGCCTGCTTCTCGGTCGGGCGGATGTAATAGAAGATGTTCTCGAAGTCGATCTCGGAGAGGTCGCCGCCCCACTCGGGAAGCGGCCGCGCGCGGAAGTACTCGAGCGACTTGAGGCGGAACTTGCGCATCCACTCCGGCTCGTTCTTGTGCTCGGAGATGGCGGCGACAAGCTCGGGCGATAGACCGCGGCCGGACTTGAAGAAGTAGTCCTCGATCTCGTGGAAGCCGTACTTGTAGTCGTTGCCGATCTTCGCGACGACTTCGGTCTCAGGAGTGGCTGCCATTCCGCCTTTCGTTCACGCCGAAGGCTTCGTACCCCTCGGCTTCGAGTCGCTGGGCCAATTCGGGCCCGCCTTCCTCCACGATACGCCCGCTCACGAAGACGTGCACGAAATCGGGCGTGACGTAGTTGAGGATCCGCTGGTAGTGCGTGATCACGAGCGCGCCCATTTCGGGGCCGACCAGCTCCTTGACACCGCTGGCGACGATCTTGAGCGCGTCGATGTCGAGCCCCGAGTCGGTCTCGTCGAGCACGGCGACGCGCGGCTTCAGCATCGCCATCTGCAGGATCTCGACCCGCTTCTTCTCGCCGCCCGAGAAGCCATCGTTCACGTAGCGCTGCGCCAGCTCGCGCGGGACCTTGAGCTTGTCCATCGCGGCGAGCATGTCTTTGCGGAACTCCGGGATCTTGACCGGGTCGTCGTCGCCGTCGTTGCGCGCCTTACGGATCGCGTTGAGCGCCGACCGCAGGAAGCTGGTGACGGTCACGCCCGGGATCGCGTGCGGGTACTGGAACGCGAGAAAGAGGCCGCGCTGGGCCCGCTCGTCGGCGGCGAGCTCAGTTACGTCCTCGCCGTCGAACAGGATCTGCCCCTGGGTGATCACGTACGCGGGGTGGCCCATCAGCGCGTAGGCCAGCGTCGACTTGCCCGAGCCGTTCGGGCCCATAACCGCGTGGACCTGGTTGGAATCCACGCTCAGGTCGACGCCCTTGACGATCTCCGTCCCGTCTTCGAGCGCGACGTGCAGGTTTTTCAGTTCGAGCAATGCCATCTCAGAGCCATGCTAGCGGCGGGACTCACCCCTTCGGCAGAAGCAGCCGGAGCCGCGTCCACACAGACGATTTCCGCGAGCGGCTGTCGAAGCGGCCGTGCGCGCCTGGGTCACCAGGCAGGGTATCGAAGAGGTTGTCGGGCGCGTCGAGTGGCTTCGGCTCGTCGGTGTGCTGGGCCTTCCAGCCGTTTCGCCGCAGCACCCAGTCGCCGGCCCGCGGCGCGAGCTTCTGGCCCCAGAGCAGCTTCTGGGCGCCCCACGAGACCGGCAGCTCCCGGATCGGCCGCTCCGCGCAGTGCAGCGTCGCCTCGGCGTAGAGCTCCGGCTGGTAGATCGGCGGCACCGGCTGCGGCTGGTAGCCGATCTTCTGCCGGTCGCGGTCGAACTGCGGCGTGTTGATTGCGCCGGGCAGGACGAGCGAGATCGCCACCCCGGTCCCTGCCTTCTGCTCCTCGACCCGCGCCGACTCGAAGAACGCGCGCAGGCCCGCCTTCGACGAACAGTAGGCGGCCTGCAGCGGGATGCCTCGGTAGGCGAGCGCCGAGCTGACGTGGACGAAGGTGCCCTTGCTCTCCCGCAGGTGCGGTAGCGAGGCCCAGTAGCCGTAGACGACGCCGAAGAAATTGACGTCGATCACGCGACGCAGCTCCTCGGGCAGCAGGCGCTCCGCCTCGGCGTAGACCGTGACGATCGCGTTGGCCACGTACGTGTCGATCCGGCCGAAGCGCTCGACCGCCTGCGCGACGACCCGCTCGACCTGATCTTGCTCCGTGCAATCCGCGGGGACGACGAGCGCCTCGGAACCGGCCCGCTCGATCTCTCCGGCGCAGTTGGCCAGGGCCTCCTCGTTGCGGGCGGTGACGACCACCTTCGCCCCGCGCTCGCCAGCCAGGCGCGCGATCGCCCGGCCGAGGCCGCTCGAGGCGCCGGTGACGACGATCACCTGCTGGGCGAGCGGTTTCTTTCGCACCGCGTGTCCATACCCGGAGAGAAACGCGCTACGCTTCGTGCATGCCGGAAATCGGTATCGCGGGGCTCGTGGTGATCCTGATCGTGGCGCTTCTCGTGTTCGGCCCGAAACGGCTCCCGGAGATCGGCCACTCGCTGGGCAAGGGAATGCGCGAGTTCAAGGACTCGATCACGGGCAACGACAAGCCGCCGGAGAAGAGCGAGCTGCCTCCTCCGGCCGACGACGCTTCGCCACCTTCCTCCTCTTAGCCACATGAGCGTGCTCCCGCGGCGCCTCCGCCACGGCGAGGAGGCCACGCTTGTCGAGCACCTCGGCGAGTTGCGGGCGCGGCTGATCGTTTCCCTGGCCGCCCTCGCAGCAGGGTTTGCAGTGGCCTACGGCTTCCACGGCCACATCCTCCACTGGCTGAACAAGCCGCTGCCGCCGGACCTGAGGAAGCCGGTGACCTTCAACCCGATCGAGCCGTTCACGACCTCGATCTGGGTCAGCCTTTGGGCGGGCCTGCTGCTCGCGCTGCCGATCGTCTTCTGGCAGCTCTGGGCCTTCCTCGCGCCGGCGATCGAGGAGCACCGCCAGCGCTCGATCGCCGTGCTCGTCGTCTTCGCGACCGTGCTCGGCCTCGGCGGCGTCGCGTTCGGCTACTTCGTCATCCTGCCGCCGGCGATCCACTTCCTGACCAACTACGACTCGTCTTACTACCACATCCAGATCCGGGCGAAGGATTACTACCGCTTCGTCAGTTTCGTGCTGCTGGGAGTCGCGCTCGCCTTCGAGGTCCCCGTTTTCGTCCTGGCGCTCGTGCGACTGCGGATCATGACCGCGGCCCAGCTGCGCCGGACCTGGCGGGTCGGGATCTTCGTGATGACCGTGATCGGCGTGCTCCTGCCCGGCGTCGACCCGGTGTCGACAATCCTCTCGGTGATTCCGCTGGTGACGCTCTACGTGCTCGCGATCGGGCTGGCGACGTTCTTCGAGCCACGCTGGCGCGCATGAGCTATCCGAAGATCGAGCTGCACGTCCACCTCGAGGGCACGGTCCGCCCGCGGACGCTGCTCGAGATCGCGAAGCGGAATGACTACGCGCTGCCCGCCGAGACCGAGGAGAGGCTCCAGGCGCTCTATGACTTCCGGGACTTCGCGCACTTCATCGAGGTCTGGATCCTGACCACCAACGCGCTCCGCACCGCGGAAGACTTCCGACAGGTCGTCACCGACTACGCGGAGGAGGCCGCCTCGCACGGCGCCGTCTACGTCGAGGGGATCTTCTCGCCCGCCGAGCGCGTGGCCCGCGGCATCGGGTGGGACGAGATCTTCAGCGGCTATTGCGATGGCGCTCGGGAGGCGCGGGAGCTGCACGGGGTCGAGGTGCGGCTGACACCGGACATCTATCGCGGCTGCTCGCTCGACGAGGCCGAGCAGGTCGTCCGTCATTCGGCGGCCTACCGCGAGCGAGGCGTCGTCGGCGTGGGGCTCGGCGGCATGGAGGCGGAGTTCCCGCCGGAGCCGTACGAGCCGGCCTTCACGCTCGCGCGCGAGCTCGGGCTCGCTTCGGTCCCGCACGCGGGCGAGGTGGCGGGGCCGCCGTCGGTGCGCGGGGCGCTCGAGCAGCTCGGCGCCGACCGGATCAGGCACGGCGTCCGCGTGGTCGACGACCCTGGCCTCCTGCGCGAGGTCGCCGACCGGCGGATCGTGCTCGACGTCTGCCCGATCTCGAACCTCTGCACCCGGGCGGTCGCCTCGCTGGAGGAGCACCCGCTGCCGCAGCTCGTCGCGGCCGGCGCGCGCTGCTCGATCTCCACCGACGACCCGGCCATGTTCGGCACCGACCTCTCCCGCGACTGCGAGGCCGCCGTCTCGCTCGGGCTGGATCCCGAGGACATCTACGCCGCCGGGCTCGAGGGCGCGCTCTGTGACGACGAGACCAAAACCCGCCTGCGCGGCATCGGCGAGCGCTTCGACTGGGACGCCTTCCGTCCCATGGAAAGCCAGATACCCTAAGACGCATGGCCCGAGGAGCGGCACAGACGCGGCGGAAGCAGCCTGCGGAGACGCAGCCGAAGAAGCGCAGGCAGGCGGCGCCGAGCTGGGAAGACCAGCTCTTCTTCTCGCGCCTCCGGAGGCACGCAAAGTACATCTACGTCCTGCTCGCGCTCGTGTTCGCGGTCGGCTTCGTCGCCTTCGGCGTCGGCTCGGGCTCGACGGGGATCAGCGGCGCGCTGCAGAGCCTCTTCAACGGCGGCAGCAGCGGGTCGAGCGTCAACTCGCGGATCAAGTCCGACCAGAAGAAGATCGCCGCGCACCCGGCCGTGGCCGCCAACTACACCGACATCGCCACGCTCTACCAGCAGAAGAACGACAACGCCGCCGCGATCAGCGCGCTCGAGCGGGGCGCGAAGCGCAACCCGAAGAACCTCGAGATCCTCGGCGCGCTCGCGACCGCCTACCGGCGCGAGGCCGAGGCCGCGAAGACCGAAGCGCAGAACGCGCAGGCCGCCCTCAACTCCACGTTCTTCACTCAGCCCGGCCTCGACACGAGCTCGACGCTCGGCTCGGCGTTCACCTCGGATCCGGTCAGCCAGGCGCTGAAGACGAAGGAGAGCTCGTCGTTCAGCAAGCTCTCGAGCACCTACACGAAGGCTGAGTCCGCCTACCAGCGCGTCGCCACCGCCTCGCGCGGGACCTCTGGGGAGGCGACCGCGCAGCTCCAACTCGGGAGCATTGCGCTCGAGGCGCTCAACTACACCGGCCAGCCGAACGAGATCCAAACGGCGATCGGCGCCTTCAAGCGCTACCTCGTGATCGATCCGCACGGCCCGAACGCGGCCCAGGCGAAGCAGACGCTCAAGCAGCTTCAGACCTTCCTCCCGAAGAGCCAGCGATAAACTCCCCAGCCGTGGGGGCCGCCGAGTGAACTTCGACATCAGCACGGAGCAGCTCGGCGAGGGCACGTACGTGATCGCCCTCTCGGGCGAGGTCGACCTCTACACGGCGCCCGAGTTCAAGCAGCAGCTTCTCGAGGTCATTGGGAACGGCGCGAAGAACGTGATCGTCGACTTCTCGAGCACGACGTTCATCGACTCGACGACGCTGGGCGTCCTGGTCGGCGGGGTCAAGCGGCTGCGCCCGAACGACGGGCAGCTCTCACTCGTCTGCAGCGATCGCAACATCACGAAGATCTTCGAGATCACCGGCCTCGACCGCGTCTTCACCATCTACCCGACGCGCGAGGAGGCTGTATCCCAGGTCGGTTAGTGCCCCTTCAGGTGGTGCTGTCTAGCTTCTGGGTCGCGAGCACCAAGCCAGGGGCCGCACTCGTCCGCGGCCAAGGCTGGTTGCCTTGGCAAGGACGAGGGTGGTTCCTGGCGCCGTGTGATCGCGGGCCAGAAGCGGGCGAGCACTGCTTGGAGGGGCACTAGTGCGGGGCGGCGGCGCCGTCCTGGCTACGGCGTTTGCCCTCGTTGCCGCGGGCTGCGGCACCGGCGGGATCGCCAAGGGCGGCGACCCGGCCCAGGGCGGCGCGCTGTTCGTCTCGAAGTGCGGCTCCTGCCATGCCCTGAGCGCCGCGTCGACAAAGGGCACCCTCGGGCCGAACCTCGACGACGCCTTCAGGTCCGATCGCCAGCAAGGCTACAAGCAGATCACGATCCAGCAGATCGTCAAGGACCAGATCGAGCTGGCGAACCCGCCGATGCCGAAGAACCTCTACACCGGCAAGGACGCAGCCTCGGTCGCCGCCTACGTCGCGACCTGCGCCGGCGTCGACAGCCCCGGCGCGAACTGCAAGGTCAGCGCCGCCGCCGGGCCGCCGCTGCCGGGCCTCGCCGGCCAGGGCCAGAAGCTGTTCGCGTCGCTCAGCTGCCAGAGCTGTCACACGACCGACGGCTCCAAGAGCACCGGGCCGACCTTCAAGGGGCTCTACGCCAGCCAGGTCAAGCTGACCACCGGCCAGACGGTCCCGGCCAACATGGCGTACCTGCTCACGTCGATCCGCGATCCCGACAAGGAGATCGTGTCCGGCTTCTCGCCAGGAGTCATGAGCTCGGCGATCAAACCCGGCTCGGTCTCGGTCGCGCAGTCGAAGGCGCTGATCGCCTTCATCAAGACGCTGAAGTAAACGCTCAGCTCTCGGCTTCGAGGTCGACGACCACGTGCGTGATCGGGACCGCAAAGCGCTGCTTCGCGCCCGTGACCACGCCGCGCTCGAGCCAGTGGGAGCGGCCCTCGGGATGGGTCGAGATGACGATCTGGTCGGCCCCGAAGGTGCGGAGCGCGTCCTCGATCGCCTGCAGCGGGTCGCCGTCGCCGACCTCGCCGCGCGCGTCGATGCCGTCCTGGTGAAGCCGCGCCAGGCTCGCCTCGAGCCGCTTCTGCGCCTGCTCGCGGGCCGGGTCGACGTCTGAGGTGATCGTCCGCACCCGCGTGTTGAGCGCCGGCGTGACGACAAGCACCTTCGTGTCGTAGCCCTTGCTCAGCGCCTCGATCTGCTCGCGCAGCGGGCCGCCGCCGACCGTCTCGTTGGCGATCACGAGGATGCGCCGCTCGCCCGGTGCGCCCCGGTGCACAGGCGCCGTCTTCGTCTGCTCCTCGATCCTGCGCGCGCGCAGCCACCACCCGATCACGACCGCTGTGAGCACGATGAAGACGACCAGGCCGGCCCACGCGTTCAGCACGCCCGCGATCGCAATCAGGCCGAAGTAGACCGCCGCGCCCAGCAGGAACTGGAACGCCTCCGCCTCGCTCCTGAGCGGGTTTTTCACGCGCTAGAGGATGTAGACGGTCGTGTAGACGACGATCCACATCACGTCGACGAAGTGCCAGTAGATGCCGGGAATCTCGACGCCGAGGTGCTCCTCTGGCGAGTAGTGCCCGCGGTAGGAGCGAATCGTCGCCGCGAGCAGGAGCGTCAGCCCGACGAACACGTGGGCGCCGTGCAGGCCGGTCAGGCAGAAGAAGACCGTGCCGAAGGCGTCCGTGTAGGGCGCAAACCCGACGCGCGAGTACTCGAGCAGCTGCGTCAGGAGGAAGGTGAGCCCGAGCAGGAAGGTCAGCGTCAACCCGGCCTGGAGCCCCGAGCGGTTGCCGCGCTTGATCGACTGCAGCGCCCAGTGCATCGTGAAGCTCGAGGTCACGAGGATGATTGTGTTGATCCCGGCGACGAAGACGGGCAGCTCGTACGGCGGCGTCGGCCACGGCGTCCCCGCCGCCACGCGCACGAAGAAGTACGCGGTGAAGAACGAGCCGAAGAGCATGATCTCGGACGCGATGAAGAGGAACATCCCGAGCGTGCGCGCGTCGACGCGCGAGCTCTGGTGGGCAGCCGGCGGGCCGTGGGCTTCCGCGTGCGCGCTCACGCTGGGACCTCCGCCTCGCGCTCGACCTCGACGTGCTCGACCGGCAGACCGGTCGACTTCCTCAGCCGGTTGACGAGGTCGCCGCGCAGCCAGTTCGACTGCTTCTCGCCCGGGAAGGTCGAGACAATGATCTCGTCGACGCGCTCGTCCTGAACCGCCTGCGAGGCAGCCGTGAAGGGATCGGGATGCGCCACCTGGCCGTGGGCGTCGATGCCCTCGCCGCGGAGGATCGTCAGCGCCCGGCGGAGGCGGCGCTCGGCCTCGGGGTGCGCAGCCGCCTCGGCGTCGCTCTGCGGCGAGACGATCAGGAAGGACGCGGGGCTCTCGGCGGCGCGCTCGCGGATCTTCTCCAGCAAGGGATCGCCGACGACCGTCTCGTTGGCGATCACCAGCACGTTGGCCTCCGCCCGCGCCTCCTTGTCCAGGTCGACGACGACGTGCTCGACCGGGAGGCCGTCCGCGGCGCGCCGGATCCGCTCGACCACGTCGCGGCGCAGCCAGCCGGAGCGCTGCCGCGGGTGGGTCGAGACGACGATCTCGTCGACCTTCGGGTCGGCCTGGGCGAGCGCGTCGCGGACCGCGGCGACCGGGTCGGCCTCGACTACGTGGCCCGACGCCGAGATGCCCTCGCCCCGCAGCGCCTCGAGTGTCCGCTCCAGCCGCCGGCCGGCCGAGGCGCGGCGCGTGTCCTCGTAGACGACGTAGCCCTCGCGCGGCTGGTTGACCGGCGCGAGCACCGTGACGAGCAGCGGCCCCTCAGCGCTGCGCCGCTCGAGCGCCTCGGCAAGGCTCTGCCCGGCGACCGTCTCGTTGGCGACGACGAGCACGTGACTCATTTCCGCTCCCGGCGCCGGCAAAGCCGGCACCTCCGCTCCCTGTTGAGCTCCGTCGAGCCTACGCTCAATGCACCGGCACCTCCTCGACCTCGACAGTGCGGTCGCCGTTGAAGACCGCGTGCCGCGCGCCCGGCACGCCGTACTCGTACGGGTTGCCGACGACCTGCGGGATCTCATCGAAGTTGAAGATCGGCGGCGGCGAGCTCACCTGCCATTCGAGCGTGAGCGAGCGCCACGGGTTCGCCTCGGCGACCGGGCCGAACCGCCAGCTCCTGGTCATGTTGTAGAGGAAGACGAGCGTCGACGCGCCGAGGCCGAAGGAGGCGAGCGAGATGAACATGTTCAGGTCGGCGAAGCGCGGCACGTAATCGGCGACCCGCCGCGGCATCCCCTGGATCCCGAGCCAGTGCATCGGGAAGAACGTCAGGTTGAAGCCTATGAACGTCAGCCAGAAGTGGAGCTTCCCCAGCCGCTCGTCGTACATCCGGCCGGTCATCTTCGGGAACCAGAAGTAGATCCCGGCGAAGATCGTGAACAGCGAGCCGCCGAAGAGCACGTAGTGGATGTGCGCGACGACGAAGTACGTGTCCGAGGTGTGGATGTCGATCGGCACCGCGGCCAGGTAGATCCCGGAGAGCCCGCCGATCACGAACATCGAGACGAAGCCGAGCGCGAACAGCATCGGCGTGTCGAAGTGGATCCGTCCCTCCCATAACGTCGCCAACCAGGAGAAGACCTTGATCCCGGTCGGCACCGCGATCACCATCGAGGTCACCATCATCGGCACGCGCAGCCACGGCGCCATCCCCGCCACGAACATGTGGTGCGCCCAGACCGAGAAGCCAAGCACGAGGATCGCCATCAGCGAGAGCGCCATGAGGCGGTAGCCGAAGATCGGCTTCCGCGCCATCACGGAGATCACCTCCGAGGCGATGCCGAAGCCGGGCAGCATCATGATGTAGACCGCCGGGTGCGAGTAGAACCAGAAGATGTGCTGATAGCCGAGCGGGTAGCCGCCGCCCTGGTAGTCGAAGAAGTGCGTGTGCATCACGTGGTCGAACATCACGAAGAACTGCGAGCCGGCGATGAACGGCGTCGCGATCACGACCAGCAGTGACGTCGTGAAGTTCGCCCAGACGAGCAGCGGCATCCGCCAGAAGCTCATCCCGGGCGCGCGCATGGTGATGATCGTGACCAGGAAGTTGAGCGCGGTCATGATCGAGCTCGCGCCCGCCCACTGGACGCCCATGTTGAAGAAGACGGCGCCGATCGGCTGGTGCGTCGAGGCGAGCGGCGCGTAGCCCGTCCAGCCCGCCGCGAAGGGGCCCCCGGGCGCGAGGAAGCTCGAGATCATCATGAAGCCGGCGATCGGCAGCAGCCAGAACGAGAGCGCGTTCAGCCTCGGGAAGGCCATATCCGGCGCGCCGATCATCAGCGGGATCACGTAGTTGCCGATCCCGGCGAACGCGGGGATCACGAACAGGAAGATCATCAGCGCGGCGTGCACCGAGAAGAGCCCGTTGAACGTCTGGTTGTCGACGAACTGCATCCCCGGCCGCGCAAGCTCGGCGCGCATGATCATCGCCAGCAGGCCCGCGATCACGAAGAAGAAGATCGTGGTGACCAGATACTGAATCCCGATCACCTTGTGATCGGTGTTGATGCGGAAGTAGTCGCGCCAGCTCCTGGCTCCGTGGCCGGAGTGGTCCTCGGGCTGCGTCGGCGCGCCCGACGCGTAGCGAATCCAGTAGTCGAATCCCCCGATCGCGGCCAGGAAGCCGAGCGGGACTGTGGTCAGCTCCACGGTCGTGATCACCTGGCCGTCCCAGACGGGGTCCCACCCTTCCAGCCAGCGGACGAGGCACGTGATCCCGGCGCCGATCCCGAAGAAGAGCGCGGTCATCCACGGCACGCGCAGCCAGCCTGCGACCAGGAACCGGCGCCAGCCGCGCGCCGGTGCGGGCGGGGCGCCGTGCTCCGCGTGTCCGGTGTGGACGGCGGCCTCGGTCACTGCTTGCCTCCGGCGGCGAGGTACTTGACCAGGGCGTCGAGCTGGTCCTTCGGCAGCTGCGCGAAGATCGAAGGCATCACGTTCTTCGGATAACCGGGCTCGACGTAGGCGTTCGGGTTGACGATCGAGTCATGGATGAACTGCTCCAGCGGCTTGCCCGCCCGTTGCGCCTCGGCGGGCAGCTTATCGAGGTCCGGGCCGATCTTCGCCGTCGCCCCGGCGGGCACGAAGGTGTGGCAGCTGCTGCAGGCCTGCGCCTTGAAGACGGCCAGGCCGGGGCTCGACCCGGACCCGCCGCCAAGCTTCTTCTGCTGGCTCTTGGCCCAGGAGAGGAACTTGTCCTTCGCCATCACGTCGGCCCGTGACCGCATCAGCGCATGGCCGAGCCCGCAGAGCTCGGTGCAGATGACCGGGTAGGAGCCCATCCGGTCGGGCGTGATCGCGAGCGTGTTCACGGAGCCCGGCACGGCGTCCTGCTTCTGGCCGAACTCCGGGACCCAGAACGAGTGGGTCACGTCGACGGAAGTGATCTGCAGCTTGACCGGAGCGCCGATCGGCAGTTCGAGCCTGGCCGAGGCGAGGTTGCCGAAGGCCGGGTACTTGAACGACCACTCGAACTGCTGGGCCGTGACGTTCACGACCAGCGGGCTCAGCGGGTCGGATGCGGCCGAGGCGTGCGGCAGGTGGTCGTTCTTGGCGAGGACGATCGCACTGACGATCGAGATCGCCGTCACGAGCACCGCGGGGACCGCGGTCCAAACGACCTCGAGCTTGGTGTTCCCGTGGATCGGCGGGCCGTCCTCGTCCTCGCCGGGCTGCGCGCGGAATTTGAAGATCGAGTAGATGATCACCGACGCGACCAGGGCGAAGATGGCGATGCAGATCCCGGTCACGAACCAGAAGACGAAGTCGATCCGCCCGGCCTGCCTGCTCGCCGAGTGGGGCAGCCAGGGGATCAGCAGTGCGACCGCCGCGGCCCCCGCGCCGCACGCGACTCCGATCGCGACGAGCTGGACGATCGATCCCCTGCGCACCGCGAACGAGACTACTCGACCGCGAGGCCGGTTCGCCGGAGGAAGCGAAGCCGCTCGAAACGCCTGCAACGAGCGAGGTTCAGCGTTTCCAAAAGCGGGTACACCAGGCTCTCAATCGAAGGAGGTTTCATGGGACTTGGAGTCAGCATCGTGCTTATTGCCGCCGGGGCGATCCTCGCCTGGGCGGTGAACGCGAACGTCTCCGGTGTGGACATCCACACCGTTGGGTGGATCCTCCTGATCGTCGGGATCGTCGGCGCCGTTCTGTCGATGATCTTCTGGTCAACGTGGGCAGGCCCCGGTTACTGGTCGGGTCGCCGCCGCGGTGGCTACGTCGACGAGGGCCCTCCGCCCTACTAGATCCAGAGCGTTCTCCCCGGGGCGGCCGCCAGGCCGCTCCGGGGTTTCAGGCGGGGACGCGCGCGCCGGCCGATGCGCTGTCGACGCGCTCGAGCCACGGGGCCGCCCGCAGCTCGTCGAAGCTGTCTCGCGCCTCCGCAAGCAGCGGACGGGCCTCTTCGACACGGTCCTGCGCGAGCAGGTACTCCGCATGCTCGAGCCGCGTGACGGCGACGTAGAACGGCGCCTCCGATTCCGCGAACAGCTCCTCTGCCGTGACGAGCTCCGCCTCCGTCTCGTACTCGGGCAACCTCGCCCGGAAGCGAGCCCGCTGTGCGCGCAGGTACGGCGGCAGCTCGGCCGGAGAGAGCTCGTCGACGACGTCCAGGAGCTCACGGATCTTCTCGTCGTCATCGAAGCCGGCCACGGCCTCGAGCGCCTCGAAGCGGAGGATCGTCTCCGTCCCGGAGACCCTGGAGCGCGTCGCAAGCGCGCGCTCAACCGCGGCAAGCGCCTCTGCGCCGCGCCCCTCGGTGGCGTGGAGCTGGGCCTCCAGTAGCGCATAGATGCCTGCCCAGCCCGCGTTCTCGGAGTGGGCCATCGTCTCGTTCTCCGTCAGGAACGCATGCACACGGTCGAGCTCGCCGCGGTAGAGGTAGATCGGTGCAACCCAGAACATGATCCCGCGCACGAACTCCGTCGCCGCCCCCTCTTCGGCCTCGGCAGCAATGGCAAGCGCCTCGTCCCAGCGCCCGAGCATCAGCAGCGCCCCGACCGGACCGGCGAGGAAGACCGACTCCCATTGACGGTCTCCCACCCGGCGTGCGGCCTCGAGCGCCCGCTCCGCGTTCACCAGGAACGACCGCCACTGGCCGTCGACCCAGAGGAACGCACCCAGATTGTTGTACGCCCGCAGCGCAGAGGAGTGCAGATCGTGCGCAAGCGCAATCTCGAGCGCACCCTCGAGCAAGATCTGGGACTCGCGCGGACGGTGCAGCCGGGCGAGCAGGAGCGACTTCGTGTTCAGCGCCTCCGCCAGGGTCTCCGGCTGGTCGATGGCCTCGGCGAGCGAGAGGGCGCGCTCGACGTGGACAGCCGCACGCTCGCTCTCTCCGACGAAGTGGAGGTAGCGGCCGAGCTGGGCGGCGACCGGGGCGATGTCCGGGTCCTCGGCCCCCTCCTCCAGCGCCGCCAGTGCGGGCTCGAGTCGCGCGACTGCGCGCGGCGGGTGGCCTTCGTTGAAGTCGATGTCAGCGAGAAGCGTGGCCGCCCGGGCGGCGGCGACCGGTTCGCCCAACTCGTCATATGCGGCGTGGGAACGCTCGAGCAGGGCGCGCGCCTCGTCGGGCTTGTTCGCGAGCCAGGCCATCTCCCCGGCGCGTGCCGCCAGATCGGCTTGCGCCCGCTCGTCGTCGGCGAGGTCTCCCGCCTGCTCGAAGTAGCGCTGCGCCTCGGCCGCGGCCGCAAGGCCCGACGCCCGCTCCCCGGCGCGGACGAGTGCCTCGGTCGCGCGCCTCTTCAGCTCCTCGGCGTCGCCGGCGTCCGGAACCGCCTCGAAGGCGGCGAGCAGGTGGGCGGCGACCACCTCCGCGACCTCTTCCTCGCCGAGAGTGGCGGAGAGCTGATCCGCGGCAGCCAGGTGGCGGCTCTTCCGGTCGTGCCGGGAGAGCGTCTCGTACGCGACCCGGCGCACGAGGTCCTGCAGGAACCCGTACTGGCCGTGCTCCGGCGAGCGCTGGTCGGCCTGCAGTGAGAGCACTTCCTTTCGCACGAGCGAGGAGAGCAGCGGCTCGAGCTCGCTTTCGGCGAGCCCCGAGAGAGCCGCAAGGGCCCTGCGGCTGAAGGTCTTGCCGAGCACGGCGCCGTCCTGCACCAGCCGCCGCTCCTCCTCGCTGAGCCCGTCCAGCCGCGCGGCGATCAGCGCATGGAGCGTCTCGGGCACCTCGAGCGCGGCGACCTCGGCGACGACGCGGTACGTCGAGCCCTCCTGCTCGACGAGCCCGCTGTCGAGCAGCATGCGCACCGTCTCGACTGCGTACAGCGGCACGCCCTCCGCACGCGCCAGGATCTGCGCGCTCAGAGTCTCCGGCATGCCCGGCACGAGGCCGTCGAGGAGCTCCTGCATCACGGGCTCTGGCAGCGGCTCCAGGTAGATGGAGGTGAAGCTGCGCTGGCCGGCGCCCCACGTCGGGCGCTTCTCGACCAGCTCGGGCCGGGCCAGGGTGATCACGTACAGCGGGTGGGCTCGCGACCATTCGAGCAGGTACTCCACGAAGTCCAGAAGGCTCTCGTCCGCCCACTGCAGGTCCTCGAACACGAGCACGGTCGGATACGAATCGGACAGGCGCTCGAAGAACAGCCGCCATGCCGCAAACAGCTCCTGCCGGTTGCCGAGGTCGGCGTCGCCAAGGGCGAGCAGCTGCGCGAGAGCCGGCTCGACCAGGCGCCGCTCGTCCTCGTCGACCAGGTGCTCGCTCAGGGTCGCCCCGAGCTTCTCGCGCGCGGCGGCCGGCTCGTCGTCCTCGGCTATCTGGCAGCGCATCCGCACCATGTCGGCGAGCGCCCAGTAGGTGACGCCCTCGCCGTACGCGAGGCAGCGCCCGCGGTGCCACATGACCGTCTCGACGATTCCGTCGAAGTACTTGTAGAACTCCCAGGCGAGCCGCGACTTCCCGATTCCGGCGATGCCGGTGATCGAGACGAGCTGCGCCCTGCGCTCCTCGGCCGTGGCATGGAAGAGCTCCTTCACCTGCCGCAGCTCGCGCTCGCGGCCGACAAAGGGCGCCTCCAGGCGCTCGGACCGCAGGTCGCCGCGGCGGGCGGAGACGATTCGCTGCGCCCGCCAGAGCGTCGTCGGCTGCTCCTTGCCCTTGAGCTCGTGCTCGCCGGCCGGCTCGTAGGCGACGGCTTGCTCGGTCGCACGGCGGGTGGAGTCACCGACGAAGACCGAGCCGGGCTCGGCCACCGACTGGATTCGAGACGCCGTGTTGACGAGGTCGCCGGCGACCATGCCCTCGCCCGTGGCGCCGACGTTGACCGCGGCCTCGCCCGTCAGCACCCCGGCCCGCGCGCGCAGGCCAGGCGCGCCGATCTCGTCCCCCAGCGACGAGACCGCAGCGACGAGGTCGAGAGCGGCCCGGACCGCGCGCTCCGCATCGTCCTCGGTCGCCACCGGCGTCCCCCAGACCGCCATCACAGCGTCACCGATGAACTTCTCGACCACGCCCCCGTACACGCCGATCAGACGGCGGCAGGTCTCGAAGTAGCGGGAGAGGAGCTCGCGCGTCTCCTCGGGATCGCGCGACTCCGACACCGCCGTGAAGCCGACGAGGTCGGCGAACAGCACGGACACGAGCCGGCGCTCGGCGGTCGGTGCAGCCTGAGGCTCGGCTACCGCCTGCCCCTCCAGAGACGCGCCGCACTGGTTGCAGAAGCGCATGGACGGGTCGTTCTCGGCGCCGCAGGCCGCGCAGACGCGGCCGAGCGCAGCTCCGCAGCCGCCGCAGAACTTCGCCCCGGCGGGATTCTCGGTCCCGCAGTTGGAACAGACGCTCACGCTGGAAAGCGTAATGCGCCGGGCCTGTTCATTCCAAGCGCGCTCAGTATCGAGCGACACCCAACATGCGATTCAAGAGGCGGCCGGCCGCGAGAGGGCCCCGCCCGAAGGCGGGGCCCTCTCTCGCCCAAAGGCTCTTACTTCTCTTTCGTGAAGAACAGGTCAGTGCCGATGTTCTGGTCGCCCGCCGTGTACATGATGTTCGCCTTGCCGGCGGGATCGACCGCGACCTGGAAGAAGTCGAGCAGGCTGCGGTCCGAGGTGCCGTTGCTCGACTCGATCGGACCGGTGTGCATCCCGGCGACGGCGGTCTTCGCGCTGAAGCTCGGCGCCTTCGAGAGCGCGTTCACGCTCTTCGCCAGGTAGAGGCTCCACGTCGCCTTCGTGAGACTGTTGGGGTCCCCTGAGGACTTCGTCCCGTAGTAGGCGATGTCCACCTGGCCCGGGGCGACGATGTCCATCGTCGGGAAGACATTGGACGCGGTCGTCGTCGAGACGGTTACCGGCTTGGTCCACGCCGCCCCGTGGTCCTTGCTCGCGGAGAAGCGGATCGCGACGCTGCCGCCCTTCTTCACCTCGCCCCACGTCACGTACACGTTCCCGAGCGAGTCGATCTTCACGGGCTGGAAGTTCCACTCCGTGTCGAACGCCGAGCCGGTCGAGCCGGTGCCCGGAATCGGCGTCTGCGTCCACGTCAGCCCCTGGTCCTCGGAGCGCGCGACGCCGACGCCACCGCCCGCGGCACCGTTCTGCCGGCTGTACGTGATGTAGACGATGCCCGTGTTCTGGTCGACAGCGATGCCGCCCGGCGGGCACACGCACTGGCGGATGTTGGCGGGCGTCCCCCCGTAGCACGGGTTTGCCAGCGAGACGTCCCCGGTGTCGACGATGTACTGGTCGCCGAGCAGGCACTCGGGCACCGCCGGAACGTCCTGCACGAACGCGATCCCACCCTGCGGACCCGCCGCGAGGCTCGAGCGCGCGACGTGAACGGCGTCGAGCCCGTCGTAGACCATGTACAGGCTGTTCGATGGGCCCGAGTAGGCGAGCCACGGCCGGTCGTCGCCGGGTGAGGTGTGGCTGAAGACGTCGCTGAGCCACGTCTGGCCGCCGTCCGTGGACACGCGTGTCGTCGTGTCGCCGAGCCATAGGTCGGTCTGGAAGATGTCACCGGCCGGGCCCTGGATGACGTCCGTGTCGCCGCCGCCCAGAGGCTCGCCGGCCACGCCGGCGTCCTGCGGGTAGATCGGCCCCTGGAAGCTCGAACCGCCGTCGGTGGAGATCCAGACTGGGCTGGGCTGATCGGCGATGGCTGTCGTCAGGAGCCCGTTCGGCGCGGTGACTACGAGCCGGCCGCTGCCGCTGACGATGCTCGGCTCGCCGAAGCCGTCCGAGCCCTGCAGCTTGAGCGGAATCGTGAATCCCGCCTGCGCGGTACCACCGCTGACTGCCGTGGCGGGAGTGGCCGACGAGACGAGGGCGAGCATCGCCACGATCGCGACGGCCGCGGCGACGAGGTTCCTTGACTTGATCAACGTTCGGTCCTCCTATCCGTCAGTGCTTCTGGGCGTAGTTGAAACAGCACGCGCCGTCGATCTCGAGCGGCACGTTGTCCGCCTGGGCCTGCGCGTTCGTCGTCGCCCCTTCTGGATGTGACGTGGCGAGCGCGTAGGTGCCGACCTCCTCGAGCAGGCTCCTCGCCTGAGGCGAGCCGACGTCAGCCGCGTTGACCTTGATCGTGATCGCGCACGGGGTCTTGGCGGACGGCGCTACCGGGCATGTGACCGATCCCGCCTCGGCGGTGCCGCCGAGATCCGGCTCGGGGTACGTGAGCACGTGCGGGAAGCACGCGCTCACCGAGCAGAGGTCCACGCTCTGGGTCTTGCCGGCGTAGAACCGCGGCTGGTTCGCCGCGGTGTTCTCCATCGCCGCGTAGTAGAGGGTGTTGCCGAGCTGCCAGCGGGTGACGTAGTGGAGGAGCGGCGCCGCGAGGGCACTCGACGTGATGCTCGGATGCGCAAGGTCGACGACCTTTGTCGTCACGGTGAGCGTGCTTCCGGACAGGCTGAGCTGCGTGCCAACGATGTCCATTCCCGGCACGTTCACGCCGCCGATCACGGGGTAGCGCGCATCGCCGGACGCGTCGCTGATGCCGTTGGCCGGCGCGTGCGACGGGCCTGACACCGGCTTCCCATACAGGCCGAGGCCACTGGACTGGCGCGCGACCGTGACGACGCCGGCGCCGGAGTGGTCGACCAGCTGCTGATTGTCCGGCGCGAAGCCCGGCTGGATCAGTCCGTTCGACGTGTCGGGATAGACGATCTCCGCCGCGCCGCTCGAGTCGACGTTGACGACGAAGAAGTCGGCGAGATTGCGGTTGCCCTGGGATTGGATGCAACCAGTTCCGGCGAGACAGATGCTGTCGTAGTGCATCGGATGCGGCGTGACCTTCACCAGCCTGGTCGACGGCGAAGCGCCCGTGATCGCGCCCGAGGCGTCCGTCGGCAACACGACCTGCGACATGAAGACGTTCCAGCTCTGGCCCGCATTGGTGCTCGGGTCGACGTTCTTGTCCGATCCGTACCAGACCGCGTCGGCTCGGCCGGGCCCTCCCGCCTTGATCCACGGGAAGACGTTGACCGCGTCGCCGGTCCCGGTGGACGCGTCGCTGACACGGACGGGCCGCGTCCAGTTCGTCCAGCCGGACGCGGCCGAGGCGGCGGCCACGTAGGTCTGCCGCTGGCCGGGGCTGGACGAATCGGCGTCAAGGGTCCAAGCGACGAAGAGGTTGCGCGCGGAGTCCATCGACGCAGCGCTGAAGAGGACGTCCGGCGAGTCCGGGAGGTTGTCCGCGACATGGATGAGCTTCGTGTAGTCCGGGCCCCCGCCCGGGAGGACCGGCGCGTCGAGGAACGTCAGGTTCCCGGCGGCGTCCGGCGTCCCGATGTTCAGCAGGAGGTCGTAGGTGCCATCGTCGTTCTGGAACCCGGCCGTCTGGAAGACCTTGCCCGTCACCTGGTCGATCGCCGGATAGCCGTCGCCGCCGAACGGGCTGTACGTCGGTTCCGTCGACGTCGTGACGAGCGCAGCGCCTTCCTGGTCGGCGTTCGTCGCGTCGGTGTACGTGAGACCGTCGAGGCTCTTGTTCCACTGCTCGCCTCCGTCCGGCCCCGGGCCGACGAGGTTGTTGTAGACCTCGTACACGAGCGGCGTCGGACCGGCGTAGGCGGACTGGTGCGGCGTCGTCGGCGGGGGATCGTAGACCGCGAGCCACGGACGGTCGGAGCCGGGGCTCGTCCCGCAACCGGCGAAGTTCTGCGCTGCCGTCGCGCCGCCGTCGGCCGTTGTCGCGACGCGATCGCACGTCAAGGCGTAGAGGTCGATGAAGTACTGCTTGCCGCTGCGGTCGAAGGCGATGTCCGTGTCACCACCGCCGGGCGGCGCGTTGAAGCTCTGCACCGAGTCTGGCACGGGGCCGGGAGTGACCGGGCGGTACGTGTGTCCTCCGTCGACGGAGCCGAACCAGACGCTCCGCTGCGTACCAGTTCCGGTCGGTCCGCTGACGAAGACGCGGCCCTGCGGGTCAACGCCGATGTCCGGCTCGCCGAACGTGTGGATCGGGTCGACGGGAGTCGGCGTCTCGAACCCGATCGCCGAGGTGGTCGCCGCGGCGGCCGGCCCGGTCGCGACCTGAGAGCTGCGGATGTGCAGAAACACGCTCGCAACGCCGGCAGCCGCCAGCATCAGTGCGAGGCGGGAGAGCTTCAGCATCGCCATCACCTTTCATTCCTGGACGTCTACCGACGCCGCACAGCAGGGGATCGAAAAATGTCCCACGGGGACGCGGGAGCTATTCCGCGCGAGCCAGGATCCGAAACCCCCGACTTGCAGGGATTTCGTTGATTGACCAGTCAGTCAGGCGGCCCGCCAGAGCGCCATCTGGTCCGCCGCCGATGCCGGCTTCGCCGGCGTCGGCCGCCACGGCTTTCGGCGGTTTTGCTTCCGGCCTCGGCTCCCTGACGTGTCCCTGAGTGTGCGTAGGCCGCGGGAACAGTGCTAGCAGGCACGGGCCCGCGGCCGGAGCGCAGTCAGCGGCGCGAGGCGGCGAAGCCGCCGGTCAGGGCACGCCGGGTAGCTGGGGGAACCTCCCGGTTCCCCCAGACCCCTTCCACCTGTCCGTGCTGCGCACAGACGATCGCTCGGCGCCGCGCAGCGGCGCTATGCGATGGGCCGTGCAGGGATCGAACCTGCGACCTTGGGATTAAGAGTCCCCTGCTCTACCAGCTGAGCTAACGGCCCGAGGCGCCGCGTAGTCTAGCCGCGGTGAAGATCGCCTCGATCGTCGGAAACCGGCCGCAATTCGTGAAGGCCGCACCCACTTCTGTCGCTCTCCGGGAGCGGGGTTTCGAGGAGGTCGTTATCCACACGGGACAGCACTATGACCGCGAGCTCTCGCAAGTCTTCTTCGAAGAGCTGGGCCTCGAGGAGCCGCGTCACCGACTCGACCTGCGCACCGCCGACCCACGGCTGATGCGCCCCGCGATCGAGAGCCGCCTGATCGAGGAGCAGCCCGTCTGGGTGCTCGTCTACGGCGACACCAACTCGACCCTGGCCGGGGCGGAGGCGGCCTCCGAGCTCGGCTTCCCACTCGCGCACGTCGAGGCGGGGCTGCGCAGCGGCGACCTGTCGATGCCGGAGGAGCGCAACCGGATCGAGACCGACCGGCTGGCCACGCTGCTCTTCGCGCCCGACGAGCGCTCGCGGGAGACGCTGGCCGCCGAGGGCGTCGAGGGTCGCGTCGAGGTCGTCGGCGACGTGATGGCCGACGCCACCCGCGTCTTCGCGCCGATCGCCCGCAAGCGTGCGACGGGCGATTGGCCCGACCCCTACGCGGCCCTCACGATCCACCGCGAGGCCAACACCGAGCCCGAGCGACTCCGCGCGCTGATCGACGAGCTGAACGCGACCGGCTGGACGTTCGTCTTCCCGGTGCACCCGCGCACGCGCAAGGTCATGGACGAGCACGGCATCGTGCCGGCACCTCAGCTCCACGCGATCGAGCCCGTGGGCTACCTGGAGATGCTCGCGCTCGTCGTCGGCGCGACCCGCGTCGTGACCGACTCCGGCGGCCTGCAGAAGGAGGCCTACTGGCTGCGCGTTCCGTGCATCACGCTGCGACCTTCGACCGAATGGGTCGACACCGTCGCTGTCGGCGCGAACCGGCTCGCCGGCCCGGGCGAGATCGCCAAGGCGCTCGAGGAGGCGAGCTTCCCGCACAACGCGCCCGAGCTCTACGGCGACGGCCACGCCGCCGCGAGGATCGCGGAGGCGCTCTATACCCTTACGCGCCAATGAGCGAGATCGCCATCGTCGGCGCCGGCTACGTCGGCGTGCCGCTCGCGGAGACCTTTGCCCGCGCCGGCCACTCGGTCGTGCTCGTCGACGTCCAACCCGAGCGCGTCGACATGCTCAACCGCGGCGAGAGCTACGTCGGCGATGTCTCGTCCGAGAGCGTCAAGGAGCTGCTCGACCAGGGCCGATTGCGCGCCACCCTCGACTACGACGAGCTGCGCGGCGCCGACGCGATCCTGATCGCGCTGCCCACGCCGCTCTCCGCCCAGCGC
>Ga0209474_10000998_pt1 | contig 28813 bp, 23 predicted proteins | sample GraSoiAngelo_145_FD_185902 | JGI IMG/M metagenome (GOLD analysis project Ga0209474, IMG submission 185902) | Grasslands soil microbial communities from the Angelo Coastal Reserve, California, USA - 14_1009_05_20cm (SPAdes) (version 2) | ecosystem: Environmental > Terrestrial > Soil > Grasslands...
GCACTCCGGCAGAAACTCAACGTCGGCCGCCCCATACAGACGACGAGCTAGCGTCTGAATCTGCTCGCGGATCGGGGTGTCGGATGCGTACAGGGGAGCGAAGTTGCTGCCATCTTTCGTCACGGCCAGCACCGCCTCGGCCAGCTCGACACTCCCTTCGCCGCCGCGGCTGAAGCCATCGTTCACCACTGCGGCATCCGCGCCGAACTGCTCGGCGAGGTCGGTAAGCAGACGCAGCTCCCGGTCCGTATCCTCCGGAAATCGGTTGATCGCGACAACGCTCCGCATCCCGAAGGTGCGGACGATGTCGATGTGGGCGGCGAGGTTCTCCGCGCCGCGTTTCAGGGCATCCAGGTCCTCGTTGCCGAGCTTCGCCAGCGGCACGCCCCCATGCGACTTGAGCGCCCGAACCGTGGCAACAACGAGTGCGGCCGAAGGCTTGAGATGGCCATAGCGCGCCACGATGTGGGCGAATTTCTCCAGGCCGAGATCCGCCCCGAAGCCGGCTTCCGTTACGACGATGTCCGCCAGCTTGAGCGCGATCTGATCGGCGAGCAGTGAGTTGTTGCCATGGGCGATGTTGCCGAATGGACCGGCGTGCACGAGCGCTGGCTGGCCCTCCATGGTCTGCACGATGTTCGGCAACAGTGCATCCTTGAGCAGCACGGCCATCGCGCCGGCCACCCGCAGGTCCTCGGCGGTGACGAAGCTCCCATCCTTCCGCTGCGCCACGATGATGCGCCCGACACGCTGGCGCAAGTCCCCGAGGTCGCTCGCCAGCGCCAGGATCGCCATGATCTCTGAGGCGGCGGCGATGATGAAGCTCGATTCCCGCGGCACCCCATGCTCATCGCCCCCAAGTCCCGTCACGATGTGGCGGAGCGCTCGGTCGTTGACGTCCAGCGTCCGCGGCCAGGTGATGAAGCTGGGCCCGATCTCGAGCTGCCCATGAAAAATGGCGGCATCGATGACGGCGGCCAGCAGGTTGTGCGCCGCCTCGACGGCGTGGATGTCGCCGGTGAAATGCAGGTTGATCTCCTCCATGGGAACGATCTGGGCCAGCCCGCCGCCGGTGCCGCCGCCTTTGATGCCGAAGAGCGGTCCGGTTGACGGCTGCCGCAGGCAGAGCGCCACGCGGGTCCCGATCCGCCCCAACCCCTGCGTCAGGCTGATGGCACTCGTCGTCTTTCCTTCTCCGGCCCGCGTTGGCGTGATCGCGGTGACGACCACGAGCTGGCCGTCAGGCCGGTCGGACAAGCGCTTCAGCACGTCGAGGCTGACCTTCGCTTTGTACGGGCCGTACGAGATCATCTCGGACTCGAGCAGCCCGAACTCCTTCCCCACTTCCATGATCGGCCGGAGGCGGTGGGGCTGGACGACGTCGAACGCCTTTGCCGTCTGGCTCATGCGTCCATCGTCGGTGGGCTCATCAACGTCGATCGCGGGTTAGCGGCATCCAATTCCTTAACGACCGCACTGGCGACATCTTCCGGGGAGCCGGCGCGTTCCCGTTCGTCACCCCAGTGCCAGGCTTCGAGGTAGGCGTCCATGCCGGTCGAGCCATCCTTCATCGCAAAGGCGTCGATCGCGGCCTGGAAGCGGTCGGGCAGCATTCGTTTCACCTCCCCGCTCGCGTCCCAGGCTTTGATCTGTGCCGGGATGTGTTTCCAGAACATCACCTGGTACCTGGCCATCAGGCCGCCGCCTCGACCAGGCTGGCCAGGCGCGCCTCGAGCTCGCCCAGTCCGACCACCCGGACCTGAAGTGGAAGCTGCAGGTACTGCGCGATTTCACGGGCTTTCTCGAGCAACGCGTCGCTCGGAAACTGGACCAGGTAGAGCAGACCCTCATAGTTCCGAAAATAGATGGCTTTCAGGTCGGGATACCGATCGAGACCGAGCCCCCGCACGACGGCGCGTTCGAAGTTGCGCACCAGCCAGTCGGTCAGGAAGAAGGTCGCCGGCTGCTCGTCAGCCAGGTGCTCGAAGGTGGCTGCACCGGCAAACATCTCATAGCAGTGCGGGCCGCGCACCCGGAGGGCGCCGTGCTTGACGAGCACCGGCTCCAGCGCACCGGCCGTGCCGCAATCGCCGTAGACCACGACCACCTGCCGGTAACGCGCGCTCAGCTCGGTGAGTCGCCGTTCGACTGACGCGACAATCCGCTTTGGATAGAAGTGCTGCATCGCCGGCACACCGTAGATGTCGACGTCCCAGCCGCGCGCATCCACGATGGCCTTGACCTCCGTGCCCAACGCGCCACAGATGAGCAGGGCGACCGGTTTCATCGCACGGTCTCAAGCTCCGGGAACTGGAGCACCGACACGAAGGAGTCGTTGAAGTCCGAGCGCCCGGAGAGTTCCACGTATTCGACCTTGTCCGGAAGCTCGAAGGCGACCTGCCGCTCGCGAAAGGACAGGAGCGCCATCTTGGCGCCCTCGCCGGCGGTATTGCCAACCGAGAGGATGCGATCGACGTCCACCGCCGGCACCAGTCCGATAATCTTCGCGCTCTCCGGATTCAGATAGGAGCCGAACGAACCGCCCAGCAAGACCTCGTCCAGGTCGGTCGCGCTGACACCCATTACGTCCATGAGCACTTTGATACCGGTCGCGATCGAGCCTTTCCCGAACTGCAGCTCGCGCACGTCCCGCTGCGTGAGGTAGACATTCTCCCCCAGCAAGAAGGCCCGCACGCCCTCGACCGTGATCAGCCGATCGGAAAGGGGATGCTCCGGGACCTCTTCCCGGCTCCGCATCTTGCCTCCGACGTCGAGTAGACCCGCCAGCCGAAGCTGCGCGACCGTATCGACCAGGCCGGAGCCACAGATGCCCCGTGGCACGATGTCGCCGCCGATCACCTGGAGCTCGACGTGATCGGTCAAGGTCACGCCCTCGATGGCGCCCTCGGTGGCGCGCATCCCACAGCGGATCTGGCTGCCTTCGAAGGCCGGCCCGGCGGGTGCCGCCGTGCAGAGTACGCGCTTGACTGAGCCAAGCACAATCTCCCCGTTCGTGCCTACGTCGACAAAGACTCGCATCTTGTCCTCGCGGGCGAGTCCGGTGGCCATGATGCCGGCAACGATATCCGCGCCAACGTAGGCTCCGATGACCGGCAGTGTCTGGACGTAGCCAGCCGGATGGATGTCGATGCCGACGTCCAGCGCCGGCAGATACAGCGGATCGGTAAAGGCCGGCGTGAACGGCATCATCGAGATCGGCGTGGCATCGATGCCCAGCATCAGGTGGAGCATCGTGGCGTTTCCAACGATCACCATCTCGTAGACGCGGTCGCGGCTCACACCCGCGCTCTCGTACAGCTCGGAAAGGATCGTGTTGATCGTCCGCCGGACGGCATCGCGCAACTCCGCCTTCGCCTCGTCGCCCTGCATGCCGTGACTGATCCGGGAGATGACGTCCGCGCCAAACGGCGCCTGGCCGTTCAGCGTCGAGCGCACCGCCTCCGCCATCCCGGTCTTCAGGTTCATGAGGGTGCCCACCACGGTTGTCGTGCCCAGGTCGACGGCGACGCCGTAACTCTCCTCACGCGTGTCGCCTGGTTCAACCGCAATCAATGCATCGCCACCGAGAACGGCCGTTACCGTGAAGCCGGCGTCACGCAGCACGACCGGCAGACGACGCAGTACGCGCAGATCGGCCTTCATATCGAAGCCTTCGGCGGTCAGGGCATCGCGCAGCCGCTCGAGGTCACTGCGCTGATCCTCGAGACTGGGCTCGCTCAGCTCGACAAAGACTTTTCGCACGTTGGGATCGAGCAGGACCAGCCGGTTAACGCCCATGGTTGCGGCCTTCGGGACCCGGAGCAATTCCGGCACGGTGACCGTCGTGTCCTGGTAGACCTTCGCCTGGCAGGAGAGGCGCCAGCCGGCCTCCAGCTCGATCGGGCGTAGCTGTTTGCGGTCCGCCGTCGTGATCTCAGCGCCACCCTCGAGCACTTGCACCTTGCACTTGCCGCACGTGCCACGCCCCCCGCAGGTGGAATCGATCGGCAGGCCAATCCAATGCGCGGCGCTGAACAGGGTCGTGCCGGGCGGTACCCTGGTCGCCTTGTCGAACGGCTTGTAGACGACCTCGAGCTTCTTCTGGATCACCGCGTCACCGGTTCGACGGCGGCCGCTTTCTTCCGTTCCTGGCGGAACGTCGAAATCCAGCGCATCGCGTACTCGTCGTGCCCGAGCAACAGGTCCGACGCCAGCACCGCTTTGCGCACCTCGGGCACGAGCGGATTCGTGATGGCGCAGGTCAACCCGGCGTGCATCGCCACCGAAAAGAAGGCGGCGTTCACGATCGGGCGATCCGGCAGTCCGAACGACACATTCGAGGCGCCGCACGTCATGTTGTTGCCCAGTTGCTCTTTGATCAGGCGCATGGTCTCCAGCGTGATGACGCCGGCCTGCGGGTCGGCGGCGACGGTCATCGCGATCGGGTCGATCACAACGTCCTCGGGCGGGATCCCGTAGTACCGGGCGCGGTCGATGATCCGGCGGGCGATCTCCACCCGCTCCTGCGGCACCATGGTGATGCCGGTTTCGTCGTTGCTCATGCCGATGACGGCGGCGCCGTACTTCTTGACGATCGGCAGGATGCGATCCATTCGCTCGTCCTCCGCCGTCACTGAGTTGACCAGCGCCTTGCCCTGATAGACGGCGAGGGCGGCCTCCAGCGCCTCGATGACCGAGGAGTCGATGCAAATCGGAACGTCGGTAACCTCACTGACGGCCTGGATCGCGGCGACGAGCAGGGCGGGCTCGTCGATGCCCGGGACGCCGGCATTGACGTCAAGCATCTGGGCGCCGGCCTCGACCTGGGCAATGGCATCGGCCCTGACCCGGTCCATCACCCCGGCCGTCATCTCAGCGGCAAGAACCTTTCGGCCGGTCGGGTTGATTCGCTCGCCGATGATGACGAACGGCCGATCGATTGAGATGACGACCTCTCTCGAGCGCGAGCGGAGCACCGTTTCCATCAGGGAACGCCCCCACCCTGTCCTCCCCCAGCGGGGGAGTGAACGATTCCAATGGCTGCCAGCGGGCTCAGCGTCGGTCGCGGAAGCAAGCCGGCGCGCTCGGCGACCTGGACGACGCCTTCCTCCCACTTGATGCCAATCAGGTGGACGCCAGCGATCCCCGGAATCTCACGCACCGCCCTGACCAGCTCGACGGCGATCTGGATGCCTTCTTCGGCCTGCCGCGCCGGGGCTGTGCGCTCGAGGCGGCTCACCAGACTCTCAGGAACATGCAGGCCCGGCACCTTCTGCTGCATGAAGCGGGCACCGCGAGCCGAGCGAGGGATGCCGATCGAGGGGATGATGAAGACCTTCTTCTGAAGATCCAGTTCGCCGACCATGTCCATGAATCGGGTGAAGACGGGCACATCGAAAACCAGCTGGGTCTGGATGAAATCGGCCCCCGCCCGGACCTTTTTCTGAAGCCGCAGCGGGCGGAACTCGAGCGGCGGGGCAAACGGATTCTCGACGGCCCCGATGAAGAATGAGGGAGCCTGCTCCAGCTTTCTGCCACTGAGGTACGTACCTCGGTCCCGCATCGCAGCGGCGACCTCGAGGAGCTGCATCGAGTCGATGTCATAGATGCGGCGGGCTTCGGGATGGTCGCCAGCGGTGACGTCGTCGCCGCTCATCAGCACGAGGTTGCGAACACCCAGGGCGGCCGCGCCAAGCAAGTCGGCCTGGAGCGCGAGCCGGTTCCGATCGCGCACCGTCAGCTGCATGATCGGCTCCAGACCCTTTTCCACCAGGAGGTGGGCCGCCGCCAGTGACGACATGTGCACGTGCGCACCCGTGTTGTCGGTGCAGTTGATCGCATCGACCGATCCGCGGAGCACCTCAGCGCGGCGCCAGGTCGCCTGCGGATCGGCGCTGTTGCTGGAGGACAATTCGGCGGTCACCACGAAGTGGCCATCGCGCAACAGGCCGGCGAGGCGGCTAGGGCTGGTCATGGGCCTCCCAACCCTTCGGCGCCATCCGGTCGCGACCGCGCAGGAGATTGATCCAGGATGAGGTTCCCTGCAACTGCCAATCCACCGGCTTCTGCACGTGCTCCATGTGATCCCGGAAAACAGGCAGTCGCCGCGATCCCTTCCACGCTTCCACCCAAACGCAGGGCTGATCCGCGAAGACCTCGCAATTGCCGTTCGCCCGCACGCCGCCACAGGGCCCGTTGCGGAGATTCTTGGGACAGCGCATCGGACAGCTCAAGCCGGTCGAATGCAGGATGCACTGGCCGCACATCTGGCAGCCCCAGATTGCCTCCTTGAGAGGCTTTTCCACGGCGAGGACGAGCCGCTCGGTAACCGACATGAGCCTCAGCCCTTCTTCAGGGTCTTGTCGATCAGCTCGACGGCCTGGGTCAGCGCCTGGTTCTCCGCGGCCTGCGCCGCACCAACGATCTGCTTGGCCATCCGGGTCGCGATCGAGGCATCCGGCGCGTAGTGGTCGGCACCGGAGAGCTTGGCGTAGTCCTCCGTGACGGGCGCGCCGCCGACCATCACCGCCACCTTGTCGCGGAGTCCGGCTTTCCGCAGCGCCTCGATGTTCACCTTGAACATCGGCATCGTGGTGGTGAGGAAAGCCGAAAAGCCGACGATGTGCGGCTCGTTGGCCCGGACCGCCTCCACGAACTTCTCGGGAGCACAGTTGACGCCCAGGTCCACGACCTCGAAGCCGGCCCCTTCCAGCATGATGATCACGAGATTCTTACCGATATCGTGGATGTCGCCCTTCACCGTACCGATCACGTACTTGCCGATCGGCTTCGCGCCGGTCTCGGCGATCAATGGCCGCAGGATAACCAGCGCGCCCTGCATCGCCCGGGCCGCGATCAACATCTCGGGGACGAAGAAATCGCCTCGCTCGAAGCGGCGGCCGACCTCTTCCAGCGACGGGATCAGTGCCTTGAAGAGGATGTCCATGGGGTCCATCCCCAGCTTGAGGGCCTCTTCGGTGAGTGCCTTGACTTGGGGGGCGTGCCCATTGAGCGTGTGATCGAACAGCTCCTGCCGGATTTCTTCTTCGCGACTCATGTCTCGCCTCCTGCGTTCCGGATGTAGCCCATCCGGCGTGATATCGCCGCGCCCGCATCCTTGGTCATCTCCCCCAGCTCAGTCAGGCGCTGTGGCGTGACCCGATAAGAGGGACCGGCCACGCTGACCGCGGCCTGCACCCGACCGTCCGCCGCGTGGACGGGGGCGGCCACGGCATTCAAGCCAAGCTCGAGCTCCTCGAGCGTGAACGCGTAGCCATCCGTGAGGACCCGACGCAGCTGCTTCTCGAGGATGCGCGGGTCGGTGATGGTTCGCGGCGTGAGTCGGGGTAGCGGCCGGCTCAGCAGGCGGCGCCGCTCCTCCTCTGCGAGGTGCGCGAGCAGCACTTTGCCGTTCGAAGTGGCGTGCAGCGGGGTCTGCTTCCCCACCCAGTTGACGTTGACGACCAGGTTCGGCGCGGCGATCTGATCGATGTTGACCACCTGGTCGCCCTGAAGAATCGCCAGGTTGACCGTCTCCCCTGTCCTAAACGCCAGCTGCTCCAACACGGATCGCGACACGCGGGCGAGGTCGAGCTCCGCGACGACGGCGCCGGCCAGCCGAACCAGGCCGTACCCCAGCCGGTATCTCTCGGTGGTGGGGTTTTGCTCGACCAGGCCGTGCTCCTGGAGCGTCGACAGGAGCCGGAAGACTGTCGACTTGTGGACCTCGAGGCGGCGGGCCAGGTCGGTGACTCGCATCTCCGGCTCGCTGCCAAGGAGCCGCAGAATCTCGAGCGCCCGGTCGAGGGATTGCACCTTGTTGCGCATTGCAAAACTGGTGCTCATGGCACAACAAGTGTAGCGCTGCCGCAAGGGTCCGGCAAGCGCCGCGGACTGTCAGGCCGGCTGAAAACTTCCGAGAATGACCAGGAGCAGGACGGCCACACCGAGGCCGGTTGCGATCCACTCCCCGGTTGTCATGCCCTGCACCGGACGCCCTGGGTAGCGAAGCTCCTGGTAGCCGTTGGCGGCCTGCTGTGTGAGGAAAGCCGCCGCCGCCAGCAGCCCGCCTCCAACGGCGAACGCGATGAGCTCCGTCGGCCCGGAGAAGCGGCTCGATGCGTTGCTGATGACCGTGGCAAAAATGAACAGCCAGATCACACCCGCCGAGCTGAACCGGATCGATGAGGCGTGGCTCGCCAGCGCCTTTTTGAGGTCGTCCAGCTGCTGGTAGACGACGTAGAAGTTGTAGAAGGGAACCAAGAGCCACCAGAACGCTCGAGCGCGTGGAAACTGCTCTCGGCGCGTGAATTGGAAGAGCTGCCACAGCCACCACAGCTCGTAGATGAACGGAGCAAAGAAGGACAGGAGCGCAACTCGCTGCGGGGATCGGTAGAAACCTCGGTCGTCAGCGGGCGTCCGCGGCGTCGAGCTGGGCGCGGGAAACGGTGGGTCCATTAGCAGCCTCCGAGAAGGATCTGGTTAGGCCCAACCCTAGCGTCTTTTTGGCCGGAGCGGCCATTTCACCATTGACGACCGCGAACGTGGGTGCTAGCGTGCGCCTACGGCCGATATATCGCTGGTGTACGGCCGATATACGGGAGGGGATCGTTTGGCGAGCGAACTCACGACCGCTCGTCTGCCGCGGCGGCGTATCGCGGACGCGCCGCTGCACACCGTCGTCCTTGAAAGCGGCTCGGCTCGGTCGCAAGGTGAGCGCGCCTACCTGCTGATCAGGGATCAGATCATCACCCTCAAGCTGGCACCTGGCTCGGTGATCGAGGAGGCGCGGTTGCGCGAAGAGCTCGGCCTGGGACGAACGCCGATCCGCGAGGCGTTGCAGCGACTGGCTCACGAAAATCTGGTCACCTTCATCCCGCATCGGGGGACGTTCGTCTGCGACATCAACCTCACCGACCTCCATCGCCTTACCGAGGTGCGGGTCGAGCTCGAGGGCTATGCCGCCCGGCTGGCCGCCGACCGCGCCGGCGCCGCCGACCGCACCCTGATGAAAGCGCTGATCGCGGAGCTGGAGAAAATCGATGAGTCCGATGTCCACGGCCTGATGCGGCTCGATCAGCGTATCCATCGACAGGTGTACCAGGCGACCCGCAACGCCTTCCTCCAGTCGATGCTCGAGGAGAGCTTCAACCTCAGCCTTCGCATCTGGTTCCTGGGTCTCGATCGGGGGATTCGACTCAAGGAGGCCGTCGAGGAGCACCGCCGGCTGCTCGACGCCATCGTTTCGCGCGACGCCGACCAGGCGGACGCCGTCATGCGACAACACGTCAGCGGCTTCGAGCAAGCTATCCGCAAAGTGCTGTAGGAGGGGAAACAGTGAGAGTCTTCTACGCGACCGATCTTCACGGATCCGAAGTCTGCTGGCGAAAATTCCTCAACGCGGCGAAGTTTTACGACGCCGACGTGCTGATATGCGGCGGCGACATGACCGGCAAGGCGATGATCCCCATCGTCGAGGACGGCGACAGCTACGAGCTAACCCTGGCCGGCGTCTCCCAACGGGTCGGCCGCGATCAGGTCGCCGACGTGGAGAGTCAGGTCCAGCGCAAGGGCTATTACCCGGTGCGCATGACCTCGGCTCAGGTCGCGGAGCTGGAGAAGGACCCCCAGAAGGTCCAGACCCTCTTCACCGAGCAGATGTGCAAGACGGTCGAGCGCTGGATGCGGATGGCCGAGGAGAAGCTGAAGGACAGCAAGATCCGCGTCTTCGTCGCCCCGGGAAACGACGACGAGATTGAGATCGACGAGGTGATCGCGAACGCGCCGCGCGTGGAGCTGGCCGAGGGCAAGATGATCGACATCGGTGGTTACGAGATGATCTCCTCCGGCTGGGCGAACCCGACGCCGTGGCATACCTATCGCGAGGCGCCAGAGGATGAGCTCAGCAAACGGATGGAACCAATGCTGCGCGATATCAAGGACATGAGTCGCGCGATCTTCAACTTCCATCCGCCGCCCTACGGCACCGCCCTGGACGAGGCCCCGGCGCTGGATGAGAACCTGAAGCCGTTGCACGGCGGGCGGGCGCTGCGGCATGTCGGCTCGACCGCCGTTCGGGAAGCGATCGACAAATACCAGCCAATCTTGTCGCTGCACGGCCACATCCACGAGGGTAAAGGCATCACCCGCATCGGCAAGACGCTGGCGATCAATCCGGGCAGCGCCTATGAAGAGGGCATGCTGCTCGCTTCGATCATCGAGCTCGACCCCAAGAAAGGCATCAAGAACTATCAGCTGGTCAACGGCTAGGAGGTGAGGCGCTAGAGCATAGAGCAATCGACACCGTCGTTGATCAGTGAACGACACGCGAATCAATCAATACGGAGGTAACTATGGCGACAACGACAGCGAATCCGCCAAGGCAAACGCTGTTCTTGCGCAACGCCACCGGGCTCGTCAAAGCCTGGTCGACGTTCGACGCCTTCCTCTATTCATTCTGGTCGATCAACCTCGTGACGCTCGGCCTCTACGGCATGTCGTTCCTCTATGTCATCCCTGACGGCCAGGTGCTCGGCGGGGTCCTGCTCACCGGCGTGCTCGTCACCTTCCTGGTGTTGACCTACGCCATGCTGGTCAGCGCCATGCCGCGGGCCGGTGGCGACTACGCCTGGCAGAGCCGCATCCTCGGCGGCGGCGTGGGCTTCGTGCTGGCCATCACCGGATGGTGGTTTACACTCTGGCTCTGGACCCCGATCTACGCCAACATCCTGGTGGTCCAGTTCTTCGCGCCGCTCGCCTATACGCTGGGATTGACCAATGTCGCGACGTTCTTCAGCAGCCAGGTGGGCGTCTTCGTCAGCTGCCTGATCGTGCTCGCCTTCGTCAGCTACGTCGTCACCGCGGGCATGGAGACTTACGCGCGCATTCAGAAGTTCTGCTTCTGGCTGGGCTTGGCGGGCCTGGTCGTCATGATCGGCCTGCTGCTCTTCTCCAGCCACGACGCGTTCGTCAGCGCTTTCAATCGGGAGGCGAGCTCCCTCTTCGGCGCCACGGGTAACGCCTACCAGGCCACCCTCGACGCGGCGGCCAAGGGCGGAACGAAGGGCGTCTCGTTTGGGAGCTTCGGCTTTGGCGCGACCCTGCTCCTCCTGCCTTTCCTCGCCTTCTACCTGCTCTGGCCTAACTGGGGAGCGACGCTCTACGGTGAGGTCCGCGGCGCCAGGGAATACCGCAAGGTGTTCAATGCCATGTTCTGGGGCCTGTGGATCACCGTGGCCCTAGTCGCGATCATCCTGCTGGTGATTGTCAAGACAATCGGCTGGGACTTCTACAGCGCCGCCAACGCGGCCTACTGGAACAGCATCTACGTCGCCGGATCCGCGGCGCCGGCGATCCCGATCTGGCCCTACCCGGTGATGTTCGCCGGCTGGCTGGTGAGCAATCACCTCTTCCAGGCCATCCTGATCGCCGTCATGGGACTCTGGTTCTTCGGCTGGGCCGGAACCCTCTTCCTCTCCTCGACGCGCGTCATCTTCGCCGCCGCCTTCGACCGGGTGCTGCCCGAGTTCGCAGCGAACATCTCCTCGAAGCGCCGAGTGCCGTACGGTGCACTGCTCCTCATGATCGTGCCGGCGATTCTGATAAGTCTCGCCTGGTCCTTTGCACCAAGCATCCAGACCTGGTTTCTCTGGGCGACTGGCGTGATCGCGATCACCTTCCTGGGGACTTCGATCGCCGGGGCTATCCTGCCCTGGCGGCGCCCTGACATCTTCCAGAACTCGCCGATCGCTCGTTACAAGATCGTCGGCGTCCCGGTCATCACCATCACAGGTCTGGTCAGCGCGGCCTTCCTGCTCTTTATGCTGGCCGAGTGGTCCTTCAGTGCCATCTACGGTACCCAGCTAGTTGACGTGACCGGGTCCAAGGTTCACATATCCAACCCGTCCACACTCGTTTATTTCGCAGGCACCTACCTCTTGGCGATCGCCATCTATGTAGCTGCGCGAGTGATCCGGAAGAATCAGGGCATCGACCTGGCCCGGATTCACCGAGAGATCCCGGTTGAGTAGTTCTTCGACGTTCTGAGCGGAGCGGCGCGCGCATGACTCAACTACCGAGCCGTGCGCGCGCCATCGTGATCGGCGGCGGAATTACCGGCACCAGCGTCGCCTACCATCTGGCGCAGGCCGGCTGGCGAGATACGGTGCTGCTGGAGAAAGCCGAGCTGACCAGCGGCTCGACCTGTCATGCGGCCGGGCTGGTCACCCAGTTCAACCCCTCACCCACCATGATGCGGTTCCGTCGTTACAGCATCGAGCTCTATCGCCGGCTGGGCATCTTTGAGACCGTCGGTAGCCTTCGCTTTGCCTCCAGTCGCGAGCAACTGTTGGAGCAGCAGCGTGGCGTGAGCCGCGCCCGAGCGATAGGGCTCGACGTCGAAGTCGTTTCGCCTGAGCAAGCCGCGCGGCTGATGCCGGCGATCAGTAAAGACTCGTTGTTTGGTGCGGTCTGGGTGCCGGGGGACGGGGCCATCGATCCGCATACGGCCACCTTCGCCCTGGCGAAGGCCGCCCGCGACCTCGGAGTCAAGGTGCTGACCGGGACGCGGGTGACCGGGATCGAGCTGTCCTCGGCCGGCGCCGTCCGGGCGGTCCGGACGGAGACCGGGCGGATCGAGGCCGAGGTGGTGGTGATCGCATGTGGCATCTGGGCCCCGCAGGTGGCGGCGATGGCCGGAGCATTCGTCGTCTCCACCCCGGTCGATCACCAGCACGCCGCGCTGCAGGCGGTCGAGGGCGCCGAGCTGCCGCCAGAGATGCCCTGCTTCCGCGACCCAGACAACCTCATCTATGGGAAGGCCGAGGCGGGCGGCGTGGTGCTGGGCGGCTACGAGCTGGACCCAAACGCGCGATGGATCGACGGCGTTCCCTGGGAGCACGCCGGAACTTCTCTGCCGCCTGACCAGCATCGGTTCGAGCCCCTGCTCGCGGGGGCGGCGCGGCGGTTTCCCTTCATCAGCGAGGCCGGGATCGTGAAGCTCGTCTGTCATCCGGACGCCATGACCCCCGACGCGAATCCCCTGCTGGGTCCGGTGCCGGGCGTACGTGGGCTCTTCATGGCGGCCGGGCTGTCGTTGAACGGGTTTGGCGGCGCCGGCGGAATCGGGAAATCGCTGGCGGAGCTGATCACCGCGGGAGACAGCGAGCTCGACCTCTATGCCTACCGGCCCTGGCGCTTCGGCCCGGTCCATCGCGACCATCGTTATGTGGCCGACCTGGCGAGAGAGGCGTACCGCTATTACTACTTCCTCCGCTATCCGTACGACGCCGACGAGTGGGGCCGGCCGCGCCGGACGAGCGCCCTGCACCACCGGGTCCAGGACCTGGGCGCGGTCTTCGGACAAAAACATGGCTGGGAACGGCCCGAGCACTTCGAGCCGGACAGGCCCTGGCGGCGGGCAGGCGCAGACCAGCGGCGCTTCGGCTGGACCCGTCCGCCATGGTTCGAGCTGCAGGCAGAGGAGCATCGCGCGTTCCGCGAACGGGTCGGGATCATCGACATGACATCGTTCGGGAAGGTCGAGCTGGACGGTCCGGGCGCGCTCCCGCTGCTCGAACGTGTCACGGGCAACCTGATCGCCAGGCCGGTTGGGAGTGTCGTCTACACCCAGCTGCTCGACCGCCGCGGCGGAATCGCGGGGGACGTCACGATCACCCGGCTCGGCCCGCATCGCTTCAGGCTGGTCACCGGTGCCGGGTATGTGAACAGCGACCTGGGGTGGCTGCGCCTGGAGCAACGCGAGGAGGATGGGCCGGTTGATTTGCGCGAGACAACGGAGGATCTATGCGTCGTCGGAATCTGGGGCCCGCATGCCCGTGCGGTGCTGGAGGGCGTCACCGACGACGACGTGTCGGAGGGAGGTTTCCCGTTCATGCAGGCACGCGACATCCGGATCGCGGGATTCGCTGTCTTCGCCCAGCGCGTGACCTACGTCGGCGAGCTGGGGTGGGAGTTCTATCTCGATCCCCGCGTCGCGGTGCAGGTGTGGGATCGCTTGATGGCCGCCGGGGAAACGTTTGGCATTCGGCCGGGTGGCTACCGAGCGCTGGACTCGCTTCGGATGGAGAAGGGTTACCGGTACTACGGCTCCGACCTCACCCTCCTCGACAATCCGCTGGAGGCCGGGCTCGGGTTCTGCGTCCGGTTCGACAAGGGCGAATTCAATGGACGGGAGGCGCTCCTGGCGGCGAAGGCTGCTGGCATCACGCGGCGTTTGCGCACCCTGCTGGTCGGCGACCACGAGTACGCGACCATCTATGGCGGAGAGGCGGTCTATGCCGATGGTTCGATCGTCGGCCGGGTCCGCAGCTGCGCGTATGGATTCACCGTCCGGCGCAACATCGCATACAGCTATCTGCCGGTCGGACTGGGGCCCGGAGCGCAGGTCGAGGTGGAGTTATTCGGCCGGCGCGTGCCGGCCGAGGTCAGCACTGACGCCGTGCTGAAGCGCGAGCAACTGGTCGGCCATGACGCAAAGCCTGTCGCGAGCTGAGGCCGCGGCCGGACGCGTCTCGCTGTGGCGAGGCAAGGACGTCAAGATCTCTCCGCTGTCGGGCGGGTTGACCAACGAGAACTACCTGGTCGAAGCCGGCCGCGAGCGGTACGTGATGCGGATCCCCGGGACGTCGACGGAATTGCTGTCGATCGACCGGGTCAATGAGGTCTATAACGCCAGGGCGGCGGCCAGCACCGGCATCGGACCGGCCGTTCTGGAGCATGTCCCGCAGCTTGACGTCATGGTTCTCGAGTTCATCCCCGGTCCGACGATGTCGGCCGAGACCCTGCAGTCGGAGCGGATGGTGCGGCGAATGGCCGAGTCGTTCAAGCGCCTGCACGCCGCGTCTCCCTTCCTGAAGGCGTTCGACATGTTCCGGCTGATCGAGGCCTACCTCCAGATCGTCGAGGAGCACCAGGTCCGGATCCCCGCCGATTACCGGCAGCGGCTGCCCCTGCTGGCGGAAATCGAGCGGGCGGTCCGGGTTGGGGCGCTCCCCAACGTGTCCTGTCACAATGACCTGCTCTGCGAGAACTTCATCGACGACGGGCAGTGCTTGCGGATCGTCGATTACGAGCTCAGCGGGAACAATGATGCGTGCTTCGACCTGGGCAACACGGCGCAGGAGGCGAGCCTCGACGATGAGTTGCGAGCGGTGCTGTGCGAGGCGTACTTTGGCCGGCTGGACCGGCAGCAACTCGCCCGGATGAACCTCTTTGCCCTCATGTCCGACGTCGGCTGGACGCTCTGGGGAGCCATCCAGGCCAAGATCTCGACGCTGGATTTCGATTTCACTGACTACTACACGACGCGATGGAATCGGGCGCTTACGGTCATGGAGTCGGATCGCGTTGCAGCCTGGTTGCGGGAGGCGCGAGGTGCGGGCCCTTGACAGAGTTCGTATCTCAGAAGAGACTTTCGGCGTATACCAAACGGCGCCGCTCAACTGTGGAAGGAGGATGAGATTCGTTGGCCGTGCTTGACAGTGTCCTGAAGGCGTATCAGTCGCCGACCCGCATGGTGCATGCCATCGGGGCGCTCTCCGCCCTTGGCCAGGAGGCCGCAGCATTGAACATCAAGCGCCCGCTGGTCGTCACCGACCAGGGAATCGTGAAAGCCGGGCTGCTCGACGAGGCGCTCAAGCCGCTGCGCGCCGCTGGTCTCGACCCGGTCTCCTACGACCAGGTGCGCGCCAACCCCGGCATCGCGCTCGTCGACGCCGGCGCCCGCTACTACCAGTCGGAACGCTGTGACGGCCTGGTGGCGATCGGCGGCGGCAGCTCGATTGACGCCGCGAAGGGGATCGGCGTGGTCGTCGTCCATGGCGGCAGCATCGCGCAGTACGAATGGGGCAAAGACCCGATCCACTCCCGCATCCCACCACTGGTGGCGGTCCCCACCACCGCCGGCACCGGCAGCGAAGTCACGCTCTGGGCGGTGATCACAGACCCTGACCGAAAGGTGAAATTCAATGTCGGCGGAACGCCCAACATCGCGTCCTGGGTGGCGCTGGTCGATCCCGCGCTCAGCGTCAATCTCCCGGCCGGCGTCACGGCCGGAACCGGCATGGACGCGCTGACCCACGCGATCGAGTGTTACACCATGGCCTATCACCAGCCCTTCACCGATGCGGTGGCGCTGCTGGCGATGGAGTACTGTGGCCGCTACCTGCGGGTCGCATACGCGCAGGGCCACAACCTCGAGGCGCGGTACCACATGAGCATGGGGGCGATGCTGGCCGGCCTCGCCTATGGCACGGATTCCGCCGGCGCGGCCCATGCGATGAGCCAGACCGCGGGCGGCGTGCACGACGCGCCGCATGGGGCGCTGACTGGCCGTCTGCTCGCCCCGGTGATGGAGTACAACTACGCCGGCGAGCCCGAGCGCTTCGCCCGGATCGGCCAGGCGCTGGGGCTCGAGGTCGCCAACAAACCGGTCTGGAAGGCGGCCGAGGTCGGGGTCGAATACGTCTACCAGCTAACCGAGGACCTCGATATCCCCTCGCTCAACCAGCTCGGCTTTTCCGAGGAGGAGATTCCCATGCTCGCCGAGAAGGCCGCGGCCGACTCGCAAAGCATCGGCAATCCGCGGGACGTCGATGCCAAGAATTACGAGAGGATCTACGCCCGCGCCTTCGAGGCGGGCCGCCACCGCAAGGTCGCCCGGGCGCTGGCCCACGCCGGCTGACGGTATGTGGACCAACACGCTCAAGCCGTACGACATCCTCTCTGCCGAGCAGGTTCAGCAGATCGATCACCACGCCATGCTGATCCTGCAGGAGATCGGCGTCGACTTCTTGCACCCCAGAGCCCTCGACCTCTTCCGGGGCGCCGGATTGAAGATCGAAGAGAATCGGGTTCGCTTCGAACGCGCCTTCATCGAGGAACAGATCAGGAAAGTCCCGGCGACCTTCGAGGTGCAGGCGCGGAACCCGAAAAATTCAGTCGTCATCGGCGGCAACCACATGGTCAACGCGCCCGTCTACGGTCCGCCCTTCATCACCGACCTCGATCGCGGCCGGCGAGGCGCCACCATCGAGGACTTCACGAACTTCGACAAGATGGCGCAGGCGACGCCGCAGATCCACTGTGCCGGCGGCACCATCGTCGAACCGGAGGATCTTCCGCTGGAAACCCGCCACCTGGACATGGTCTACTCGCACATCCGCTGGACCGACATGCCCTACATGGGCAGCGTCATCTCAGAGGAGGGCGCGCGCGACTCCATCGAGATGTCGTCGATCCTGTTCGGCGGCCGGGAGAACATCGAGAAGACGCCCGCCCTGCTCGCCCTGGTCAATGTCAACAGTCCGCTGCGATATGACGACCGGATGCTCGGCGCTCTGCTCGAGTACGCGGCCGCCAATCAGCCCGTGATCGCGACCCCATTTCTGATGGCCGGCGCGATGTCGCCCATGGGCCTGGCCGGCACCCTGGCCCAGCAAACCGCCGAGGCGCTGGCCGGCATCGCGCTCATCCAGCTCGTCCGCGCCGGAGCACCGTGCATCTACGGGTCGTTCCTGACGAACATCGACATGCAGTCCGGCAGTCCTGCCTTCGGCACCCCGGAGTCAGCGATGGGCATCCTGGCCAGCGCCCAGATGGCCAGGCATTACAAGCTGCCATTCCGGGGCGGAGGGGCGCTGACCTCGTCGAAGGGCCCGGACGCGCAGGCGGCCTACGAATCGCTGATGTGCATGTGGCCGACGGTACTCGGCGGCGTGCACTTTGTCCTGCACGCAGCCGGCTGGCTGGAATCCGCGCTACTGGCCTCGTACGAAAAATTCATCATCGATGTTGAGGCGCTCCGGATGTTCGAGTGGATCCTGAGTCGGGGCATCCCCTTCGATGACGAAGGGTTCGCCATGGACGGCATCCGCGAGGTCGGCCCGGGTGGGCATCATCTCGGCTCCGAGCACACCATGCGGCACTACCGGACCGGCTTCTACCGACCCTGGATCTCCTCCACCGAGAACTTCGACCGCTGGCAGCGGAACGGCTCGCGGACCGCCGATCGGGTGGCGAATGAGAAATGGAAGCAGCTGCTCAAGGACTACGCCGACCCCGGCATCGATTCGGGGGTGGATGAACAGCTCCAGGCGTTCATCGAGGTCCGCAAGGACGCCATCCTGCATGCCCGGGTCTGAACGCCTGCCGGACCGGGCCCGGGTGGTCATCATCGGCGCCGGGATCGTCGGCTGTAGCGCCGCCTATCACCTCACCCGGCTCGGCTGGCGCGATGTCGTCGTGATCGACCAGGGACCGCTGTTCCGCGCGGGGGGTTCGACCTCGCACGCGCCGGGGCTGGTGTTTCAGAACAATGTCGCGCGCACCACCTGCCGGTTCGCGATCGACACGGTGGAGACCTACCGCAACCTCCAGCTCGACGGCGAGCCCGTCTACTGGGAGGTGGGCAGCCTCGAGGTGGCCGCAACTCCGGAACGGTGGGAGGAGCTCAAACGCAAGCATGGCCACGCGACCTCCTGGGGGCTCAAGACCCGTCTGATCGGCCCCGATGAAATCAGCCGCCTGGTGCCGATCATGCGCACCGATCACCTGCACGGCGCGATTCATGTACCGAGCGATGGGACCGTGAGGGCGGTCCAGGCATCGGAAGCCCTGGCCCGTGTGGCTGAGGAGGCGGGAGCTCGATTTCTTGCCCGCACGCGCCTGACCGGCATCGACGTCAAGCAGGGGCGCGTCACCGGCGTGGAGACGGATCGGGGCCGCATCGTAACGGAGCACGTCCTCAGCGCCGCCGGCATCTGGGGCCCGGTCATCGGCCGCATGGCCGGCGTGCCAATCCCCCTTCAGCCACTGCAGCACCTGATCGGCATCACCGATCCCCTGCCCGAGCTGTCGGGCGAGACCGGCTGGCAATCCATGCCCATCGTTCGCCATCAGGATCGCTCGATGTATTTCCGCCAGGATTACCGCCGCTACGTGATCGGTGCTTACCGGCACGAACCCGTCCTGGTTGATCCTCAGGAGCTTCGCTCGAGCTGGGACGACGGCCTGATGCCGTCCTGCGCGCCGTTCCGCGACGACCTCTTCGCCCCCTCGATGGCTTATGCGTCGGAGCTCTACCCCCCGCTCGAGTCGGCGGAGCTGGTGGAGAAGATCAACGGCATGTTCTCGTTCACGCCGGACGGGCATTCCCTGATCGGCGAGTCGCTCGATGTGCGCGGCTTCTGGGCTTGCGAGGCCGTCTGGATCACCCACGGCGTGGGGGCGGCCCGCGCCGTGGCCGAGTTGATGGTGGAGGGTGTCCCGGATCTCGACCTTCGCGAAGAAGATCTCAACCGGTTCTACCCACATGCGTTCACCCGCTCGTATCTGCGCGCCCGTGGAGCCCAGAACTATCGCGAGGTGTACGACATCATCCACCCGTTGCAGCCGATGGAAACGCCGCGCAAACTCCGCCTGACGCCCTTTTACGAGCGGGAGCAGGCGCTGGGCGCGATGTTCCTCGAGGGGGCAGGCTGGGAGCGGCCCCAGTGGTATGAGGGCAATCGCCCCCCACCCCGACCCTCCCCCACGAGGGGGGATGGAGCTTTCGTTCCGCAGCGTGCCGGCTGGGCGGCCCGGTTCTGGTCGCCGATCCAGGCTGCCGAGCATCGAGCGGCGCGCGAGCGGGTCGTGCTCTTCGACGCGACGCCCTTCAAGAAGATCGAGGTATCGGGGCCGGGGGCGCTTACCTATCTGCAGCGGATGGCGGCAAACCAGATGGACCACCCGGCCGGCAAGGTGACGTACACCGCGATGCTCAACGAGCGCGGCGGCATCATGACCGACCTGACAGTCACCCGCGTGGACGACGACCGGTTCTGGATCGTTACCGGGGGCGGCGTTGGGATGCACGACCTCGCCTGGATGCGTCGCCACCTGCCCGACGATTCCAGTGTCCACCTGAAAGACCTGACCTCGGGCTGGTGCTGCATCGGCGTCTGGGGCCCCCGGGCACGCGATCTCGTGCAGCCGTTGAGCCAGGAGGACGTTTCGAACGCGGCGTTTCCCTATCTCACCGCCCGCTCGCTAACGATTGGCAGCGTTCCCACCTATGCGATTCGGATTTCATATGTCGGTGAGCTGGGCTGGGAGCTCTATACGCCGACGGAATACGGGTTGCGTCTCTGGGACATCCTGTGGAAGGCGGGTGAGGCGCTCGGGGTGGCAGCGCTCGGGGGTGGGGCCTTCGACTCGCTCCGGCTGGAGAAGGGATATCGGTTATGGGGCGCCGACATCCACAGCGAGCACAACCCCTATGAGGCAGGCCTGGGCTTTGCCGTCCGTCTCAACAAAGGCGCCTTCATCGGTCGTGACGCGCTGCTGCGGATCAAGGAACAGGGCATCACTCGGAAGCTGGCATGCATGACGTTCGATGACCCGGCGGTCGCGGTGCTCGGAAAAGAACCAATCTTCCAGTCACCCTCCCCCGCTGGGGGAGGACACGGTGGAGGCGTGCTTGGTTACGTGACCAGCGCGAATTTCGGTTACACGGTGGGAAAGAGCATCATCTATGGTTACCTGCCACTGGACGGCGCCGAGGAGGGGTCGAGCGTCGAGGTCCAGTACTTCGGCCGGCGCTACCCGGCCAGCGTCGTCAAGGAGCCGTTGTACGACGCGCAGATGACAAGGCTCAAAGAGCTGCCGGTGCTGGCAGGCTCGGGAGGAGCACGATGAAGGTTGTCGAAAAAACCCCGGCGCTGAAGATGTTCGTGGGTGGCCGCTGGGTCGACTCCGAGAGCCAGGCCACCTTCGAAGCGGTAAGCCCCGCGACCGGCGAGGTGATCGCCACGCTGCCGAAAGGCACCCGGGCTGATGCGGCGCTCGCCGTCGAGGCGGCGCATCGGGGGCGGGCGGCCATGGCCGGGCTCGGCGCCTTCGAGCGGGCGGCCCTGCTGCACCGGGTGGCCGACGTCATGGACCGGCGGCGCGAGGAGCTGGCCCGATGGCTGAGCCTCGATCAGGGGAAGCCGTACAAGGCGGAAGCGCTGGGAGAAGTCGGGGAAGCCGTCGAGTATTTCCGGATCGCCGCCGAAGACATCAAACGACTGGAGACCAATGTCATCCCGTCGATGGCGCGCAACAAGCTCGTGTTTACGCTGAGGGTTCCCCGCGGCGTGTACGGTGTGATCACCCCCTGGAACTGGCCGCTGACGATGGCCACGGAGCTCATCGCCCCGGCACTCGCCGGTGGCAATAGTGTGGTCTGGGCACCGGCCACCTCGACGTCGGCCATCAGCGTGAAGTTGATGGAGTGCCTGACGGAGGCGGACCTCCCGGCGGGCGCCCTGAATCTGGTCACAGGCCCCGGCTCGGTGGTGGGCGATGAGATCGCCGGCCATCCGCTGGTCGCCGGCGTGGGCTTCGTCGGCTCGACCGAAACCGGCCGATCGGTCGCCCGGCGGGCTGCCGGCAAGCATGTGATGCTGGAGCTGGGCGGCAACGGCCCCATCGTGATCTTCGATGATGCGGACCTCGGCCGGGCCGCGGAAGGAACGATCACCGGCTGCTTCCTGTGCGCCGGGCAGAGTTGCACGGCTGGGGAGCGCATCCTGGTTCAGCGCGGGATTCAGGACGCGTTCCTGGCGCGACTGACGGCGGCAATGACCACGATCAGGCTGGGCGATCCGTTCGACGACGGCACCACGATGGGTCCGCTCAACAACGAAGGCGTCGCCCAGAAGATGGACGAGCATGTGCGAGACGCGGTCGACCGCGGCGCGACCGTGGTCCAGGGCGGGCGGCGGGCCGATGGATATCCAACCCGCCTTTATTACGAAGCCACGGTGCTGCGCAACGTGTCGCCGGCGATGCGGGTCAGCCGCGAGGAGACGTTTGGCCCGATCGCTCCCTTGATTCCGTTCGCTGACGAGACGGACGCCCTTGCCATCGCGAATGACTCACCCTACGGCCTGCTCGGCTCCGTCTACACCAGGGATATCGATCGCGCGCTGCGCTTCGCCCAGCGGCTCGAGACCGGCTGGGTCAACGTGAACGAGTCATCCAACTACTGGGAGGCGCACATCCCCTTCGGCGGCCGCGCGGGCAAGGAGAGCGGGATCGGCCGGGTGGGCGGCCACCGGGCGATCGAGCAGATGACGGATCTGAAGACCATCATCGTCGACGTGCAGGAGGCCTGAGCTGGCGGCTAACGTCAACGTCCCCGTCAGCGACGTCATCGCCGAGGCGCAGCGGATTGCGGCGGCCGCGCAACAGGCCAACGTTCCGGTCAAGCTGGTGGGCGGCGCGGCCGTCAACCTGCATTCGCCCAGCGCCCGACAACCGCCACTGAAGCGCCGGTATGGGGACCTCGACTTCGTCGCGGCTTCGAAACAGCAGCCATCCGTGCAGCGGCTGTTCGAGTCGCTTGGCTACCAGGGCGACCGCCGATTCAACACCCTCAACGGGCACCAGCGACTGCTCTATCTCGACAGTCTGAACGGTCGACAGATCGACATTTTCATCGACCGGATGAAGATGTGTCATGTCATCGAACTGGGAGGCCGTCTCAGCCACGACGGTCCGACGCTCACCCCGGCCGATCTTTTGCTCAGTAAGCTGCAGGTCTACGAGGTCAACATGAAGGACCTCGTCGATACCATCGCGCTGCTGCTCGATCATCCCATCGCCGACCACGACGACGACGCGATGAACGCGGCCTATCTCGCCCGACTCACCTCTGAAGACTGGGGTCTGTACCGAACGCTGCAGATCAACATCGAGCGCGTCCGCGGTGCCGCCACCGAGCTCGCCGTGGACGCCGGCCGCGTCAATCAACGCCTTGATCAGCTGTGGGAGCGGATCGAGATGCAGCCGAAGTCACTCAAGTGGAAGTTGCGGGCGAGGATCGGCGACCGGATCAGCTGGTACGAGTTACCGGAGGAGGTTCGCCAGCCGTACCAGCGGGACTAGAACCTAACCCGTTATTGACAGCCGTCCGCGACATCTCTAGTGTGAACGGCAGGTAGGCGGCATCGTTCATCCGTGAAGGGGACCCACATGGCCACGATCAAGCATCCCGTCGAAGATACGATCCGGGTTTTGTTCATCGAGGACGATCCGGCGGTTGCCGAGATGTACAAGCTCAAGCTTGAACTCGATGGCTATCAGGTGAAGGTGGTCTCGAACGACGACCAGGTGATGCAGGAGGCGGCTGCGCTTCGGCCGGACATGATCTTCCTCGACCTGCGGTTGGGTGAAGAGCTCGGCTTTGCCACGTTGCAACGCATTCGCGCCACAGACGGTACTCGGAATCTTCCGGTGATCATCCTGTCGAGCCGTGCGGTGAACGAGATGGCCGGTCGCGGCTTCAAGGCTGATGTGATGGATTACGTGGTGCGAGCCGACCCCGGTCCAAGCGGTTTGACCTGGAACATCGACGACTGGGCCCGGATGGCGGCGAGCTAGGACAGCGCCACCGGGCGATCACGCGACCCGCTGTCGCTTGTCGACGTACATCGAGCGGTCGGCAGCCGCCAGCAATCCGTCTGCGGTGGTGGCATCCGCGGGAAACGAGGCCGTGCCGATCGATACCGAGATAGCGCCGGCCGGGTCGTCCGCATCGCGCAGCGTGCCACCAACCCGGCGCGCGAGCGACACCGCGCCTACCTGATCCATTCCCGGCATCAGGAGGACGAACTCATCGCCGCCCCACCGGGTGACGACGTCCGTTTCGCGCAGGTGAGCGGTAAGGACCGACGCCACGCGCTTCAGCACGGCGTCGCCGGCCGCGTGACCGCGGGCGTCATTCACCTGCTTGAGCCCATCAACGTCGAGCATGATCACGGAGAACGGCTCGGGGAGTGCGGCACCCAGCCGGACTTCGAGCGCCTGTTCGAAGGCGCGTCGATTCGAAAGCCCGGTCAGTGGGTCGGTCCGGGCCGTGGCGGCCAGGCGCTCGATCAGCCGCGCGTTGGAGATCGAGACGGCAGCCTGGTTCGCCAGGATGGTCAGCAACCGCAGGTGATCGCCGTTGTACTGATGCAGGCCGACCTTGACGTTGACGATGACCCCGATCAGGTGGTCCTCGAAGATGACCGGAACGGCGAGCATGGACTCGTCGGTTTCGGTGGTGCTCGGGATGTGGACCGCCTTCGGATGGCGCTCCGTGTCGCCAACCAGCGCCCCCTGTTTGGTTTCGGCTACCCAGCCGGTGATTCCCTGGCCGACCTCGATGGCTAGCGTTTCGGCGGTGACACCGTCGTACTCCGACCGCCGGGTATCGCTGAAATAAACCGGCCTCAGCGTTTGCCGGTCGTCTTCGAGCAGGTAGATGCGGCACTGGTCGTAGGGCAGCAGGGTCGTGATCGCCTGGCCGATGGTCTCGGAGATCTCCGGAACGCTGCCGATATTGGCGAGGCGCGCGCCGAGCTGCTGGATGGCGTCGAGATGCTGGGTCCAGGAGTGGGCCTCCGGCAGTCGCTTGTCCTCGTGGGCGGCACTGTGGGCGGTGCCGCTGACGGTGGCCTCCCCGGACGCGATCACCGCGAGCAGCGCCTCCGCCACCCGCGGGTCGAATTGCTGGCCGGCCTGCGCGGCAATTTCGTTGAGGATCCAGTCGCGCGGCCTGGCACGCCGGTACGGTCGGTCGCTCGACATCGCCTGAAAGGCATCGCAGGCATGGATGATGCGAGCCTCGATCGGGATCTGCTCGGCCTTGAGCCCATCCGGATAGCCGTGGCCGTCCCATCGCTCGTGCTCCGCGCGGACGATCGGGCGGATGCGGCTGAGGAAGGGCACTGAGGCGACGATGCGCTCGCCGATCACCGGGTGCTCCCGCATGATGGCCATCTCCTCCTCGTCGAGCGCGCCCGGCTTGTTGAGAACGTAGCCCGGGATCCCGATCTTCCCGATGTCGTGCAGCAGCGCTCCGTACTCGAGGAAGCGCAGGGCTTCATCCTCCAGCCCCAGGCGGTGGCCCACCGCCCGGGCCAGCGCGGCGGTCTCTCGCGAGTGCGCCTCGGTGTGGCGATCCTTCGCGTCCAGCGCCGCCGCCAGCGCCTCGATGGTGGACAGATAGCTGTTTTCGAGCTCCATGCGCCGCCGCTCGGCGAGCTGATTTTCTTTGCTCAGCGCCCTGCGACCGATGGCCGGAATGTAGGCACAAATCACCATGGACACCGCCAGCAACACGAAGGAGCGCGCATAGAGGCCATCCCACCCCTGTAGCACGAGCGGCAGCCCGGCCGCGAAAACGCAGGCCACCAGGGTCCCGGCGGCGATGCGGAACTCGAGAATCGCGGCAACGAACACGACGATGACGAGGAATAGCACGGAGAGGTGTGAGCGCGTCCCGCCTGTCGCAAAGAGACCGACCGTCAGCATGCCGATGCTGCCGAAAACGACGGGAATGAAACGCCTTCCCCGGACTTGCCCCCAGGGCAGGAACCAGCAGAGGACCCCGGCGAGGTATGCAAGGCCGGTCACGACCCACTCCGTGGTGAAGTTCACGTGCAGGTCGTTTCCGATGAAGTCGGTGGCCATCACGATGCTGGCCAGTCCCCAGAAGGAGATGGCGGCGACCCTGAGCGTCGCACGATGCAACGGCAGCGGGACCTGCGCGGGTGGCATGCTGGCGAATACAACGCGAGCTCGACGGCCTTCCGTCGTCGGGTTCCGGGCCCCCGATACGATGGGGCCGGCATGTTCTGGACGTTCGTGGATGAGTCCCAGGTGGCCGATGGGCAGGTCACCATCCGGGGGCCGCAGGGTCACCACCTTGCGCGGGTCCTGCGCCTCCGTCGCGGCGAGCGCGGGGTCGCGGTTGCGGGCGGCCGGCAATATGAGCTCGAGCTGGTTGAGGTCGAAGGCGGTCGGGTCGTCGGCCGGATCGTCGGCGACCGGCCCGTTCAAGGAGAGGCGCGCACGTCGGTCGCGCTGCTGCAGGCGGTATTGCCGAACCCCGACTTCGATGCCGTCGTCGAAGGTGGGACCGCCGTGGGGATCCGCCGCTTCGTCGCCGTGCGGGCCGCGCGCTCGGTCGGCCGCCCGCCGGCAGCCCGCCTGACGCGCTGGCAGGCGATCGCCAGATCGGCCGCCGAGCAGAGCCGTCGCGGCGAGGTGCCGGACGTCATCGGACCGATCTCGCTGCCGGACGCCCTCGAACAGGTGGCCGGGACCCGGCTCGTGGTGCTCGAGCCCACGGCAACCGTGCCGTTGCTCGATGCGCTCGACGGCTCGCTTGCCTACGCGATGGCGGTCGGGCCCGAAGGGGGATGGACCGACGATGAACTGTCGGCATTGCGTGAGCACGGTGGCGTCGCCGTCAACCTCGGCCCGCGGATCCTGCGGGCCCGACTGGCGCCGATCGTGGCCGCTGCTATCCTCGTCCAACAGCGATGAACGTGTCGATCGAAACGCTGGGATGCAAGGTGAATTTTGCCGAGATGGCCGAGCTCGGCGACGGGCTGGCGCGGGCTGGCTTCTCGGTAACGGACTCAGCCGACAACCCCGACGTCTGCGTGATCAATAGTTGCACCGTCACCGCCCAGGCGGACCGCAAGCTCCGCACCCTGGTGCACGGACTGCGCCGTCGTCATCCACAGGCCCATCTCATCCTGACCGGCTGTCACGTTGACAACCCGCATCCGCGCGTTTCTGCCGTGCCCAGCGTGGACGTGGCTTTTCCGAACGCGCGAAAGAATGAGATCTTCGACTACATTTCGGCAAACTTCGCCCCGGTGGCGGCTCATGGCTCGACGACGTTCGCCCGCTCCCGCTTCTTCCTCAAGGTGCAGGATGGCTGCAACCATCGCTGCACCTACTGCATCGTGTGGCGCACCCGCGGGGCCTCGCGCAGCGAGGCGGAAACTAGCCTCATCGAGCGCGCGCGCCGGGCGGTCTCCGATGGATATGGGGAGATCGTGCTCACCGGGGTCGATCTCGGCGCCTTTGGGCGCGAGCGGGGGGAGTCGCTGGCGTCGTTCCTGCGGCGACTGCTCGAGGCGATCGCTCCCGCCCGACTGCGGCTCAGTTCGATCAATGCGAATGACTTCACGCCGGAGCTGGTGGAGCTGGCCGGCGCCCCACGTTTTTGCCGTCATCTCCACATTCCGCTCCAATCCGGCAGCGACCGGGTGCTGAAGCGGATGGGCCGCCTCTACCGCAGGCGCGATTATCTGAACCTGGTGGCGGCGTTACGCAGCCAAGCCCCCGAGCTGGCGGTGACCGCCGATGTGATCGTCGGCTTCCCAGGGGAAACCGATGCCGATTTTGCGGATACCGAGAATGTCGCGGCGGAGGCCGGCCTCAGCGGCATGCACGTCTTTCGCTACTCACCGAGAGCGGGAACGGCCGCCCCCCGGCTCGGCCTGCCCGTGGACGACCCGGTCAGCAAAGAACGGAGCCACCGGCTGCAGACGCAGGCTGAGGCCCAGCGCCGGGCGTACGAGGCGCGCTTCGTCGACCGGGAACTGGAAGTGATCTGGGACCGGCGCTATCCGACCCGGATGCGTGGCCTGAGTGACAACTACATCACGGTCTATGCGCCCGCGCGCGGTCAGACGCTGGGCGCGCTCGCAACCATCCGACCGGTGGCCAGCTGCGGGGACGGTCTCCTCGGCGCGTAAGCTGTGCCGGTGGCTGAGGACTGCCTGTTCTGCAAGATCTTCGCGCGGGAGATTCCCGCGAAAGAAGTCTTCCGCGAGGACGACATCGTCGCCTTCGAGGACATCCGGCCGGTGGCGCCAACCCACGTGCTCGTCATCCCGAAAGTGCACATTCCCTCCGTCCACGATCTCACCCGCGACCAGGCCCCGATGCTGGCGCGGATGATGGAGGTGGCGAACCGTATCGCCGACGAGCGCAAAGTGGATCGGGACGGCTATCGACTCGTCTTCAACAAGGGACCGCAGGCCGGCCAGAGCGTCTATCACCTCCACCTCCATCTCCTCGGCGGGCGCGCCATGGCCTGGCCTCCCGGGTAAACTCCTTCACCGCCCGAGCGGCGTAGACGGCTGCAACGCGGTCGTAAACCCTCCGTGGCAAGCCCGTCACAGCGGCATGGCTGAACAGCCACGCGTGAAACAGGCGCCGTAATCGGCGGGCGATAGGGTGGGCGCAGATGCGCCTTACACCCTGGCGTGCCCTGCGGCCGAAGGATGCGAATTCCGGCCTCGATAAAGAGAGGCTGGAGGAACGGCTGGCCAAGCTCGTTGGTGGCCCAGTCGCTGGAGCCACGCCTGTGCCCGCCCCGGCGGTGGAGGCCATCGTGCCCGACCCTGGCAAACCAGCCGAGGTGGGCGCCGTGCTGGACGCCGTCGCGCTCCCCGTAAAGTCGCAGAAGCGCGGCGATGATGGTGACATCGCGACCAGCGAACGGAATCGCCGCCGGCGCCGGAAGGCCGGCTTTCTGCTCTTCTTCGCCGGGTTGATCGCGGTTTTCTTCATGGTGCGCGCCATTCCCGCTGACTGGGAAATCGGTCCGTTCCGGATCGATGCCAGCGGCAGCGCCGGCGATCCGGAAGCGAGCCTGTACTTCGCGGATGATCCGCACGCTCCCTTCTGGCTGCTGGTCCCAACGTTCAACCTTCCGCCACGGTTCTTTGCGGCGCGACCGAAGCCGTCTTCGCAGCCCGTCGCCCTTGGGCCGACCGCGACCGCAACGCCATCGCCGTCCGGCACCGCCACCCCCACCGCCTCGCCGAGCGGAACCCCCTCGCCGTCGGCCAGCGCATCACCGTCGGGAAGCCCGAGCCCGTCGCCCTCGACGTCCCCCACAGCAAGCCCAACGCCGACAGCCACCCCGACTCCTACGCCGACGCCGACGCCCACGCCAACACCGACGCCCACGCCG
>Ga0209474_10001000_pt1 | contig 28783 bp, 26 predicted proteins | sample GraSoiAngelo_145_FD_185902 | JGI IMG/M metagenome (GOLD analysis project Ga0209474, IMG submission 185902) | Grasslands soil microbial communities from the Angelo Coastal Reserve, California, USA - 14_1009_05_20cm (SPAdes) (version 2) | ecosystem: Environmental > Terrestrial > Soil > Grasslands...
AGGAGGGCAGGAATTCAGGGACGGAAGGCCGAACGGTCGAAATGACGAAGGCGGGAAGGAAGAGGGCGAAGGCCGAAAGGCTGAGGGTTGAAAGACCGTGCCTTCCTGCCTTGCCACTATCAGCTAGTGCGGCAGCTGATTGTTTTTGGCTGCTGCACGCTCCGTCAGCGCAGTCAGCTTCGACGGCGCCGCGTCGGACAGGCTCTGCCAGCCGCTGTGGCGATGGTCGCCTGACGAGTCAGTCGGCTGCGGCAGGACGATCCGGTTGGCGAGCGCCATCATCGCCGCGACGGCTTCGGGGAGGACGCCGTTGATCATCACGGCGAGCTTCGCCGGCAGCGTGATGACGAGCTCCGCGTCGCCGTGGCGGCACGCGTCGATCACCTGCGACGCCGCGCGCGCCGAATGGATCGACATGCCGGGGATCGAATCCGAGATCGTGAACCACGTGAACTCGTCGCGGTGCCGTCCCTTGAACCACGCGTTGAAGGGCGAGCCCGTCCGCATCATGCCCGGGCAGACCGTCGTCACGTGGATGTGGTCCTTCGCCACCTCGGCGCGGATCGATTCCGACAGGCCGGTGAGCGCAAACTTGCTCGCGCAGTACGGCGCGAGGTGCGGGACGCCGATCTTGCCGCCGATCGACGAGATGTTCACGATGCGTCCGCCGCCCTGACGTTTCATCTCGGGGATCGCCGCGAACATCGTGTGCAGCGGCCCCCAGAAGTGCACCGCCATCGCCTCCTCGAAGTCGCCGCGCTGCATGTGCTCGAGCGGCCCCACCTGGATGACGCCGGCGTTGTTGATCAGCACGTCGATCCGTCCAGTCCGCGCGACGACGTTCCGTACGAGCTGCTGCGCCGCCTCGCGGTTCGTGATGTCGCAGACCACGGTCGCCGCGTCGATGCCGTGATCGGCGAGATCCTGACGTGCGCGATCGAGCTCGCCTTCGACGCGGGCCGCGATCGTGATCCGCGCGCCCTCGCTTCCGAGCTGGCGCGCCATCTCGAGGGCGAGCCCGCGCGCGCCGGTAATCACGACGACCTTGTCACGAAAATCGAGCGCGCGCGCCGCGCGCATGCCGCGCGCGAGCAGCGCGGCGCCAAGCGTCAATGCTCCAGCCGCAACAGCCGTTTCCTGTGTCTTGGTCATGCGCGGGCGATGAGCAATCCGTATGCCCTGAGATGGCTGGTGGCTGATGGCTGATGGCTATGGTCGATGGCTGATGGCACGGCTGGTGGCTGTGACCCTTCTTGGTCATGTTGCGTATGCCATGAGCCATCAGCCCTCAGCCATGACGAGATTTGCCATCTGTTCGCCCCGCTGGTACGATGCTCCGCCATGCTGCCCGCCGCTCGAGATCGACGCGAACACGCGCTCGATGCCGCGCTCGAGCGTATCGGCGGCCGCGACCTCGTCGATGCACGATCGAGTGCGCCTGCTCACCGCGAGACCTCTTCGCCTGATGCGCGCGTCACGGCCATTCGTCGTCTCGCCGCTGTCGCCGCACAGTACACGCCGTTCCCCGACGCGCTCGACGCTCGGCTGACCGGCGCGCTCGCCGCGCGGGGCATTACAGAGCTTTACACGCATCAAGGCGAGGCGATCGAACACGCCCTCGCGGGACGCCACGTCGTCGTGGTGACGCCAACCGCGTCGGGGAAGACGCTCTGCTACAACGCGCCGGTATTGAACGCGATCGTGCAGGATCCGTCGAGCCGCGCGCTGTATCTGTTTCCCACCAAAGCGCTCGCGCAGGATCAGCTCGCCGAGCTCCACACGATGTGCGAGACGCTCGCAAACCGGACGCCCGGCCGCGAGCCGGACGGCGGACCCGCAATCGGCGTGTACACCTACGACGGCGACACGCCGCAGGACGCGCGCCGCTCGATACGGTCGCGCGCGCAGATCGTGCTCAGCAACCCGGACATGGTGCATTCGGGCATCCTTCCGCACCACCCGCGCTGGGCGAAGCTGTTCGAGAACCTGCGCTTCGTCGTCGTCGACGAGCTGCACGCCTACCGGGGCGTGTTCGGCAGTCATCTCTGCAACGTGCTCCGCCGCCTGCGGCGCGTCTGCCGTCACTACGGCTCCAGTCCCGTGTTCATCTGCTCGTCGGCGACGATCGCGAACCCGCGCGAGCTCGCGGAGCGGCTCACGGAACAGCCCTTCGAGCTCGTCGAGAAGAGCGGCGCGCCGCGCGGTGAGAAATTCTTTCTGTTCGTCAACCCGCCGGTCGTCAATCATCAGCTCGGCATCCGGCGCTCGTATCTGAGCGAGACGCGCCGCGTCGCGGCGGAGTTCCTGAAGCGGAATCTGCAGCTGATCGTCTTCGCGCAGAGCCGGCTGTCGACCGAGCTGCTGACGACGTACTTGAAGGAGGATTTCGCCGGGCTGCCGGGCGCGCCCGATCGGATTCGCGGCTACCGCGGCGGCTACCTGCCGAACCGGCGCCGCGAGATCGAGAAGGGACTTCGCGACGGCGAGGTGCGCGCCGTCGTCTCGACCAACGCGCTCGAGCTCGGGATCGACATCGGCGCGCTCGACGTCGCCGTAATGGCCGGCTATCCTGGAACGATTGCCGCCACATGGCAGCGCGCCGGGCGGGCAGGACGCCGGAGCGGGCCCTCGGCGGCGGTGATGGTTGCGAGCAGCGCGCCGCTCGATCAGTTCGTCGTCCGCAACCCGTCGTACTTCTTCGACGCGTCGCCCGAGCGCGCGCTGATCGATCCCGACAACCTGCACATCCTCGTCGATCACATCAAGTGCGCCGCCTTCGAGCTACCGTTCGCGGCGACCGAGGCCTTCGGAAAGCACGACGTTCAGGAGATTCTCCGCATCCTCGCCGAGCAGGGGCTCGTGCACCAGGCGGGCGAGGACGCGCCCTGGACGTGGACGAACGAGTCGTATCCCGCCGACGCCGTAAGCCTGCGGTCCGTTTCGTCGGACAACTTCGTCGTTGTCGATACGACGAGCGACGCGCGCGTCATCGGCGAGACCGACTTCACGAGCGGTCCCGCAACGCTCCACCCGAAGGCCATCTACATCGTCGAGGGGACCCTGTATCAGGTGGAGAAGCTCGACTTCGAGGGGCGCAAGGCCTACGTGCGCCAGATCGACTGCGACTACTACACCAACGCGATCACGTACACGCGCGTCACGCCGATCGACGAGTTCGCGCGCGACACCCTCCGCTCGCACGGCGAGGTCCACGTCGTGTCGCGCGTGGTCGGCTTCAAGAAGATCAAGTTCTACACCAACGAGAACGTCGGATCGGGCGAGCTCGATCTCCCCGAGCAGCAGATGCACACGACGTCGTACTGGCTGACGATCCCGCCGGATGTGACGGCGGTGCTGCCGTACGCGGCCGACGATCGGCGCGACGGCGTCGTCGGCCTCGCGTTCGCGCTGCGGCAGGTCGCGCAGCTGCTGCTGATGTGCGACGGGCACGACGTCGGCATCTCGATCGCCACCGGCGGCGGCGACGCGCGCGAGGGCGCCGGAGCCGGCCCGCAGAAGATCTTCATCTACGACAACTACCCCGGCGGGATCGGCTTCAGCGCGCCGCTCTACGAGATGCACGACGAGCTGCTCGCGAAGACGCGTCAGCTGATCGCGGAATGCGAGTGCGAGAACGGCTGCCCGGGATGCGTCGGCCCGATCGGAAACACAGGACCGCTCGCGAAAGCGGTCGCGCTGCGGATCCTCGATCTGATCGGCGCGGAATCCGCCGAGGCGCCGTTTTGAGCTCCCTCGCCGATCGCATCCGGGCCGTCGTTGGCGGGGCGAACATCCATCCACTCCCCGCCCAATCCCCAGCTCCCAACCCACAATCGCTGACGATACTCGGCGGCGACTGGCGCGGCAGCGTGTTCGTCGTCGAGAAGCGATGGCCGGCGCCGGCGCGGCACGGACGCGAAGCCGTCGGCACGTTCGCCGAGTGCCTCGACGAGGCGTCGACCCAGGCGTCGTTCTACGCCGGCGGCGCGCCGGCGCGGCCGCCGTTCGTCTTCTTCGATTTGGAGACGACGGGATTGAGCGGCGGCGCCGGGACGCACGTCTTCCTCGTCGGCTGCGGATGGTTCGACGCCGACGCGTCGTTCGCGACGCGCCAGTTCCTGCTCACGCGGTTCGCCGACGAGCGCGCGATGCTGCAGATCGTCGCCGACGAGCTCGACGCCGCCGGCGCGATCGTGACGTTCAACGGGAAGTCGTTCGACGCGCCGCTGCTCGAGACGCGGTATCTGTTTCACCGTCTCGCGTGGAGCGGACGCGAGCTGCCGCACGTGGACGTCCTGCATCCGGCGCGGCGGTTCTGGAAGGCGGGCGACGAGTGCTCGCTTGCGGCGCTCGAAAAGCAGCTGCTGGGCGCGCGCCGGTCCGGCGACGTCCCCGGCTTCCAGGTGCCGGCGCGGTACTTCCAGTTCGTGCGAACCGGCGACGCGGCGGCGCTCGCGCCGGTGCTCGAGCACAACCGGCTCGACCTGCTCACGCTCGCCGCGCTGACGGCGCGCCTGTTCTACGTGACGCTGCACGGCGCCCACGCCGCACGGGACGCGCGCGAGGCGCTGGCGCTCGGGCACGTCTACGCGCGCGCCGGCCTCGCGATGCGCGCGTGCGACGCGTTCGGGCGGGCGGTCGAGATGACCGAGCGCGGGATCGTGAGTCAGACGGTGAGGATCGAGAGCCTGCGCGCGCTTGCGCTCGCGCATCGCCGCGCGCACGCGTATGTGGACGCCGCGGCATGCTGGCAGCGTCTGCTCGATACGCCGGGATGCCCGCCGGTCGTCGTGCGCGAGTCGACCGAAGCGCTCGCGGTCCATCACGAGCACCGCGCGCGCAATCTCGCGGCGGCGAAGGCGTTTGCGTTGAAGGGACTCGACGTCGACGCGCAGCCGGCCTGGACTCGAGCGGTCCGTCACCGGCTGGCGCGGTTGGACAGAAAGCTGAAGCTTATCGAGCAGCCGTCGTCGTCGTTGCTTTCTTAGCTTTCGTCGCCTTCGTGGCCTTCTCGGCGGTCTTGCGGCTTTCCACGGTCTGAGCGCCGTACTTCTTCGTGAACCGCTCGACGCGGCCTTCGGTATCGAGCAGCTTCTGCTTGCCCGTGAAGAACGGGTGGCAGCTCGAGCAGATCTCGAGGTGCAGCTCGTGCTTGGTCGAATGCGTCTTCCAGGTCGCCCCGCACGCGCACCGCGCTTCGACCTCGAAATACTTGGGGTGGATGCCTTCCTTCACAGCGATCTCCTTGGGCAGTCGGCGAAACTTTGATTATAGCAGCCGCACGGCAAGGATCGGTTACGGCGTCGCATTTGGCGTCCGGTCCCAGCGGTGCGTTCTGAGCGCGTCGAGGAGCCGCGGGGGCAGCGGTTCGCCGTCGCTGGCCGCCAGATTGCGCTCGACGTGCTTCGGACGCCGCATGCCGGGGATCGTCGTGCTCACGGCCGGGTGCGCGAGGATGAAGCGAAGCGCAAGCTCGGGCAGCTGCATACCGTCGGGCACGAGCGGCAGCACGCGATCCACACGGTCGAGCGTCGCGGCGAGGTGCGCGGGGTTGAAGTAGAGATTCCGCCAGTCGCCCTCGGGCCAATGCGACGTGCGCGTCAGCGTACCGGTGAGGCTGCCTTCGTCGAATGGCACGCGCGCGATCACGGCGATGCCGTGGGCCGCGCAGTACGGGAAGAGCTCGTCGGCCGGCGCCTGGTCGAAGACGTTGTAGACGACCTGCACGCTGTCGACCAGGCCGGTCGCGAGCGCGCGCATCACGTTGGTCGGCTCCCACCGGTTCACGCTGATGCCGAACGCGCGCACCAGCTTCTCGCGCTTCAGATCGTCCACCGCGCGCTTCCAGCCGTCGTCGTCCGCCCATGCGTCGCTCCACACGTGCAGCTGCTGCAGATCGATCGTCTGCATCCCGAGGTTCGCGAGGCTCCGTTCGGTGTACGCGCGGATGTGATCGGGCGGATACGTGTCGGCGGCGAGGTACTCGGCCTTGCCGGGCCAGCGCATGTTCTTCGGCGGAATCTTCGTCGCGACCAACGCGCGCGCGCCGGAGTGCGCGCGCAGCGCCTCACCGAGCAGGGACTCGCTCTTGCCCTGGCCGTACGCCCAGGCCGTGTCGAAGAAGGTGCAGCCGAGCGCGAGCGCGCGATCGAGCGCGCGCAGCGACTCCTCGTCGTCGGAACCGGTCCAGCCGCCCATGCCCCAGAGGCCGTAACCGATTTCCGACACCTGCCAGCCGGTGCGGCCGAACGTCCGATAGCGCATGTAGAATCTTCCCATGATCAGCCACCAAATCATCGGCGACGACATGCAGGCGGTCGTGATTACGATGGCCGCGGGCGACGAGATCCGCGCCGAGGCCGGCGCGATGACCTACATGACCGGCGGCATCGAGATGGACGCGCGCATGCAGGGCGGACTGCTGGGCGGCCTCACGCGCAAGTTCCTGGCGGGCGAGAGCCTGTTCCTCACCTACTTCCGGTGCACGACGCCGACCGGCACGGTCGCGTTCAGCGCGCCGTACCCCGGCAAGATCATCCGGATGCCGCTGCAGAACGGCGCGATGCTCTGCCAGCGCGGCTCGTTCCTGTGCGCCGACGGCGACATCAACATCACGGTCGAGTTCACGAAGCGGCTCGGCGCCGGGTTCTTCGGCGGCGAGGGTTTCATTCTCGAGCGCTTCGAGGGCTCGGGCGAACTGTTCGTGCACAGCGGCGGCACGATCGTGCCGTTCGAGCTGAAAGCGGGCGAGACACTCAAGGTCGACACCGGCTGCCTCGTCGCCTTCGACCCGACAGTCGTGTACGACATCGAGTTCGTCGGCGGGATCAAGACGGCGTTGTTCGGAGGCGAGGGGCTGTTTTTCGCGGCGATGACCGGGCCGGGACGCGTCTGGGTGCAAACGCTGCCGTTCTCGCGGCTGGCCGACCGGGTGCTCGCGGCGTTCCACGGCGGTAAGGAAGAGACCCGCCGCGGCGATCTCGGCGGCGCACTCGGCGCGATTGGGGATCTGATCGGCGGCGATCGATAAAGTTAAAAGTTAAAAGTTAAAAGTTAAAAGTTAAAAATTGAGATGAGACGCACGCAAAGTTAGAAGTACTCTGATCCGTACTTCTAACTTTTCTCTTTTCACTTTTGACTTTGTCGGAGTTCTTACCCCTTGCTGCCATTCGACATCGACGCCAGGAAATCCTGGTTGGTCTTGGTCTTCGCCATCCGCGACAGCAGAAGCTCCATCGCCTCGACGGGCGACAGCGGCGTGAGCACCTTGCGCAGCACCCACACTCGGTTGAGATCGTCTTTCGGGATGAGCAGCTCTTCCTTCCGCGTCCCGCTCTTCTGGATGTCGATCGACGGGAAGACGCGGCGATCGGTGAGCTTCCGATCCAGGTGGATCTCGAGGTTGCCGGTGCCCTTGAACTCCTCGAAGATCACTTCGTCCATGCGCGAGCCGGTGTCGACGAGCGCGGTCGAGATGATCGTCAGCGAGCCGCCTTCCTCGATGTTGCGCGCCGCGCCGAAGAAGCGCTTCGGCCGCTGCAGCGCGTTGCTGTCGACGCCGCCCGACAGCACCTTGCCCGACGGCGGCACGATCGTGTTGTAGGCGCGCGCGAGCCGCGTGATCGAGTCGAGCAGGATCACGACGTCCTTCTTGTGCTCGACCAGCCGCTTCGCCTTCTCGATCACCATCTCGGCGACCTGCACGTGGCGCTGCGCCGGCTCGTCGAACGTCGACGAGATCACTTCGCCGCGCACCGAGCGCTGCATGTCGGTGACCTCCTCGGGCCGCTCGTCGATGAGCAGCACGATCAGGTACACCTCGGGATGGTTGTGCGTGATGCTGTTCGCGATGTTCTGCAGCAGCATCGTCTTGCCGGTGCGCGGCGGCGCGACGATGAGGCCGCGCTGTCCCTTGCCGATCGGCACCATCATGTCGAGCACCCGCGCCGACAGGTTCTCGGCCTCGGTCTCGAGCGCGATCTTCGACTGCGGATAGAGCGGCGTCAGGTTCTCGAAGAACACCTTCTCGCGCGCGTGCTCCGGCGGCTCGAAGTTCACGGCCTCCACCTTGATCAGCGCGAAGTAGCGCTCGCCGTCCTTCGGCGGGCGAATCTGACCCGACACCGTATCGCCCGTGTGCAGGTCGAACTTGCGGATCTGCGACGGCGACACGTAGATGTCGTCCGGCCCCGGCAGGTAGTTGTAGTCCGGCGCGCGGAGGAACCCGAAGCCGTCGGGCAGCACCTCGAGCACCCCCTCGGAGAAGATCAAGCCGCTCTTCTCGGCGCGCGCCTTGAGGATCTCGAAGATCAGCTCCTGCTTGCGCATGCCGGTCGCACCGGGGACGTCGAGCCCCTTCGCGATCTTCGTCAGCGCGCCCGTGCTCATGTCCTTGAGCGTCGAGAGCTCCAGCTTCTCGGTGGGCGGCGTGCCGGCGTGCCCGTTCCCTTTGGGGGCGGCAGGCTGCGGCTGCTGTTGTTGCTGGGGGGCCGCGGCGGCCGGTTGCTCGGTTGTCGGTCGATCAGTTTCCACAGTTCGTCCAGTCCTTCGCCCGTGACCGCCGAGACCGGCAGCACGGATGTTTCACACACGGATTCGAGTTCTCTCATCGCGCGGATCCGTTCGCCGCGCGCGAGCTTGTCGATCTTGGTCGCGACGACCGCGCATCGTCGAACGGTTTGCTGCAGCCACTGCCACGCCGCCGCGTCGCTCGCGAGCCCCGGATGCCGCGCGTCGACCAGGAGCAGCGCAGTGAGGTCTGGCGGGCTCGCGCAGCCTGACTGGCCCGCGCGGCCGAAAAACCCGGCGGTCAAGGCTTCGAACTCCACCGCCGCGTCCCGCCCGCCGCGCGCGTAGCCGTACCCCGGCAGGTCCACCAGATAGATCGGCGGACCGCCGCCGCGGCGCACGCGATAGATGTTGGCCAGCCGCGTCTTGCCGGGCGCGGCGCTGGTCCGCGCCAGCCGCTGCCGCACAAGCGCGTTGATCAGGCTCGATTTGCCGACGTTGGATCGCCCGACGAGAGCAATCTCCGCAGCGCCGTCGCGCGGCAAATCGTCTACGCTCGCGGCGCTCCGGACGAAGCTCGCGTCGGCCTTCATGGCGAGGGCTAATGGCGAATGGCTATGGACGATGGCTGCGCCATCAACCCTATGCCATCAGCCGTCAGCCATGAGCCATGACGGGTTCAGTGCGTAATGGTGTCGTCGACGACGTCCACGGGCTCGGCCTGCGTCGCGGCGGGGAGGCGCCCCGCCATCGGCTGGGCCAGCGCAATCTTCAGGACCTCGTCCATCGTCTGGACCATGTAGACGTTCAACGAGTCCAGCACGTTTTTCGGAATGTCCGCCAGGTCCTTCTCGTTGTCCTTCGGCAGGATCAGGTTCTTGATGCCCGCGCGGTGCGCGGCGAGCACCTTCTCCTTCACGCCGCCGATCGGCAGCACCTTGCCGCGCAGCGTGATCTCGCCCGTCATCGCGACGTCCTTGCGGATCGGGTTGCGCGAGAGCGCCGACACGAGCGCGGTCGCGAGCGTGATGCCCGCCGACGGCCCGTCCTTCGGGATCGCGCCTTCCGGCACGTGCACGTGGACGTCGGTCCGCTTGTTGAAATCCTTCGCGATGCCGAACTCTTCAGCCTTCGAGCGCACGTAGCTCATCGCCGCCTGCGCCGACTCCTGCATCACGTCGCCGAGCTTGCCGGTGAGCGTCAGGTGCCCCTTGCCCGGCATCAGCGTGGCTTCCGTCACGAGAATCTCGCCGCCGACCTCGGTCCACGCGAGCCCTGTCGCGATGCCGATCTCGTTGGTCTCCTCCGCCATCGTGTTGCGGAATCTCGGCACGCCCAGATACTGCGTCACCTTCTCGGAGTTGATCTCCTGGCTGAAGCTCTTTCCCTCGCCGACGACCTTGCGCGCCACTTTGCGGCAGACCGACGAGATCTCGCGTTCGAGGTTGCGGACGCCCGCTTCGCGCGTGTAGCGCTGGATGATCGTGGAGAAAGCCTCTTCGACGAACGTGATGTTGTCGTTCGTGAGGCCGACGTTCTCGATCGCCTTTGGCGCGAGGAACTTCTGCGCGATCTGGACCTTCTCGAGCTCGGTGTAGCCGGCGAGCTGCATCACTTCCATCCGGTCGCGCAGCGCCTGCGGAACCGTGTGCAGCACGTTGGCCGTGCAGATGAACATCACGCTCGACAGGTCGTACTCGACGTCGAGGTAGTGATCCAGGAACGTGTTGTTTTGCTCCGGATCGAGCACTTCGAGGAGCGCCGCCGACGGGTCGCCGCGGAAGTCCATCGACATCTTGTCGACTTCGTCCAGCAGGAACACCGGGTTCATCGTGCCGGCCTTCTTCATCATCTGGATGATCTGGCCGGGGAACGCGCCGATGTAGGTGCGGCGGTGGCCGCGGATCTCCGCCTCGTCGCGGACGCCGCCGAGCGACAGCCGCACGAACTGGCGGTTCATCGCGCGCGCGATCGACTTGGCGAGCGAGGTCTTGCCGACTCCAGGAGGTCCGGAGAAGGTGAGGATGGTCGCCTTCGGCTTCTTCACCAGCGCGCGGACGGCGAGGAACTCGAGGATGCGCTCCTTGATCTTCTCCAGCCCGTAGTGATCCTCGTTGAGGATCTCTTCAGCGCGCTTCAGATCGCGGCTCTCGCGGCTCTTCTTCTGCCACGGCACGGCGATCAGCCAATCGAGGTAGTTGCGCGAGACGGTCGCTTCGGCGGACATCGGCGGCATCGCTTCCAGGCGCTTCAGCTCCTGGATGGCCTTCTCCTCGACGTCCTTCGGCATCTTCGACGTCTCGATCTTCTTCTTCAGCTCGTCGACCTCGTTGCCCTTCTCGTCCTTGCGGCCCAGCTCCTTCTGGATCGCCTTCATCTTCTCGTTGAGGTAGTACTCCTTCTGGGCCTTCTCCATCTGCTTCTTGACGCGAGACTGGATCTTGCGGTCCACCTGGAGCTTGTCTACTTCGATTTCGAGGATGCCGGCGATGCGATTGAGCCGCTCGAGCGGCGAGATGATCTCGAGGAGGTTCTGCTTCTCGTCGACGCCGATGAGCAGATGCGCGGCGATCGTGTCGGCGAGCTTGCCGGGATCGTCCACGCGCACGGCCGCGATCATCGCGTCGTAGTGCAGGTTGTTCGAGAGCTTCACGTACTGCTCGAAGAGCGCCACGACGCGGCTCATCGTCTGCTCGGCGTCGGCGCTGGTCTCGCGCTGCTTCGCCAGCACCTTGACGACGACGCGGTAGAAGCCCTTGTCTTCCTTCCACTCGACGGCGCGCGCGCGGTCCACGCCCTCGACCAGCACCTTGATGTTGCCGTCGGGCAGCTTCAGGCTCTGGACGACGTTGGCGACGCAGCCCATCGTGAAGATGTCTTCCGGCCGGGGATCGTCGACCGACGCGTCGTGCTGCGCCGCGAGGAAGATCCGCTTGTCCTTCATGAGCGCGTGCTCGAGCGCGCGCGTCGACGAGGGCCGTCCGATGACGAACGGCATCATCATGTGCGGGAACACGACCACGTCGCGCAGCGGCACGATCGGGAGGGTTTCGTAGACTTCCAACGGGGTCTCCATAACGGAATGGCTGATGGCGGATGGCTCATGGCATATGGGCGATGGAAACGCTCCATCAGCCCTTTGCCATCAGCCTTTAGCCATGAGCCATCTATCCAGCTTTCTCGATCAGGGTGATCGGCTTGTCCTTGGCGAGGACGACTTCGCGGGTGATCGTCACCTCGCGGACCTTCTTCTGGTTCGGCACTTGATACATCAGGTCGAGCATCAGGTCTTCGATGATCATCCGGAGGCCGCGTGCGCCGATCCTCCGTTCGAGCGCCGACTCCGCGATCGCCTCGAGCGCGTCGTCGGTGAAGCGGAGCTTCACGTTCTCGTACTCGAACAGCTTCATGTACTGCCGCGTGATCGCGTTGCGCGGCTGCGTGAGGATCTGGATGAGCGCCGGCTTGTCGAGCTCGTGCAGCGTGCCGACGACCGGCAGGCGGCCGACGAACTCGGGGATGAGCCCGTACTTGATCAGGTCCTGCGGCTCGAGCTGCTCCAGCGTGGCGCCGATGTCGCGGCTGCGCAGCGATTTCACGTCGGCCTTGAAGCCGAGCGTCTTCTTGCCGACGCGCCGCTCGATCTGCTTGTCGAGGCCGACGAAGGCGCCGCCGCAGATGAAGAGGATGTTGCTCGTGTCGACCTGGAAGAACTCCTGGTGCGGGTGCTTGCGTCCGCCCTGCGGCGGCACGTTCGCGACGGTGCCTTCGAGGATCTTCAGGAGCGCCTGCTGGACGCCTTCGCCCGACACGTCGCGCGTGATCGAGGGGTTCTCGTCCTTGCGGCAGATCTTGTCGACCTCGTCGATGTAGATGATCCCCTGCTGGCACTTCTCGATGTCGCCGCCGGCGGCCTGCAGCAGCTTGAGGATGATGTTCTCGACGTCCTCGCCGACGTAGCCGGCTTCGGTGAGCGTCGTCGCGTCCACGATCGTGAAGGGCACGGAGAGCAGCTTCGCGAGCGTCTGCGCGAGCAGCGTCTTGCCGGTGCCGGTGGGGCCGATCAGCAGGATGTTGCTCTTGGTCAGCTCGATGTCGTTGCGGCTGCGCGGCTGCTTCTGGATCTCGATCCGCTTGTAGTGGTTGTAGACCGCGACGGCGAGCTTCTTCTTCGTGCGCTCCTGGCCGATGACGTACTCGTCGAGGAACTTCTTGATCTCCTGCGGCGTCGGCAGCGACGAGCGCGTGCCGCGGTTCTCGAAGCGGTTGTCATCCGCGATGATATCGTTGCAGACCTCGACGCACTCGTCGCAGATGAAGACGGTCGGCCCCGCGATGAGCTTGCGGACGTCGTTCTGGTCCTTGTTGCAGAAGGAGCACCGCAGGACTTCGGTCTCCCCGGCCTTTTTCACCATGTACGCTCTTAGCCCTTTGCCCTCAGCCGTTTGCTGCTAGGCCCTTTTGCGGATGACATCGTCAATAATACCGTATTCCTTGCCCTGGTCGGCCGACATGATGTAGTCGCGTTCGGTGTCGTCCTGAATCCGCTTGACCGACTGCCCCGTGTGGAAGACCAGGATTTCGTTGATGCGCTCGCGCATGCGCAGGATCTCTCGGGCCGCAATATCAATATCGGTCGCTTGGCCGGCCAAACCAGACATCAAAGGCTGGTGAATCACAATTCTGGAATTTGGAAGGGAAAACCGCTTTCCTTTCGCCCCCGCGGCCAGCAGGACCGCCGCCATCGAGGCCGCCTGACCGATGCAGTAGGTCTGCACGTCGGGCTTGATGAACTGAATCGTGTCGTAGATCGCCATCCCGGCCGTTATCGATCCGCCCGGGCTGTTGATGTACAGCAGGATGTCCTTATCGGGATCTTCCGCTTCGAGGAACAGCATCTGCGCGATCGCGAGGTTGGCAATCTGGTCGTCGATGGGCGTACCGATGAAGATGATGCTGTCCTTGAGCAGGCGCGAGAAGATGTCGTAGGCGCGCTCACCGCGGTTGGTCTGCTCGACCACCATCGGGACGAGTTGCATGCGTGGATCCATAAAATTGGCTGATTGTCGGGGAGAAATCGTGCGCGGGGCGACTTACGCGTCTCCGGCAATAGTAGCACGCGAGAGAACGAAGTCAATTGTCTTCTCCCGCCGCAGGCCGGCCGACACGCGGGACAGTCCCCCCTCCTTCTCGAGCGCCGCGCGCACGGCGGCCGGCGTCCGGCCGCTGCGCTCGGCGTAGCGCGCGATTTCCTGTTCGACCTCGTCGCTCGCCACCTCCGTCCGTTCGCGCCGCGCGATCTCGTCGAGCACGAGCGCGGCGCCGACCGCCTCGCGCGCCACCTCGCGCTGGCTCTCGCGAAACGCGTTCCAGTCGATGCCGGCCTGCCGCGGATCGATGTTCTGATCGATCAGCCGCCGCGCGAAATCCTCGAGCCGCCGATCCACTTCGCGCTCGATCATCGACTCGGGCACCTCGAAGGGGAGGCGCGCCGCGAGCTGCTTCATGAGCTCGGCGCGATCTTCGCGCTCGGCCGCGTGCGTCGCCTCGTGCTCAAGGTCCTCCCGGACGCGCGTCTTCAGCGCGTCGAGCGTGTCGAACTCGCCGAGATCCTTCGCGAACTCGTCGTCGAGCTCCGGGAGCACGCGGCGCTTCACGCCTTTGACGGTCACTGTATACGAGACGTCGGTGCCGGCGAGCTCCCCAATCGGGTAGTCCTGCGGGTAATGGACGTCGAACGATTTCGTCGCGCCGACGTCGAGGCCGAGCAGCTGCTCGTCGAAGCCGGGCGGGTTCGCTTTGGCGCCGAGCTCGATCGAGACGTCCTTGTGGACGTCGGGCGGCCCCGCCTTGTCGCGCCGCTCGAGATCGAGGACGACGGTGTCGCCGTGATCGACGCCGCGGCCCTCGATCGGCTCGTAGCGCGCGCCGCGCTCGCGCAGCCGCTGCAGCGAGAGGCCGACGGCGTCGTCGCTGATCGCGCGCGACGCGCGGCGGATGTTGATCGCTGAGAGATCGCCCGGGTCGAACGGCGGCACGGTGTCGAACGACGCCGTGAAGGTGAGCGGCTGGCCGTCCTCGATGTTGACGTCGCGGACGTCGGGCGTGTCCACCGCCTCGAGGCCGCGCTCGCGCAGCGCATCGTCGACGGCGCGCGGGATCAGATCGTGCGCGACGTCGTGGAGGATCTGCTCCTTGAAGCGCTGCTTGATGACGCGCGGCGGCGTCTTGCCCGGACGGAAGCCGGGGACGCGCGCCTTGCGCGAGTAGTCGCGCGCGATGCGCTCGATCTCGGCGCTGACGATCTCGGTGGGGATCTCGACGCGGACGTTCTTGCGCGTCGCGTTGACGTCGACGAATTCCGTTTTCATCGCTGAAATACTGTGCTGACGGGCACTCCGTAGCTCGACGCATGATTCGCGCCGAGCGAAGGCGTGCGAAAGGGGGGACTCGAACCCCCATAGCCTTTCGGCTACCGGATCCTAAGTCCGGCGCGTCTGCCAGTTCCGCCACTTTCGCCCGGGTGCCGTCAGGCGCGGCCGTCCGCCCGCCAAACGCCTCAGATTATCACGCGGCCGACCGCGGTCCGCCCCCCAGGAGTCTCATTGTCGCCACCTGGACCGTATGCTACTATCCGCCGCTCTCATGCCATATCCCCATAGCGCTCCGGATTCGGACACACGGACCGATCTGTACCACGGTCTCTTCCTGTGGCATACCGGCGGCGACGGCCGCCCGCACGTCTCGCGCCATCAGGCATCGCCCGCAAGCATTCCGTGCCCGACCACCGGCCGCGCGCTCCGCATCGCGACGATCGACGCCGAGGCGGCGGCGATCTGCCCGTCGTGCTCGCTGCAGGGCCACGGCGGCTTCGTCTCGTTCGTCGGCGATCTGCGGATGGCGTACGCGTGCCCGCAGTGCCGCGAACTGGTGTGGCTCGCCGGGTTGTGAGACTGAGAAATTAAGAATTAAGAATTAAGAATTTAGAATTCGTCGTCAGGCGTGTGACGTGTGATCACGAATTCTTAATTCCGAATTCCTAATTCTTAATTGCGCCCGTCGCCACCGTTGTAAATCAGAAATTCTTCCACCACACCCCGCCGTGCGGCGTTGCTGTTGATCGCGCGCCGCGCCGGGACGCGCAGCGTCCGCAGCCCCGCCGCGCGCGCATCGTCGTCGCGCTCTACAGCGCGGCGATCGCGTCGGCCGTGGAGTTGCTGACGAGCACGCGGCAGCCGCGCGCGGCGAGGCGGATCACCATCTGCTGCAGGCGGCGCTGCGCGTCGCCGTCGAATCCCGGCGCCGTGTACGAGGTGAAGTTCGCCGTCGCGCTCACCGGCGCGTACGGCGGGTCGCAGTAGACGAAGTCCCCGACGCGTGCGACCTTCTCCGCGTACTCGAACGATCCGCAGACGAGCCTGACGCCGCCGGCCGACAGCGCCTCGGCGACGCGCGTCAGCGTCTCGCGGTTCGCGATCCGCGGCCGATCGTAGCGTCCCGCCGGCACGTTGAACGCGCCGCGCGCGTTCAGCCGGAAGAGGCCGTTGAAGCCGGTGCGATTCAGATAGATCAGCATGGCGGCGAGCGCCGGCGTGTAGGCGATCCGGCCGCGCGCGTCGCGCAGGCGAAGTCGCAGCGGGTTGAACTGATCGTCGCGGACCGCGTAGTAGTGCGCGCGTCCGCGCTGCGCGTGGGCGTCGGCGAGCGCGTCGAGCGCGTCGCCAACCGCGTCGGGGCGATCGCGCACCGCCTCGTAGCAGCCGATCAGATCGGCGTTCGAGTCGACGAGCACCGCGCGGCGTCCGCGCAGCCGTCCCGAGGCATGGAGATCGAAGAAGACCGCGCCGCTGCCGAAGAACGGCTCGACGTAGGTGCCGAAGCGATCGGGGTAGAAGCCGCGGATGCGCGGCAGCAGCTGACGCTTGCCGCCCGCCCACTTCAAAAGCATTGCGGATTGCGGATTGCGGATTGCGGATTTATTGCGGATGGCGGATTGCGGATGGCGGATTGATTGCGGATGGCGGATTGCGGATTCATTGCGGACTGCGGATTGCGACACCCGGATTCCAATCCACAATTCAATCCGCCATCCGCGATCCGCACTCCGAAATCAATCCGCAATCCGCAATCCGCAATCCGCATTACAGGGTCACATCTCGTTCCGCCCACCACCACACGGCGAGCGCGCTCGCGAGCAGCGCGGCGGCGCCGGCGTAGAGCGGCAGCGACGGCGCGACCCGGCGCACGAGCGACACGAGGCCGGTGCCCAGCAGATCCACGGCGTCGCTGCTCACGGCCACGAGGCCGGTGCGGTTGAGGAGCATCCACACGCCGCCGAAGACCGCGACGACGAGGACGACGATCGCGGCGTTGAAGCCGACGTCGACGAACTGATCGCTGCGCCAGCGCGCGCGGCGCACGCGCGCCAGCGTCCGCGCGGTGAACTGCGGCGGCGGCGCCGGCGCGCCGCGACGCTGCAGCACGCGCTCGAGCTGACGCGCCGCCACCAGCGCGGCCGCACAGTTCGGGCACGTCGCCAGATGATCGGCGACGCGTCCCTCGGCCGTCGTCTCGCCGGCCGCGATCGCTTCCACTGAGTCGAGCGCTTCGTCGCAAAACATAGTCTTCGCAGTCTTCGCGTCTTTGCCTTCTCTCGCGTTCTTCGCGTCACCGCAGATCCGTCTCGAGCAGTCGCCGCAGCTGCTGCTTCGCGCGATACAGCTGCGTCTTCACCGTGCCGAGCGGCAGATCGAGCGCCTCCGCGAGATCCTCGTAGCGCACGCCCTCCAGATAATGCGCCGCGATCAGGAACCGGTAGTTCGCCGGCAGCCGCGCGATCGCCTTCTCGAGCCGATCGCGCAGCTCGAAGTCGCCGTATTGCCGGTCCGTCGCCGACGGCGGCGGCCGTTTCGCCGCGCGCTCGTCGTCGAGCGACAGCGCCGCCGGCCGCGCCGCATCGTGCACGCAGACGTTCGCGACGATGCGGTAGATCCACGTCGAGAGGCGCGCCTCGCCGCGGAAGTACGGCAGCCCGCGGTGCACGCGCAGAAATACTTCCTGCGCCAGATCTTCGGCGCGCGATCGATCCTGCACCGTCCGCGCGATCAGGGCGAATACGAGGCCTTTGTGCCGATCGACCAGGTCCTGGAACGCGGTCTCGTCGCCGGAACGGCAGCGCTCGACGAGCTCGCGCTCGCTGACAGCCTCCATCCGCCACCGTATTAGAACACGCGCCTCCAGAAAATGTTTCGAGCTCGACGCGCCGCCCCGCGGTGAAACAATTCGGTAACGGCGCCAGTCTAATCACTTCGAGCCAGCCGCCCGGAGGTGCTGTGGACGACGTCTTCGTATACGGTCCGTTCCTGATTCCGACCACCGTGATCGTCGGCGCGTTCGCGTTCGTCATCGTGCGGACGCTCGTGCGCGCGCGCGTCCGGGAGCTCGAGATCCGCGAGCGGATTGCGATGATCGAACGCGGCCTCGTCCCCGCGCCCGAGGTCGATCCGCGCGGCTTCGACCGCGCCATGAGCCGCTTCGAACGCCGCGACTACAGCCGCGGATCGATGCGCCACCGCCGCGCGGGTGTCACGATGATGGGCGTCGGCTTCGGCCTGATGGTGCTCATCGGGTTCACCGCCAATGACGCCTCAGTCGCCATCGGCGTCGGCGGGTTCCTCGTCGTGATCGGTATCGCGTTCTTCGTCAACAGCCTGATCGACGGCGGCTCCCACGACGCGCAGCAGCCCCCACCCTCGTTCGGCGCGCCGTCGCCCGGCGTCTCTCCGTCGGCTCCCGGGGCCGATCCGCTCCGTCGCGACTGACGCGCGGCGTTTCACAGGCGACACAGCCGAGTCTCCCTGCCGATACAGCCACTCCGAGCCGATATTCAGGAGTAGAACGACTCGGGATTTGTATCGACGCCACCAGACCGTGTCTCGGCGGTGATACGGTCCGTCGTTTGTGGCATACTAAGTCATTCATTGTCACTCTCAATGGCCGCGCTGGATGGTGCTCTGGGCGTAGTCTGCCCGCGGCGACACATGTGAGCGACGGGGCGGAGCTGTCTCCGCGCCCACGCAAAAACCGCCAATCATAATGATGCCGGACCCGTTATTCGGGGATCCCTCGGCCGCGCGCTTTCTCCGAAAGGGCGATCTGCCGGCGGAGCTCATGGGCCGATCGGTCGCCATCGCGCGCGTGCAGGAGCTCGTACGGCGCGCCGCGCGGATCGACGGCGGCGCGCTCATCACCGCCGAAGCGGGCGCCGAGGTCGAGTCGGTCGCCCACGAACTGCACGTGCGCGGCCGGTCGGCGACGGCGCCCTACATCGTCGTGGACTGCGACGCGAGCGAGCCGACGAGCGTCGATCGGCTGCTCTTCGGCAAAGCGGCGAGCGCCTCGACGTCGACCGACCTCGAATCGATCGCGGCCGACAGCTGCATCGCCGCCGCGCGCGGCGGCACGCTGTTCCTGCACAACGTCACGGACCTTCGCGCGGCGGCGCAAGCGCAGCTCGCGCGCATCGCGCGCGACGGCGAGGTGCGGATCGACGGCGTGCCGGTGGCGACGGCGCTGCGCCTCGTCGCGAGCGCGCCGCCCGGCATCGACGCCGACGTGCACGCGCAGCGATTCCGCCGCGATCTCTTCCGCCGCCTCTCGACGATGCGGATCGATCTGCCGCCGCTGCGCGATCGGGCGGGCGACGTGCCGGCGCTCGCGTCGCGTCTTCTCGAGGAGGCGTGCGCCGCCGCGGCGCGTCCCGCGGCGACGTTCTCCAACGCGGCGCTCGCGCTGGTGGGCGCGCTCACCTGGACGGGCAACCTCGCCGAGCTCCGCGGCGTCGTCGAGCGCGTGGCCGCCGAGCTGCGCGGCGACGTCGTGCAGATCGAGCACCTGCTGCCGGCGCTGCCGCTCAACCGGGCCGCGGCGCCGTTCACGCCGTCGGGCAATCTTCGCGAAGCGCGGCTGCGATTCGAGCGAGACTACATCGCGGCCGTGCTGCAGCACCACCAGTGGCGCATGGCCGACGCCGCCGAGACGCTCGGGATTCAGCGTCCAAACCTGTATCGGAAAGCACGCCAGCTTGGCATTCCGCTCACGCGGTCATCGGAGTAAGGACACGAAGGACATGGGCACGAAGCAGATCGTAGTCGCCGCGCTGATGCTCGGGATCGCGGCCGCCGCCGCGGCGCAGCCGCCGACCTCCTCTCCGGCGCCGCCGTTCCCGCCGCCGCCCGATTTCGTGATCACGAACCCGGACGGCTCGCTGCGGGTGCCGCAGAAGCCGGCGGCGGCGGCGTTCGAGGCGTACGTGATCGGGCCGCAGGACAACCTGTCGATCATCGTGACCGACGAGAACGACCTGACGGGCAAGTACCGCGTCGACACCGACGGCACGATTTCGATGCCGTACCTGCAGCGCGTGTCGGTCGCGGGGCTCTCGCTCGCCGAGGCGCAGGCCAAGATCACGCAGCTGCTGCAGAAGGACTACATCCGCAATCCGCAGGTGCGCGTCGAAGTCGATCAGTTCAAGGCGCGCAGCGTGATCGTCAACGGCGAGGTGCGCACTCCCGGCAAGGTCTCGCTGCCGGGCACGACGATCTCGCTCCTCGAGGCGCTGATTCTCGCCGGCTCGCCGACGACGAGCGCGGCGAACGAGGTGATCGTCATCCATCCGCCGAAGCCCGGCGAGAAGCCGATCGATCCGATCACGGTCAACCGGAAGGATCTCGAGCTCGGGCGCGCGGGGCGCGACGTCGTCCTGCAGGACGGCGACATCGTGAACGTGCCGCAGGCGAAGCGGTTCTACATCTCCGGCTTCGTGAAGAACCCCGGCTACTACGTGCTCGACACCGGCACGACGGTGTCGCAGGCGATCGTGCTCGCCGGCGGCCTGAACGATCGCGGATCCGATCGGCGCATCCGGGTGAACCGCCTGGTGAACGGCAAGACGGTGGAGCTGCCCATCGAGCTCGAGGATGGCGTGCAGCCGAACGACGAGATCAAGATTCGGTCGCGGATCTTCTAGATGTGCGGCATCGCAGGAATCGTGCGCCTCGACGGCGCGATCGCGGCCGGCGCCGCGGCGTCGCTCGACGCAGCGCTGGCGCACCGCGGGCCTGACGGGCGCGGCGCGTGGCGCTCGCCGGACGGCGACGTGCTGCTCGTCCACCGCCGCCTCGCGATCATCGATCCCGGTCCGTCGGGCGCGCAGCCGATGTCGACAGCCGACGGGCGCCACCACATCGTCTTCAACGGCGAGATCTACAACTACCGCGAGCTCGGCGGCGAGCTCGAAGCGCGCGGCGAGCGGTTTGCGACGCACAGCGACACCGAAGTGCTGCTGCGGCTCCTCGCGTGCGACGGCGCGGAGGCGCTCTCGCGCGTGCGCGGCATGTTCGCCTTTGGCTGGTGGGACGCCCGCGAGCGCGCGCTGGTCGTCGCGCGCGATCGGTTCGGCATCAAGCCGTTGTATCTCGCGGCGGCGGATCGATCGATCGCCTTCGCGTCGGAGGCGCAGGCGCTCATCGGGGCCGGCCTCGCGGATGCGACGGTCGATCCGGCCGGCGTGCTCGCGTTCCTCGCGTGGGGCAGCGTGCCGCCGCCGCTCACGTGGGCGGGCGGCGTCGAGAACCTTGCGCCGGGCACGTGGCTGCGGTGGTCGAGCGACGGCGGCCGCGTGCAGCGCGCGTTCGCGGACGTCGCCGCGGCGTACGCCGCGCCGCCCTCGCGCGGACGCGAGGCCGATCTGCGGGCGCGCGTCGGCGCCGCGGTGCGAGACAGCGTCGTCGCGCACCTGGTCGCTGACGTGCCCGTCGGGATCTTTCTCTCGGGCGGCATCGACTCGTCGGCGATCCTGTCGGCGGCCGCCGACGCCGGCGCGGCCGGCCTCAACACCTACACCGTGCGCTTCGACGATCGATCGTCGGAGCACGAGTACGCGCAGGTCGTCGCGTCGGCGTTCGGCGCGACGCACCACGAGCTGCGGCTCGACGCGTCGCGCATCGCCGCGGATCTTCCGCAGATCCTCGCGCGGCTCGATCAGCCGACGATCGACGCGGTGAACACCTACTACGTCTCGCAGGCGGTCGCCGCGACCGGCGTCAAGGCCGTGCTCTCCGGCATCGGCGGCGACGAGATGTTCGGCGGCTACTCGTCGTTCAAGCGGCTGCCGTCGGCGGTGCGGTTGAAGCGCGCGGCCGGCGTGACGGCGCCCGCCGTCGGCGCCGCCCTTGCCGCGGTGCTGCCCGAGCGGCTGACGGAACGCTGGCGGCAGTTCATCGAATCGAACGGCCACGTCGCCGCGGCGTATCGCACGCAGCGCGGCCTCTTCATGCCCGCCGAGCTCGAGCGCCTCGCGGGCCCGGCGCTGCGGGACCGCTGGTCGACTGCCGCCGAACGGCTCGCCGCCGCCGAGGACGCGATCTTCCACGGCGCCGCGTCGACGCTCGAAGGCGACGTCGCGCGGCTCGAGACGCGGATGTATCTCGGCGCGCAGCTGCTGCGCGACGCCGACGCGATGTCGATGGCGCACAGCCTCGAGGTCCGCACGCCGTTCGTCGATCACACGCTGCTCGCCGCCGTGTGGCCGGATCTCGGCGCGCACCCGGCGCTGCTGCGCAACAAGCGGCTGCTGCACGAAACGCTCGCGCGGCCGCTGCCGCGCGAGGCGGTCGATCGTCCCAAGCAGGGCTTCACGCTGCCGTTCGCGCGCTGGATCGGCGGCGAGCTCGAGCCGTTCGTGCGCGCCGGCATGGCGTCGCTCGCCGACGACGGCTGGATCGAGCGGCGATTCCCGGACACCGTGTGGTCGGCGTGGCGGCGCGGCGCCGCGCATTGGAGCCGGCCGTGGGCGCTCGGCATCCTGGGCCAGTGGCTGCAGCGGACGCGGACGGCCACCCTCGCACGATGAACCGCCTGCTGTCGCGCATTCGCCGGGCCGCCGGCGCCACCAGGCGGCGCCTCGCGCCGTCGCCCGAAGTGGCGGCGTGGCGGCGTGCGTGCCGGCTCGCGGAGAGGACGCCGCGATACACGCACGGCGAGATCGAGCTCGGGCCCTACACGCTGCAGTATTCCGATCTGCTCACGCTCTGCCCGCAGTGGGACGACATCTTCGTCCGCCGGTCGCTCGCGTTCACGACGCCGGCGCAGGCGCCGCGGATTCTCGACTGCGGCGCAAATCTCGGGCTCGCCTCGCTGTTCTTCAAACGCGCGTATCCCGCCGCGAGGATCACCGCGTTCGAGGCCGATCCGGCGATCGCTCGGATGCTCGCGGCGAATCTCCGCCGCAACGGCGCCGCCGACGTCGAGGTCGTCGCCGCCGCGGCGTGGATCGCGGACGGTGACGTGGCGTTTTGCGGCGACGGCGCCGACAGCGGCGCGATCGCTGACCATGCGCGCCCGGCGTCGCGGCCCGCCGAGCGCGTACCGGCAATCCGCCTCGTCGATCGGCTCGCACGCGAGCGGATCGATCTGCTCAAGCTCGACATCGAAGGCGCCGAAGCGGCGGTTCTCGCCGATTGCGAGCCGGCGCTCGGCAATGTCGCCGCGATCCTCCTCGAGGTGCACGAGTTCGATCCCGATCGCCGTCAGGCGCCGGCGGTTCTTCAGCTGCTCGAGCGCTGCGGCTTCGCGTACGCCGTGACGCACGTGATGCCGCTGCCGTGGCTGCCGGAGGCGACTGGCGCCGCGGCGCACTTTCCAGGTCGATCGAGCGTATGGGTGGAAGCGGTGAGCGCGTGGCGGAGGTCGCGATCGTGAGCGACCGCCCGACGCTCGTCTACGTCCTCCCCGACAAGATCGGCGGCGTCTTCAGCATCGTCGCGAATCTGCTCGAGTATCGACGGTCCGACGAATTCGACTATCGCGCGGTGCTGACGCGAAACCGGCGCGACGATGCCGCGCGCTCGAACGTGCGCCTCGCCGCCGACAGCCAGACGACGGTCACCTACACGCTGCCGGACGAGAACATGTACGCCGTCGTCCGGCGTCTCGCCAGGGGGATCGGCGGCGGACCGGGCGTCCTCGTCTGCAACGACTTCGCCGAGCTGCTGATGGCCAGCCTCCTCGATCCGGAGAAGACCGTCGTGCAGATTCTCCACGGCGATTACGACTACTACTACGATCTCGCCGCGACGCATGACCCGCTCGTGCACGCGTTCGTCGCGTACAGCCGCGTCGTCTTCGACAACCTGTTGCAGCGCCTGCCGCACCGCCGCGATTCGATATTCTGGCTGCCGTACGGCATTCCGGTCGGAGACGTTCGACGCGAGCCCGCCGCGCGGATGAGCGCGCCGCTCCGGCTCATTTTCGTCGGACGCCTCGACGAGGCGAAGGGCGTCCTGCTGCTGCCTGCCATCGATCGGCTGCTGGGCGAGGCGGGCGTGCCCGTCGCGTGGACGATCGTCGGCGCCGGTCCCGCCGGCGGCGCGCTCCACGACACGTGGCGCGACGCGTCGGGCGTGCGCTGGATCGAGCACGCCACCTCCGCCGACGTCCGCCTGCTGTGCGCGGAGCACGACGTCTTCGTCCTGCCGACGCGCGCCGAGGGCTTGTCGGTGGCGACGATGGAGGCGATGAGCGCCGGCGCGGTGCCGGTCGTGAGCGATCTGCCGAGCATGGTGGAGCTCGTCGACGGCGATTGTTCCGGCCTTCGCGTCCGCACGGGCGACGCGCACGCGTTCGCGGCCGCGATCGAAACGCTCGCGCGCGATCGCGATCGGCTGACGGCCATGAGCGCGGCGGCGCGCCGGCTCGTCGTCGAGCGCTACGACATCCGGTCGCGCGCCGCCGGCTACCAGGATCTCTTCGCGCGCTGGCGCGATCTGTATCGGCCGCGTCCCGCCGTGCCGCCGCGCGCGTACGGCAGCCGCCTCGATCGGCCGTGGATTCCGAACGCGGTCGTGCGCCTCGTGCGCTCGACGCTGCGGGCCGCACGATGAGCGCCGCCGCGCCGACGATCAGCGTCCTGATGACGTCGTTCAACCGCGAGGCGTACATCGCGGAAGCGATCGAGAGCGTGCTCGCGCAGACGTTCGGCGATTTCGAGCTGATTATCTGCGACGATGGATCGACGGACGAGACGGTGACGATCGCGAACGAGTACGCGCGGCGGGACGCGCGCGTGCGCGTGACGCTGAATGCGGAGAACCTCGGCGACTACGCCAACCGCCGCCGCGTGGCCGAGTTCGCGCGCGCGCCGTTCCTCAAGTATCACGACTCCGACGATGTGATGTACGCCCACTGTCTCGCGGTGATGCTGGAGCCGCTGCGGCGCGAGCCCTCGGCGGCGTTCGCCGTGTCGGCTTCGCATGCGTGGCCCGGCGGGCCGGCGCCGATGCTCCTGACGCCGCGCCTCGCCTACGAGCGCGAGTATCTCGGCGGCGGGCTCTTTCAGCTCGGGCCGGCGGCCGCGCTCTTTCGAACCGCGCAGTTCCGCGCGCTCGGCGGCTTCCCCGACGTGCCGCACGCGGCCGACTATCTGTTCTGGCTGCGCGCGTGCGCGCGCGTGAACGTGCTGCTCGTGCCAGGCGATCTCTTCTACTACCGCGTGCACGCCGGCCAGGAAGCGGCGAAGCCGGCCAACGATCTCGCGTTCGCGCAGGCGGCGGGCGTCGCGTGGCAGATGCTGAACTCGAGCGAGTGCCCGCTCACCGGCGAGGCGCTCGCGCTCGCGAAGCGGAACTTCGCGTTCGTGCAGGCGCGCGGCATGTATCGATTCGTGCGGCGCGGCAAGCTGACGTCGGCGCTGCAGATCGTCCGCCATTCCGGACTGTCGATGAGCGACTGGGTCCGCTATCTGCGGCCGCCGCGTCGCACGCGCGACGCCGGCACGCCACCGCGCGCCGGCGGATCGGTCGCCGCCGCATGAAGGACGCTGCCTTTGTGGCCTTCGTGACCCACCAGACCCACCCGACCTGCCAGGACTGCCCGGCCTGCCAGGTCCGCGGATGAAGATCGTCCACCTGCTCGGCTGGTATTTCCCGGACAGCGTCGGCGGCACCGAGGTCTACGTCGAAGGTTTGTGCCGGCGCCTGCGCGCATCGGGACACGACGTCCTCGTCGCCGCGCCCGACGCGCGCCGCCAAGCGCCGGACCGCTACGACCACGACGGCGTCGCCGTCTTCCGCTATCCGATTGCCCCGGCGCCGACGCGCGACGAAGCGATGCACCGCGCGCCGGTGCGCGGCGCCGAGCAGCTGCACCGTTTTCTCGCCGACGAGCGCCCCGACGTCCTGCACCTGCACAGCTTCACGACCGGCGCCGGGCTGCCCGAAATCAAGGCGGCGGCGCGGCTCGGCATCCGCGTCGTGGTTACGAGCCATCTCCCCGGCTTCGGGTACATGTGCCGCAGCGGCGAGCTGATGCAGTGGGGCAGCGAGCCGTGCGACGGCTACGTGACGCCGCGCAAGTGCGCGTCGTGCAACCTTACGCGCCTGGGACTGCCGCGCGCGGCGTCGCGAGTCGTCGGCGCGCTGCCGCTGCCGCTGGGCCGCGCGGTCCAGCATCTTCCGGGCCGCGTCGGCACGACGCTCGGGATGGCGGCGTCGGTGGACGAGTATCAGGCGCTGCAGCGCGAGATGTTCGCGCTCGTGGACGCGTTCGTCGTCCTGAACGAGACCGGGCGCCGCATGCTGCTCTCAAACGGCGCGCCTCGGTCGAAGCTGCTCCTGAATCGCCTCGGTGTCAGCAACACATCGATGTCGCGCAAGCCGTCGCCGCAGGCGAAGCCGACGCGCGCCCCGGTGGCGTTCGGCTACCTCGGACGGCTGCATCCGACCAAAGGGCTCGTGCCGCTGATGCACGCCGTCCGACAGATTCCACGGAGCATCCCGTTCAGCCTCGACGTGCGCGGTCCGATCGTCGACGACGCCAGCCGGCGGTTCGCCGACGAACTGCGCGCGATCGCACGCGACGATCCGCGCGTCGCGATCGGCCCGGGCGTCGCGAGCGCCGACGTCCCCGCGTGGCTCGCGGCGATCGATGCGCTCGTCTGTCCGTCGATCTGGTTCGAGAACGGCCCGACCGTCGCGCTCGAGGCGATGGCCGTCGGCACGCCGGTGATCGGCAGCCGCGTCGGCAACCTCGCGGAGGCGATCGGCGACGGCGGCAACGGATGCCTCGTTCCGCCCGGCGACGTCGAGGCGTGGGCGAACGCGCTGACGGCCGTCGCCGCCTCGCCGGCGCACACGATCGATCGCTGGCGCGCGCAGCTGCCGGCGCCGCGCACGATGGACGAGATCGCGGCCGACTACATGGCGCTCTACGCCGCCGCATCATGAATCGATCGATGCCGCGACCGACGGTGATGACGCGCGCCGCATACGGATGGCAGGTGATGCAGCGCGCCGCCGGCGTCGTGTCGGCGCGCGTGCGGCTGCGCGCGCGCGCGTCCGATCGCCGGCCCGTGCCGGCCAACGTCATGTTCGGAAAGGCGCTCGTGCCCGAGCTGCGGCCGGAGCGGCTGGCGCTCGCACGGTTCGATCTCTATCTCTACGACGTGATGACGTCCGAGCGCCTCGAGGGGCAGATCGTGTTCGAGTACGGCACGCTGCTCCGATCGATAGGATCGTGGGCCGGCCTGCGCGTGCTCGACGTCGGCACCGGACGAAGCACGCTGCCCGCCTGGATGTGCCATGCCGGCGCGCGCGTGACCGCGTTCGATCTGTCGACGCCCGCCGAGGCGCCGATCGAAGGTTTTCTCGAGCGGGTGAATCGCCTCGTCGGCCGTCCAGCCGCCGCGCTTCGCCGCGTCGCAGGATCGATGCGGTGCCTGCCGTTCGCCGACGATCGCTTCGATCTCGTGACGTCGCTCTCGGTCGTCGAGCACCTCGACACCGATCTGCCGCGGCGGACCTTCGTCCCGTACGACGAGCAGCGGGCGCGGCTGGCGCGCGTGCTCGACGAGATGATCCGCGTGACGGCGCCGGGCGGCCATCTCTACATCACATCCGAGTGTTGCGACTTCGATCGCGCCGCCAGCGATCGGTGGCGGCAGGCGTACTACTACGACGAGGGGCCGGCGTTGTCGGGCGCGTGGCCCGTGCAGGATGTTCAGCGGCTGTTCTACGACTACCTCCGCGATCGCGGATGTTCGCTCGTCGGCGGCAATCGGTTCACGGCCGGCGATATCGAGCGTGCCGATCGCTGGAGCTGGCGCGGTCCGTACTTCAGCGCGTTCGCCGTGCTCGCGCGGAAAAGGTGACGAGACCGATGGCCGCGCCCGCCGACGACGTCCGGCTCCGCGAGTTCTGGAATCGCCGCTACAGCGCGTTCACGCTGTCGGAATCGGGCTGGCTCGGCGCGGGCGAAGCGTTGAACGATCGCATCTACGCGTGCAAGCGGCAGGCGCTCGGGCGCGCGCTCGCCGCGCTCGGCCTGACGCGCGCCGACGCGTTCTCGGTCCTCGACGCCGGATGCGGGCAGGGACGCTTTGCGTCGATCTACAAAGGGGAGTATCCGCGCGCGGTCTACGTCGGGATCGACATCTCCGATCGCGCGGTCGAGCACCTGCGCGCCGCGATGCCCGCGCTCGAGTTTCACGCCGCCGATCTCTGCGAGTGGCGCGATCCGCGGCAGCGGACCTTCGACATCGTCCAGAGCTTCGAGGTGCTGCATCTGATGCTCGAAGAGGCGACGACGGAGCGCGCGATCGCCTCGCTCGCCTCGAAGCTGGCGCCGCGCGGCGCGCTGCTCGTGACGGCGGCGATGCCGGACGGCGACGTGCGGCCCTCTGACTATCTGTGCCACCGGAGCCGGTCGTTCTGGGCGCGCGTCCTCGCGTCGCACGACCTGCGGATCGTCGCGAGCCGTCCGATGTACTACTGGCTGCCGGCGGGCGGACCGTCGAACAGGTATTTCCGCTACGCGATGACGCGGCTCGGCGCCGGCGCGCTGTACGCCGTCGATCGCGCGGCGCTCGCGCTCGGCGTGCCGCAGCCGGCGTCCGCTTCGCTCGACTGCCGCATGCGTCTTCTCACCATTCAGCACACGTGACTCTTCGCGTTGGCATCATCGGATTCGGCGGCGCCGGCCAGGCGCACGCGTTCTACTGGTCGTGTGTCGCCGGCTGCCGCGTGGCGAAGATCTTCGATCCGAGTCCGGCGGCGACGGCGTGCGCGGCGGCTCGCGCCGGCGACGCGCTCTTCGTCGACGATCTCGAGCGCTTCTGGCCCGACCTGGACGCCGTGGCGGTGTGCACGCCCGACGCGACGCACGCGGAGTACGTCGTCGCGGCGCTCGGGCGCGGGCTGCACGTGCTCGTCGAGAAGCCGCT
>Ga0209474_10001001_pt1 | contig 28730 bp, 30 predicted proteins | sample GraSoiAngelo_145_FD_185902 | JGI IMG/M metagenome (GOLD analysis project Ga0209474, IMG submission 185902) | Grasslands soil microbial communities from the Angelo Coastal Reserve, California, USA - 14_1009_05_20cm (SPAdes) (version 2) | ecosystem: Environmental > Terrestrial > Soil > Grasslands...
TCGAATCCTCGCCGGCCGACCGCCCGTCGTAAGTCGTAAGATGGCCGCGATGGACAGCGGCGCCCGCATCCGCCTGACGTCGTACGCCGCCTGCGCCGGCTGAGCGTCCAAGATAGCTCCTGGAGACCTCCAGGAGGTGCTGGCCGGGCTCAAGCGGCCGTCAGGCGTGTCGGCCGAAACCGAGCGCAACTTACTCGTCGGCCTGGGCCAGGCCGACGACGCCGCTGTCTACCGCCTGGGCCCCGACCTGGCGATCGTCGAGACGGTCGACTTCTTCCCGCCGGTCGTCGACGACCCCTGGACGTGGGGGGCCGTGGCCGCGGTGAACGCGATGTCCGACGTGTACGCGATGGGCGGCGAGGTCCTGTTCGCGCTCGCGGTCGCCGGCTTCCCCCGAGACTTCGACAAGAAGATCATCACCGAGGTGTTCCGCGGCGGCGCCGAGAAGGTGGCCGAGGCCGGCGGCGTGATCGCCGGGGGCCACACCGTGGTCGATCCGGAGCCGAAGTACGGCCTGTGCGTGACCGGCCGCGTGCACCCGGACCACGTCTTCATCAAGGGTGGGCTCCGGCCCGGCGACCGGCTGTTCCTGTCCAAGCCGCTCGGCACCGGCGTGATCACGACCGCGGCCAAGGACGGCGCCGCGCCGGCCGACGTCGTCGACAGCGCGGTGCGCAGCATGCTCCGACTCAACCGGGTGGCCGCGCACGTGGCGCGTGAGCACGGCGCCGCCGGCGCGACCGACATCACCGGCTTCGGGCTGCTCGGCCATGCCGCCGAGATGATCGAGGCGTCCGGCGCCGGCCTGGCGCTGTCGGCCAGCCGGTTGCCGCTGCTGCCCGGCGCGCTCGCGCTGGCCGAGGCCGGGCACTTCAGCGGCGGCATGAACCGCAACCGCCGCCACCTGGATCACGTCCTCGGTGCGCGCCTGCAGATCCAGGCGGACGTCTCCAAGACCCTGGCCGCGCTGCTGGCCGAGGCCGAGACCTCGGGGGGGCTGCTCTTCTCGATCGCGCCCGGGCGGGCCGGCGGCGTGCTGACGGCGTTCCGCGTTGCCGGCGAGGAGTGCTGGGAGATCGGCGAGGTCGTCGCCGAGCCGGTCATCCGCGTTCGCGCCTGACGCGCCGGTCGACTGATCGGCCGGTCCCGATCATGCGCGGCGGTCCCATCGCATCTACCAATTTGTCTTCTTCCTGAATCCCGATACGCTTCGCGGCGCTCCCAACAACACTGCCAGCGGACAACAGGAGGAAGCATGGAGCGCCGAACGTTTCTCAAGCACGGCCTCGGTCTGTCGGCGGGACTGCTGACGCTGCGGCGCTCGGCGCCAGTGGCCCGTGCCGCCGACGAGCCGAAGTGGCGGACCTTCGAGGTCGTGACGCGCGTCGAGCCGACCGATCCGTCGGGGACGACGCGCGTGTGGGTCCCGCTGCCGCTCATGACCGACACCGATTACTTCAAGCGGCTCGGCGACACGTGGAAGAGCAACGGCACGGCGCGCATGATGCGCGACGACCGGTACGATGCCGGCTTCCTGTACGCGGAATGGCCGGCGACCGAGAAGGCGCCGGCGCTCGAGATCACCAGCCGCTTCTCCACGCGCGACCGCTTCGTCGACCTCTCGCGTCCGCCGGCGGCCGGCGCCAAGGAAGATCCCGCCGTCCTGCGGAAGTACCTGCAGCCGACGCAGCTCATCCCGACCGACGGCCTCGTGCTCGAGACCGCGCAGGAGATCGTCAAGGGCGAGACGGGAGAGGTCGGGAAGGCGCGCGTCATCTACGAATGGATCGTCGAGAACACGTTCCGCGATCCGAAGACCCGCGGCTGCGGCCTGGGCGACATCAAGACGATGCTCGAGACACGCAACCTCGGCGGCAAGTGCGCCGACCTCAACGCCCTCTACGTGGGGCTGGCGCGCTCGATCGGGCTACCGGCGCGCGACGTGTACGGCGTGCGCTGCGCCGACTCCGCGACATTCCGCAGCCTCGGCAAGAGCGGGGACATCAGCAAGGCCCAGCACTGCCGGGCCGAGGTCTACCTGACCGGCTATGGCTGGGTGCCCGTCGATCCCGCCGACGTCCGCAAGGTCGTGCTCGAGGAGCCGCCGTCGGGGCTTCCGCTCGGCGACCCGATCGTCAAGAAGGCGCGCGCCAAGCTCTTCGGCGCCTGGGAGATGAACTGGCTCGCCTACAACTACGCCCACGACGTCAAGCTGCCGAGCTCCGAGGGTAAGCCCGTTCCCTTCCTGATGTACCCGCAAGCCGAGACCGCCGGCGACCGCAAGGACAGCCTGGACCCCGCGGCCTTCGCGTACAAGATCACGGCGAAGGAGCTGACGGCGTAGCTCGGCGATGTTCGAGCGCCGGCTTGGCCGGCGCAATCCGGCCTGGGGGAAGCTCGAAGGGGGCCGTCGAGGCCCTCTTCGATTGAAGGACAGCCTGGACCCCGCGGCCTTCGCGTACAAGATCACGGCGAAGGAGCTGACGGGCTAGGTCGGGCGATTCGAGTTCAGCGCTGCTGCTGGGGGGCGGTGCCGCTCTTCAGGACTGTCAGGAGACGCTTCTTCAGCTCGGAGGGAATCTCGACGTCGCCGAGCTTTCGGGCGGCGTCGATCGTTCCTCGGTACGTGTTGACGAACGCCACGCACGGCGGACAGCCGTCGATGTGGAAGTCGATGAGCTCACGCGTGTGCGGGGGGAGCGTGCCCTCCAGATAATCGCCGAGCAGCTCGGCGATCTGCCGGCACTCGATCTCGGACGCCCCTCCGGACCTACACCCTGACATCGGCATTCATTATAGATGGATGCGCGGCGGCCTGCCGGCGATTCAGAGGCCCCCTCCCGAGGCCTGACCAGTGACCTGCGCGGCCTGGAGTATGCTCGGGCGATGCCTCGGCTGGCGGTCCTGACCCCGTTCGCGGCTCCGTCGGTGCGCGGCAACGCCGTCACGGTGGGTCGGGTCGCGCGCGGCCTGCGCGAGCGTGGGATCGCGGTCGCGGTCTGGGACCTTTCCACCAGCTCCGAGGCGGCGATCGAAGCCGGCGTCGAGGGCAACCCGCCCGCGCTGATCCACGCCTTCCACGCCTATCGCGTCGGGCCCCTCGCCCTGCGCCTGGCGCGGCGGCTGGAGGTTCCCCTCGTCGTCACGCTGACCGGGACCGACGCGAACCACGACCTGTTCGACCCGGCGCGGGCGGCCTCCGTGCGTCGCGTGCTGGAGGGTGCCGCGGCGGCCACGGCCTTCGATGACTCGATTGTCGAGCGGGTGGCGGGCGTACTCCCCGATCTGCGGAGCCGCCTCGTCGTCGTACCCCAGGCGGTCCGCTTCGACGCGCGGGCGCCCTTCGACCTCGCGCCGTACTGGCCGTTGCCGAGCGAGCGCGTGCTGTTCGTGCTGCCGGGCGGGATCCGGCCCGTGAAGGCGCCTCGAGCGGCGCTGGCCGGCCTGGACGCGCTGGCCGCCGCCGACCCGCGTGTGCGCCTGCTCCTCGCGGGACCGGTGCTCGACGAGCCGGAGGGCGCGGCGCTCGACCGCGACCTGGCCGCGCGGCCGTGGGCGCGCCACATCGGACCCGTGCCGCACGCGCAGATGGCCTCGCTGCTCGCCGTCGCCGACGTGGTCTTGAACTGCTCGATCTCGGAGGGCGGCATGCCGAACTCGGTGCTCGAGGCCCTGGCGCTCGGCCGCGCCGTGCTCGCCTCGGACATTCCCGGCAACCGCACCCTCGTCGAGGACGGCGTCACCGGGCTGCTGTTCGCCGACCGTGGCGCGCTCGCCGCGCAGGCGGCGCGGCTGGCGCGCGATCCGCTCTTGCGTGGCCGCCTGGGCGCGGCGGGTCGCGCGCTGGTCGAATCGCGGTATCCGCCCGCGCGCGAGCTCGACGGTTACACGGCGGTGTACCGCCGGCTCGCGCCGGTCGCATCGGCCTGAACACCGCCGGCGGCGGCGCCTCGTGGCGCTGCCCGTTTGTCCGGCACGTGCCCGCCGCCTGGGCAGGGACGTCACGCGAGTCCCTGCAAACCATTGCCGCAGGGCTGGCGCGTGGCTTGCAGCCACACCTTTCGGAGGACGAGCCGCCTGACGTGCCTTCTCGCTACGGCTCTCGCGGGGCTTATAATGATCGCGGAATGGCCCACCGTTTCGGATCCGTTGCTCCCTCCGTCGCCATCGTAAGAGAGGAGTCGCGATGACCCAGGACGCCCGCGTACAGGACTTTGTTGCCTCGTTCGAGGCGCTGCGTGCCGAGGTCGAGAAAGTCATCGTCGGGCACCGGGAGATCATCAACCACGTGCTGATCGGGATGTTCGCCGGCGGCCACGTCCTTCTCGAGGGTGTCCCCGGGCTGGGGAAGACGCTGCTGATCAAGACCCTGGCCGAGGGCCTGGAGCTGTCGTTCTCGAGGATCCAGTTCACACCCGACCTGATGCCGGCCGACATCATCGGAACGAACATCATCGTCGAGGACGCCGACGGCCGGAAGCACTTCCAGTTCCAGCAGGGGCCGATCTTCGCCCACATCCTGCTGGCCGACGAGATCAACCGCGCCACGCCCAAGACCCAGTCCGCGCTGCTCGAGGGCATGCAGGAGTCGGCGGTCACCGTGGGCGGGGTCTCGCGCCCACTGCCCGGACCGTTCTTCGTCCTGGCCACCCAGAATCCGATCGAGATGGAAGGCACGTACCCGCTGCCGGAGGCCCAGCTCGACCGGTTCCTGTTCAAGCTGCGCGTACAGTACCCGGCGCTCGAGGAGCTGAACGCGATCATCGATCGCACCACCCAGGCGCACCCGGTGACGGTGGATCGCGTGATGAGCGGCGCCAGGGTCATGGCCTTTCGCGAGTTGATCCGCGAGGTGCCGATCGCCGCCCATGTCCGTGACCTCGCCTCGACGGTGATCATGGCCACCCATCCGGCGTGGGAGCGCTCGCCGGAGGTGGCCCGCCGCTTCATCCGCTACGGCGCCAGCCCCCGCGGGGCCCAGGCGCTCGTGCTCGGGGCCAAGGTCCGCGCCCTCGCCGAGGGCCGTTTCAACGTGAGCATGGACGACCTGCGCGCGCTGGCGGCGCCCGCGCTGCGGCATCGCATCATCCTGAACTTCGAGGGCGAGGCGGAGGGGATCGACATCGACGTCCTCATCGCCCAGATCGTCGCGAGCGCCGAAGCGGCCACCGTCCAGGACAAAGAGCCGTTTCTCCGCTGAGCCGGGAGGGCTAGATGGCGCATCCAGAGACGCTCGATCGTCTCGTGCGGCGCGTGGCCGCCCAGGTACGGCGGCGGCGCATCGAGCATTACGCGCTGCGTGGCGCGTTCTGGGGGAGCCTGGTGGCGGTGCTGGCGCTGCTGTTCAAGCAGCCACTCGGCGGCTGGGCCCTGGTCGTGGCCGGCGGCGCGCTGGCCGTCGGAACGCTGGGCGGCGCGCTGTGGGGCGCCATGCGCCGCACGCCGACGGCCGATGCCGCCCGTCTCGCCGATCGCGCCTGGCAGCTCGAGGACCGCGTGGCGACCGCGCTCGAGTGGGCCGAGCGTCCCGACCGCACGCCGATGGTCGACGCGCTCGTCGCCGACACCGTGGCGCGCGTGGAGCAGCTGGAGGCGCGCATGGCCGCGCGGCGCGTGATACCCGCCGACGGCCGCCTGCTGCCGATCCCGCTGGCGCTGGCGCTCGCGCTGGTCCTCACCCCCGCGCTGCCGCTGCCCTCGGGCCGGCTGCCGGACTTCTCCGCCTCCGGCTCCGAGGACCCGATCGAGCCGCACGCCGACGCCACGCTCATGGAGGACCGCGCCAAGCCACTCGCGAAGGACAAGCTCAAGTCGCCGGCCTTCGAGGAGCGCGACTTCGCGACCCGCGCCGGTGGGAGCGGCGGCGCGATGGCCGGCGACCTGTCGGCGATCTTCAAGGACACCAACCTGTCGTCGCAGCGGCCGGACTTCCAGAGCTTCCTCAAGAAGGGTGACGACCGGCTGAAGCTGCTCGAGCAGGCCGACCGGCTGCCCGATCTACAATCCGACTTCACCGCCAGCCAGTACAAGATGGTCTATCGCAAGTCCAAGTCGCTCACGAGCGGCCTGCGCCCCGACCAGATCTCGCCGCAGAAGCTCAAGGAGCTCCTGGAAGAGATGGAGCGGCTCGGTCGCAAGGGCGGCGCCAACTGGCAGGGCGACGCCGCCGAGGGCATGGAGGCGATGGAGGGCGGGCAGACCGACCGCGCGATGGAAGCCATGCAGCGCGCGCTCGACAAGATGCGCGCGCAGGACGAGGCGTCGCGCTCGGGCAAGAACCTCAAGGGCGGGCGCGAGTCGAATCGCGGCGGCCTCGGGCGCGATCGGCGAGGCGGCGACGGCGGCGGCCCCGAGGACCAGGACTTCGGCGAGGGCGAGGGCCTGCTGCCCGGCAAGGGCCGCAGCGGAGCCCCGAAGGGCGAGGCCACCGGCCGGCTGCGCGCGAGCCCCTACGACGTCGGCGTCGAGGGCGAGTCGCGGCGCGGGCGCAAGGAGGGCTACGACACCAACCTCACCGGCAAGGGCGGACAGATGGGCTCACGTCTGCAGTACCTGGGCGTCATCGGCCAGTACCGCAAGATGATGGAGGACGCGATCGCCCGCGAGTCGGTGCCCCGCGACTTCCACTCGCAGATCAAGGACTACTTCCAGGCCCTCGACGAGCGCTAAGCCTGTGCCCACCGCCACCCGCACGAGCTTCTTCACGCCGGAGTTCCTCGCGCAGCTCGAGCGCCTCTCGTTGCTGTCGCGCCGGACCTTCCGCGGCAGCATCAAGGGCGAGCGGCGCAGCCCGCGACGCGGGCACAGCGTGGAGTTCGCCGACTACCGCGCCTACGGGCACGGCGACGACCTCCGCTACGTCGACTGGAACATCTACGCCCGGCTCGACCGCCTGCACGTGAAGCTCTTCGTCGACGAAGAGGACCTCTGCCTGCACCTGATCGTCGACGCCTCGGCCTCGATGGCGTTCGGGGCCCCGTCCAAGCTCCACTACGCCACCCGCCTGGCCGGGGCGCTCGGGTTCGTCGGGCTCGTGAACTTCGAGCGGGTCGGGCTCGGCATCCTGCGCGAGCGCGTGTCCGAGGGCTGGCCGCCGACGCGGGGCCGCAGCCACGTGCTGCCGATGATGGACTTCCTGGCCGCGGTCGAGCCGGGCGGCGGCACCAGCCTCGACGACGGCCTCGCCAACTACGCGCAGCGCGCGCGCGACCCGGGGCTCGTCGTGGTGGTCTCCGACCTGCTCGATCGCGCGGGCTACGAGCGCGGCATCCGCGCCCTGCTCGAGCGGCGCTTCGACGTGCACGTCGTGCACCTCGTGGATCCGGAGGAGATGAATCCGACCCTCGGCGGCGACCTGCGCCTGATCGACAGCGAGACCGGGGAGATCCGCGACCTCACGGTCGACGGTGAGGCGCTGCGGGCGTACCGCGAGCGCCTCCGCCACTTCCTGGAGCGCGCCGAGACGTTCTGCCGCACGCACGAGATCGGCTATCACCGGGTGATCACCGACACGCCGGTCGAGGCGTTCGTGGTCGCCCAGCTGCGCGGACGGATGCTCGGATGAGCTTTCTCTCGCCGCTGGCCTTCGCGGCCTTCGCGCTGTCGCTGCCGCTGGTCCTGCTCTACTTCCTGAAGGTCCGCCGCCGCGAGCGCCGGATCTCGAGCCTCCTGCTGTGGGACGCCGCCCTCCGCGATCGCGAGGCGTCGACGTTCTTCCAGCGCCTGCAGCGGGACCCGCTGCTCGTCCTCCAGATCCTCGCGCTGCTGGCGCTCACGCTGGCGCTGGCGCGGCCGATCGTGACGGTGATGGGCGCGGGCGCCCGCAAGGTGGTGGTCGTGCTCGACGTCTCCGCCTCGATGAAGGCGCGCGACGTGTCGCCCTCGCGCTTCGACGTCGCCCGCAGCGAGGCCGCCCAGCTCGTGCGACGCCTGGGCGAGGCGGCCGAGGTCATGGTGGTCGAGGCCGGCGTGCAGCCGACCGTCACCGCCCCGCTCTCCCGCGACCACGATCGCGCGCTGGCGGCGATCCGGGCGGCCTACGCTCGCGACCTGCCGAACCGCCTGCCGGAGGCTGTGCGCACGGCCCGCGCGCTGGTGGGCGGCGACCCGCGCGCCGAGATCCACGTGTTCACCGACGGCGCCTACCAGCTCGCCAGCACGCCGGAGACCACGGACCCGCGCGTGCGCTGGATCGGCGTCGGGCGGCGGAGCCAGAACGTCGGCATCACCAACCTTTCGGTCCGCAAGAGCTACACCGGGTCGTTCGACTACCAGGCCTTCGTCTCGCTGGTGAACTACACGCCGGAGTCGCAGACGTTCGACTTCTCGCTGGAGGTCGACGGGCGCACGCTGGCCGAGAAGTCGGTGACGCTCGAGCCGAGCGTGCGCCGCTCGGTGGTGCTGCCCTTCGCGCACAACGGCGGCGGCGCGGTGGCTGCCCGCCTGCACATCGACGACGACCTCGCCTCCGACAACGTGGCGTGGGCGGTGCTGCCGCCGCCGCGCAAGATCGCGGTGACGCTGGTCAGCCCCGGCAACCTGTTCCTCGAAAAGGTCCTCAAGACCGATCCCCAGGTCGCCCTCGACGTGAAGACGCCCGACCAGTACGCGGGGGGCATGGGCGAGGCCGACGTCGTCGTCGTCGACTCGACGGCGCCGCCGCGCGTCGGCCCCGGCCGGTTCGTCTTCGTCAATACCGTGCCGGCCGACGTGCCGATCGAAGTCCTCGGCCGCATCGAGCAGCCGACGATCATGGACTGGGACCGGCACCACCCGGTCATGCGCCACGTCGAGTTCGCCAAGGTCGCCATCGAGGACGCCCTGCGGCTGCGGCCGCTGTCGGCCGGGCGCCCGCTGGTCGAGGCGGTCGGCGGCCCGCTGATCTACGCGCTCGAGGAGCAGGACCGCAAGGCGGTCGTCATCGGCTTCGATCTGTTCAAGACCGACTTCCCGCTGCGCGTCGCCTTCCCGCTGATCCTGTCCAACACGCTGCGCTGGCTGCATCCCGCCGCGCTCGACCAGTCGAGCCTGCAGGTGGCGGCCGGCCAGCCGATCCTCCTGCCGGTCGCCCACGGCATCGCTTCGGCCACGATCACGACGCCGAGCGGCCGCACCGTCAAGGCGCCGATCACGCGCGGCGCCGTCAGCTTCACCGAGACCGACGAGGTCGGCCTCTACACGCTCTCCACGGCGCGCGGGGATCTGCGAGTCGCCGTCAACCTGATGGACGCCGACGAGTCGAACCTGACGCCGCGCCCGCTGCCGCAGCCGAGCGGTCCCGGCCCCCAGGCGGCCGCGCCGCAGCCGGTGCAGCGCGATCTCTGGCCGTTCTTCGTCGTGCTCGCGATCCTGCTGCTCGCCGTGGAAGGGCTGCTCTACTGGCGCCGACAGACCGGCGGCCGTCCGGTATTGCCGGCCGGCACGGGGGACCGGTGGGCGCTGGCGCTGCGCAGCAGTCTCGTGCTGCTGCTCGCGCTCACGCTGACGCGGCCGGCGCTGCCCCGGTGGGTGGATCGCCAGAACGTCGTCTTCCTGCTCGATCTCTCCGACAGCGTCAGCCTGGCCGCGCGCGAGCGCGCGTATCGCTTCATGGCGGAGTCGGTGCGCCACCTGCGTAGCGGCGACCGTCACAGCGTCATCGTGTTCGGCGAGGAAGCCGTCGTCGACCAGCCGCTGTCCAACCGGACGGCCGTCGACCGGCCGAAGGCGCAGGTGGGCGGCCACGGCACCAACATCTTCCAGGCGATCCAGCTCGCGCTGGCCACGCTGCCGCCCGGCCACGCCAATCGCATCGTGATGCTGACCGATGGCCGCCAGAACGCCGGCAATGCGCTGGCGGGCGCCCAGGCGGCCAAGAACGCCGGCGCCGACATCTACTACGTGGCGGCGCCGCTGACCTTCACCCAGGAGGTCGTGGCCGAGTCGATGGTGCTGCCGCAGGAGGTGAAGTACGGCGAGCCCTTCCAGGCGAAGGTCGTCGTGTGGAGCCACCGGGACACCCAGGGTCGCGTCTCCCTCTTCCGCAACGGCGAGTTCCTCGGCTCGCAGATCGTCCGGCTCAGCGGCGGCAAGAACGTCTTCGCCTATCGCCAGTCGCTCGATCAGAGCGGCATCCACGTCTACCAGGCCTCCATCGAGGTCGAGGGCGACACCATCGAGGAGAACAACCGCGCTGTCGGCACGGTGGTGGTCCGCGGTCGGCCGCAAGTACTCCTGGCCGACAAGGACCGCTCGCATGCCCAGTCGCTGGTCGCCGCGCTCCGCTCGCAGAACATCGACGTGACGGTGGTCGAGCCGGCGGCCATCCCGAAGGACGTGGCCGGACTGCAGAAGTTCGACGGCGTCGTCCTGTCCAACGTCTCGTCGCTCAAGCTGACCCGCGCGCAGATGACGCAGATCCGCGACTATGTCCGGGACTACGGCGGCGGCCTCATGATGGTCGGCGGCGAGGAGAGCTTCGGCCTCGGCGGCTACTACCGCACGCCGATCGAGGAAGCGCTGCCGGTCACGATGGAGGTCAAGCAGAAGGTCGAGATCCCCAGCCTGGCGGTGGTGCTCTCGATCGACCGCTCGGGCTCGATGGCGATGTCGACCGACGAGAAGATCACCAAGCTCGACCTCGCCAAGGAGGCTTCGCACCTCGTCGTCGACCTGCTCGACGAGCGCAACGAGGTCGGCGTGATGTCCTGGGACACCGAGTTCATCTGGGACTCGCCGGTGCGGCCGGCCAAGGACAAATCGGCGATCCACCACGCGATCGCCACCATCAAGGCCGGCGGTGGGACCGACGGCTACCCGGCCCTCAAGGAGTCCTACGCCGTGCTGTTCGAGCGGCCGGCCCTGCTGAAGCACGTGATCTTCCTGTCGGATGGCCAGATGACGCGCGGCGATTTCCAGGGCCTGCTGCGCCGGATGTCCAAGGACAAGATCACGGTGTCGACGGTGGCGATCGGCAAGGACGCCGACGTCCAGCTCATGGTGGACATCGCCAAGTGGGGCAAGGGGCGCTTCTACTACACCGAGGACTCTCAGACGATCCCCCGCATCTTCACGCTGGAGACGCAGCTGGCCTCCAAGGCCTCGCTCATCGAGCAGCCGTTCAAGCCGCAGCTCACGGCGCCGGCTCACGAGGCGATGCAGGAGATCGACTGGAAGAACGTCCCGCCCCTGGGCGGCTACGTGGCTACCACGCTGAAGCCCACCGCCGAGCTCGTCCTCATGAGCCACCAGGAGGATCCCGTGCTGGCCACCTGGCGGTTCGGCCTGGGCCGGGCGGCCGCCTTCACGTCGGACGCCAAGGCGAAGTGGGCGGTGCTGTGGCTGCGCTGGCGGGACTTCAACAAGTTCTGGGCGCAGCTCACGCGCTGGACGCTGCGCAGCGGCTCGCGCAGCGACACGACGGCGGCGGTGCAGCGCATCGACACGACCGGCGAGGTCGTGGTCGACGCCGTCGACGCCAAGGGCGACTTCATCAACTTCCTCGACTCCCAGATCGGCGTCGTGGCGCCCAATCGCGAGCGGACGGTGATCGACCTCGAGCAGATCGGCCCCGGCCGCTACCGCGGCCGGTTCCCCGCCCCCGACGAAGGTGTGTACCTGGTCGGCATGGCCCAACGCAAAGGGGAGCGCGTGATCGGCTCGCAGCTGGCGGGTCTAGTGGTACCGTATGCTCAGGAGCTGCGCGACCTCGGCGTCGACGAGACCCTGCTCCGCGAGCTGTCCGAGCTGACGGGCGGCGGCCCGCTGGAAGCTCCGCGCGACGCGTTCCTCAAGGCGCGTCGCCAGTCGCGCATCGGCATCGATGTCTGGCCGTGGCTGGTGGGTCTCGCGGCGGTCCTGCTCATTCCGGACGTGGCGCTGCGGCGCCTCGGCCCGGGCGGCTTCGCGCGGCTGGGCGGGTGGCTGCTCCCGCCGAGTTGGCGTCGCCGCCGCGAGGCCGCCGCGGAGCCGCAGGAGGGCACCTGATGCGTGACGCCGGACGCTCCGTGCGGTGGACGCTCGTGCTCGTGGCGGCGACCGTGGCCGTGAGCCTGATCGGCGGTGCCCAGGCCGCCACCAAGCCCCGCGCCATCCTCGTCGTGCCGTTCGATGCCAGCGCCCTCGGCGAGGATCAGTGGCTCGGCGAGGGCGTCGCCCAGGTCGTGTCGCTCGGGCTCGCCCAGCATCCCGCCTTCGTGCAGGTCGACCGTGCGCGCCAGCGCGCGATGGGCCGCCCGGACGTGTGGGGCGAATCGGTCGTCGTCCAGGCCGCCCGGGCGCTGCACGTCGATGCCGCGATCTTCGGGCGCGTCGCGCGCACCGGGTCCGACTACGTCGTCCAGCCGCGGCTGCTCGAGGTGAAGGGTGGGACCGGCGAGCCGGTGTCGCTGGAGCCCATCACCGCCAGCGAGGCGGATCTGCTGGCCCGCCTGGCGCCGCTGCCGGTCGCCTACGCGCGCACGCTCAAGGTCACGCTGACGGAAGCCGAGGCGCGGCGCATGGACAAGGCCGCCCAGCCCACGCGCTCGCTGAAGGCGTTCGAGCTGTACGCGCGCGGCGAGACGGCGATCAGCCAGCGCCCCGGGCAGGAGGGCAACGAGCAGGCGATCGATCTGCTGGCGCGCGCGATCGAGGCCGATCCGAACTTCACCGTGGCCTACTACACGCAGGGTGTCGTGCATCAGGAGCTCGGCAACCGCTGGAAGGCGGCCTCCCAGTTCCGCGCAGCGATCCAGCTCGATCCGAACTACCCGGAGCCGCACAAGGCGCTCGGCGACCTGTTCCTGGCGGCGCCACGGCGGCTGTTCGAGCAGGCGGTCGAGTCGTACGCCAAGGCGATCGATCTGCGTCCGTTCTACGGCGAGGCGTACGTCGGCCTCGGTGAGGCCAAGGCCGCCAAGGGCGACATCGACGGCGCCATCGGCGCCTACACCAAGGCGCTCGCCTACAACCCGATCAACCCGCGCGTGCACATGAGCCTGGGCAAGATCTACTACTCGGAGAAGAGCCTCTACTACGAGTCCGTCACCGCCTACAAGAAGGCCATCGACCTCGATCCCAACTCGGTCGACGCGCGGATGGGGCTCGGCGAGGTCTACGAGGACAAGGGCCTGTACAAAGAAGCGATGGAGGAGTACCGCCGGGTCATCGACCTCGACGGCAAGCACACCGGCGCCATGTACAACCTCGCCCTCGTGTACGAGAAGGTGGATCCGAAAGAGGCGATGGCCCAGTGGGAGCGCTACATCGCGCTCGCCTCGCAACTACCCTCGGAGAAGGACTGGGTCGACGTGGCCCGACAGCACTTGAGGAAACTCAAGAGCCAGATCAAGGACTAGTGCCTCCCCGTGGACGAGCTTCGCAAGGATCCGACGCGCGGCCAGTGGGTACTCATCCGGCCCAAGGCCGAGCCTCCCCTCGACGGCCCCTGTCCGTACTGCCCGGGCGCCGAATCGCTCTCGGGCGGTGAGATCGCCGCCTACCGCAAGGAAGGCTCGCCCGCCAACAGTCCGGACTGGACGGTGCGCGTCGTGCCCGAGCACGACGCCTACTTCCGCATCGAGCGGGAGCTGGCCCGCGAGGGCGTCGGAATGTTCGACATGATCACGCCGCGCGGGGCCAGCGAGCTCATCATCGAGTCACCCCGCCACGACGACACGCCGGCCACGATGTCGCTGGAGCAGATCGAGGCGGTGCTGTGGATGTACCGGGACCGGCTGCTCGACCTCAAGCGCGACGGCCAGATCCGCGACATCCTCGTCTCGCGGCGCCATCGCAAGCCGGGCGTGCCGTCTCACCATCCGTACTCGCGCGTGACAGCGATCCCCATCGTGTTCGACGACATCCGGCGCGAGCTGCGCGAGGCGCGCGAGTACTACCAGTACAAGCGCCGCTGCCTCTACTGCGACATCCTGCGCCAGGAGATCGCCGCCGAGGAGCGGATCGTCAAGCTGACGCCGCGCTTCGCCGCGCTGTCGCCCTACGCGGCGAGGGGCCCGGCCGAGCTGTGGATCGTGCCGCGGCAGCACGCCTGCTCCTACGAGGAGTCGCTCACCGCGGACTCGGCGCGCGACCTGGCCCGCCTGCTGTCCGACGCCTTCGCGGCCCTGGCCCGCGCCTTCGGCGACCCCGGCTACGAGATGGTGCTGCATACCGCGCCCAACCTGCGCTCACGGATCCTGCAGGGTGACTGGGCGACCATCCGCGACGACTACCACTGGCATCTCGAGATCATGGCCCAGCCCGAGCGGATGAACCGGCTCGGCGGCATCTTCATCACCGAGATGGCCCCCGAGGGCACGGCCACCGCGCTGCGCGAGGCCTGGGAGCGCCGCTAGCGAGCGCGTGGCCGAGGCCGGGGGGTCATGTCGAGCCCCCTGTCACGGATACAGCCCGCGGACCCGGTAGCCCTCGGCGACCCGGCGCACACCCTCCATCAGCGCGGCTGTGCGGAGGTCGGTCCCTTCCTTGGTGGCGAGCGCCCACACCCGGTTGAACGCGCGCGTCATGACCTCCTGCAGTCGCGTGGTGATCTCGCTCTCGCGCCAGAAGTAATACTGCAGCCCCTGCACCCACTCGAAGTACGAGACGACCACGCCGCCGGCGTTGGCGAGGATGTCGGGGATGACGGTCACGCCGCGGTCGCGCAGGATGACGTCGGCCTCCGGCGTGGTGGGCGCGTTGGCACCCTCCGCCACGATCGTCGCCTTGATCCGGTCGGCGTTGTCGCCGCGGATCACCGAGCCGATCGCCGCCGGCACGAGGACGTCGCAGGGCTGGAAGAGAATGTCCGTGCTCGACATCGCCTCGGTGCCGGGGAAGCCGCCCACGCCGCCCGACTCCGCCACGTGGGCCTCGAGCTGGCGGATGTCGATGCCGTCGGGGTTCCAGATGCCGCCCTTGATGTCGCTGACCCCCGCGATGACGCAGCCCTCGCGCCAGAGCAGGCGGGCGGCGACCGAGCCGACGTTGCCGAAGCCTTGCACGACGACGCGGCGCCCGCGCAGCTCCTGGCCGAGGTGGCGGGCGGCCTGGTAGAGCGCGTACACGATGCCGCGACCGGTGGCCTCGCGCCGGCCCGCCGAGCCGCCGATGATCAGCGGCTTGCCGGTGACGACGCCGGGCACCGTGCGGCCCTGGGTCATCGAGTAGGTGTCCATCATCCAGGCCATGGTCTGCTCGTCGGTGCCCATGTCCGGGGCGGGGATGTCGAGATCGGGCCCGATCAGCAGGATGATCTCCGCCGTGTAGCGTCGCGTGAGGTTCTCGAGCTCGTGGCGTGACAGCGAGCGGGGATCGCAGCGGACGCCGCCCTTGGCGCCCCCGTAGGGAAGGCCCATGAGTGCGCACTTCCACGACATCAGCATCGCCAGCGCCGACACCTCGGGCAGGTCGACGTCGGGGGCATACCGTAGCCCGCCCTTGGTGGGGCCGAGCACGGAGTTGTGATGGACCCGGTAGCCGGTGAAGACGGCCGTGCGCCCGGTGTCCATGCGGATCGGGATGGAGACGACCAGGGCCCGCCGGGGGTGGCGAAGCCGTTCATGGATGTCCTGGTCGAGCTGGAGCCGGGAGGCGGTCTGGTCGAGCTGGGCCAGGGCCGTCCGCAGCATGGGGGAGTCGAACTCGGATTTCTCTGTCATGAGCGCCCTTTCCGTTGACAACACGGCCGCCAGGTGGCAGAATCCGACTGAAATGGTCGCCGACTAAAACTGTCGGGCATATCCGGCCGTAGGGTCGGAGGGAATTGGGAGATGCTTCGCTTCACCAAGCGCGCCGATTACGGCCTGATGGCGATTCACTACATCGCCATTCACGACGAGGGTGCCGTCAGCGCCAAGCGTATCGCGGAGGAGTTCTCGATTCCACAGGAGTTGCTGGCCAAGATCCTCCAGCGGCTCGCCAAGCAGCGGCTGATCGTCAGCCAGAACGGCCCCAAGGGGGGCTACGTGCTGTCGCGGCGGGCGGCGGAGATCTCGGTGGGGGAGGTTATCCGGGCGCTCGAGGGGCCGATCAACATCGTCTCCTGCCTGGAGGACAGCGCGTGCCCGCAGATGGAGCGCTGCAGCCTGCGCCGGCCGGTGAAGAAGCTCCAGGTGGCGATCACCCAGATGCTGGACACCATGAGCCTGGCCGAGCTGACGACCGAGGACGTGCCCGAGATTTTCACGATCAGGGCCTGATGAGCGGACGGGGAGAGCGAAATCGATGGCGCTGAAGTTTCCGATCTTCATGGACGCGCAGTCGACCACGCCGTGCGATCCGCGGGTGGTCGAGGCGATGCTGCCGTACTTCACCGACAAGTTCGGACATCCGGCCAGCCGGAACCACCCGTTCGGCTGGGAGGCGGAGGCCGCGGTCGACGCGGGCCGCGGCCGGCTGGCCAGGCTGATCGGCGCCCGCGATCCCAAGGAGCTCGTCTTCACGTCCGGCGGGACGGAGGCGATCAACCTCGCGCTCAAGGGCGTGGCCGAGATGTACCGCGAGAAGGGCACGCACATCGTCACCACGGTCATCGAGCAGCGGGCGGGCATCGACGTCTGCAAGCGGCTCGAGCGGCAGGGCCTCCAGGTGACGTACGTGCCGGTGCAGCCCGACGGCCTCATCGACGTCGACGAGATCCGCAAGGCGGTCACCGACAAGACCATCCTGATCTCGGTGATGTTCGCCAATAACGAGATCGGCACGATCCAGGATATCGCGGCGATCGGCAAGCTGGCGAAGGAGAAAGGCATCCTGTTCCATACCGACGCGACCCAGGCCGTCGGCAAGACGCCGGTCGACGTCGAGGCCATGGGCATCGATCTCCTGTCGTGCACGGCGCACCTGGTCTACGGCCCCAAGGGCGTGGGCGCGCTCTACGTGCGGCGCAAGGGCCCCCGCGTGCGGCTGGCCCCGCTGTTCGACGGCGGCGGTCACGAGCGGGGCATGCGCTCGGGCACGCTGCCGGTGCCCCTCATCGTGGGCTTCGGCCGGGCGGCGGAGATCTGCCAGGAGAGCATGGTCGAGGAGAACCGGCGGATCGCCAGGATGCGCGACCGGCTGCAAGACATGATCCTCTCGAGCGTGGACGAGGCGTTCCTCAACGGCCGGCCGGACCGGCGCCTCGCCGGGAACCTCAACATCTCCTTCGCCTACGTCGAGGGCGAGTCGGTGCTGATGGGCCTCAACAAGGAGACGGCGCTCTCGTCGGGCTCGGCCTGCACCTCGGCCACCCTGGAGCCCTCGTACGTGATCGCCGCCCTGGGGGCCAGCACGGAGCTGGCGCACTCCTCGATCCGCTTCAGCCTGCACCGGTTCAACACCGACGAAGAGGTGGAGTACGTCGGCCAGCGCACGATCGAGGTCATCAAGCGGCTGCGCGACATGTCGCCGCTCTACGAGCTGGCCAAAGAAGGCGTGGACATCAAGACCATCAAGTGGAAGGCCGAGTAAGGGGGAACCGATGGCATACAGCGACAAGGTGGTCGAGCACTACAACAACCCGCGCAACGTCGGGTCCTTCACCAAGGACACCCCCGGCGTGGGGACTGGGTTGGTGGGCGCGCCGGAGTGCGGCGACGTCATGAAGCTGCAGATCAAGGTGAACCTCGAGACGGGGGTCATCGAAGACGCCAAGTTCAAGACGTTCGGCTGCGGCAGCGCTATCGCGTCGTCGAGCCTGGCCACCGAGTGGCTGAAGGGCAAGACCGTCGATGAGGCGGGCAAGATCAAGAACACCGACATCGTCAACGAGCTGAAGCTGCCGCCCGTGAAGATCCACTGCTCGGTGCTGGCCGAGGACGCCATCAAGGCCGCGCTGGCGGACTACAAGGACAAGCACGCACCGCAGACGGCGGGCGCGGCATCCAAATAGCGGGAGGACGAGACGCAATGGCGGTCGCGCTATCGGAAAACGCGAGCAAGCAGGTGAGGCAGCTCAAGCAGTCGCAGAACCTGCCCGAGAACGTCTTTCTGCGGATGGGCGTCAAGGGCGGCGGGTGCTCCGGCATGAGCTACAGCCTGGAGTTCGACACCGAGATCGGCCCCCACGACAAGGAATTCGACATCGACGGCATCAAGGTGGTCGTCGACAAGAAGAGCTACCTGTACCTCAATGGCACGACGCTCGATTACGTGCAGCAGGGGTTGACGGGGGGCTTCACCTTCATCAACCCCCAGGCCAAATCGAGCTGCGGCTGTGGGACCTCGTTCTCGGCGTAGCCGGGCCCGGCGGCGCACCTGCGACGGGCCCGGGCGAGGGCCCGTTGCTGTTTCAGGAGACGCATGAGCGACTTTTTCGAGGTCTTCGGTCTCGAGCGGCGCCTGGCGATCGACGTGACGGCGCTGCAGCGGCGCTTCTACGAGCTGTCGCGGCGCTGGCACCCCGACTTCCACCAGGCGGCGGCGCCGGCCGAGCAGGCCCGCGCGCTGGAGGAGTCGGCCCGCGTCAACGCGGCGTACCGCGCCTTGCGCGACCCGCTGGCGCGCGTCGAGTACCTGATCCGCCTCGAGGAGGGCCGCGCCACGCGGGAGGGCGCCGTCGCGAAGCCGAAGGCGCCGCCGGCCCTGCTGGCCGAGATGTTCGAGATCCAGGAGGCGCTGGAGCAGGCGCGCGGCGGCGGCCTGGACGACGGCACGCGCGGCGCCCTGACCGCCCAGCGCGACGCGCTTCGCGCGCGGATGGCCGAGGGCGAGGCGCAGATCGCCGGGCCGCTCAGTCGCGCCTGGGACGCCGCCGCCCCGGCCGACCGGCCCGCGGCGCTGGCCGTGCTCAAGGACGCCCTGGCGACCCGCGCCTATCTCAGAACCGTGGTCGACGACCTGGCCAGCGCGCTGGGTGAGGGGACAGAGGAGACGCATGTCGCGAATCGTCGGGATTGACCTGGGCACCACCAACAGCCTGGTGGCCTACGTCGACGAGCGCACGGGCTTGCCGGTCGTCATCCCAGCCGGCGACGGCCGCCGGCTGCTGCCCTCGATCGTCGGCTTCACGCCCGAGGGCGTCCTCGTCGGCGAGGCAGCGCGGCGGCAGCTGGCGCGGCGCCCGGCCGACACCGTCTATTCGGTCAAGCGCTTGATGGGGCGCGGCTGGGAGGACGTGAAGGACGAGCTGCGATACCTTCCGTTCCGCGTGCTGCCGGGCGAGGGCGTCGTGAGACTCGCGGTCGGCGGCCGCGAGGTGACGCCGCCGGAGGTGTCGGCGATCGTGCTGCGCGCGCTCAAGGAGCGCGCCGAGGCCCACTTCGGCGAGTCGGTCGAGAAGGCCGTGGTCACGGTGCCGGCCTACTTCAACGACAGCCAGCGCCAGGCGACCAAGGACGCCGGCCGCATCGCGGGGCTCGACGTCGTCCGCATCGTCAACGAGCCGACCGCGGCCTCGCTCGCCTACGGCCTGCATCGACTCGGCCAGGGCGTGATCGCCGTCTACGACCTCGGCGGGGGCACCTTCGACATCTCGATCCTGCGCGTCAAGGACGGCATCTTCGAGGTGCTGGCCACCAACGGCGATACCCATCTCGGCGGCGACGACTTCGACCGCGTGCTGATGCTGTGGCTGCTGGAGGACGTGCAGGCCCGCCATCACCGCGAGCTCGACCGCGACTGCGTCGAGCTCGCCCACGACCCCGAGGTGATGCAGGAGCTGCGGCTGGCCGCCGAGGCCGCCAAGATCCGGCTGTCGACCGAGGAGCGGACGACGCTCACGCTGCCGCTGGCCGGCTTCACCTACCACCGCGTGATCACGCGAGCGGAGATCGAGCGGTTGCTCGAGTCGCTGGTGTCGCGGACGCTGGGCCCGTGCCGGCAGGCGCTGGCCGACGCCGGCCTCACGCCGGCTGACATCGACCAGGTCGTGCTGGTCGGCGGCTCGACCCGGGTGCCGCTCGTCCGCCGGCGGGTGCAGGAGCTGTTCGGCACGGCGCCGCACAGCCAGCTCAATCCCGACGAGGTCGTGGCGCTCGGCGCCGCCGTGCAGGCGCAGATCCTGGCCGGTGGCATCAAGGACATGCTGCTGCTGGACGTCACGCCGCTGTCGCTGGGCATCGAGACGCTGGGCGGGATCGTGTCGATCCTGATCCCGCGCAACACGACCATCCCCACCAGCGCCCGCGAGATGTTCACCACGTCGGTCGACGGCCAGACGGTGGTCGACATGCACGTCGTGCAGGGCGAGCGGGAGCTGGCCAAGGACAACCGCTCGCTGGCGCGCTTCGAGCTGCGCGGCATCGATCCGATGCCGGCCGGCATGCCGAAGATCGAGGTGACGTTCCTCATCGACGCCAACGGCATCCTCCAGGTCCAGGCGCGGGAGCAGCGCACCGGCAAGGCGGCGTCCATCGAGGTGAAGCCGACCTACGGGCTGAGCGACGCCGACGTCGAGCGGATGGTGGAGGACTCGTTCACCTACGCCGAGGCCGATGTCGAGGCCCGCCTGCTGATCGAGGTGCGCAACGAGGCCGACACCGTGCTGACCCACGTCGAGCGGGCGTTCCGCCAGGCCGGCGCCCTGCTCGGCGCCGACGAGCGGGCGGCGATCGAGGCGGCGGTGGCGGCGCTGCGCCAGGCCCGTGCCGGCGACGATCGCGACGCGATCCGCGAGCGCACGAGCGAGCTGAACCACGCCACCGAGCACCTGGCCGAGGTGATGATGGACGCCGCCCTCAAGGGCGCGCTGGGCACGAAGCGCGCCGACGAGGTCATGGGCCCCAGGTGATGGCCGTCCACAAGGTGACGTTTCTCCCGCTGGGCCGGACCGTCGAGGTCGACGACGAGAAATACCCGCTCGCCGATCACGGCAAGCCCGGCTCGCTGCTCGACATCGCGCTGGCCAACGACATCGACCTCGAGCACAACTGCGGCGGCTCCTGCGCCTGCACGACCTGTCACGTGATCGTGAAGGAAGGCGCCGAGAACCTCAGCGAGATGGCCGGCGACGAGGAGGACCGCCTCGACATGGCCGAGGGTCTCACCATCCACTCGCGCCTCGGCTGCCAGGCGGTCGTGCGCGGTGACGTCGTGGTGGAGATCCCGAAGTCATGATGTGGCGGGACGCCGAGGACATCGGGATCGCGCTCACCGAGAAGTTTCCGGACGTCGATCCGCTGACGGTCCGCTTCACCGACCTCCACAAGTGGGTCACCGAGCTCGAAGGCTTCGGCGACGACCCCAAGACCTCCACGGAGTCGACCCTCGAGAAGATTCAAATGGCCTGGCTCGATGAATACCGCAATCGCTGATTCGGAGGGGGGCTTCGCCCCCCTTCCGACGGTCGTCGCACGCCTGTGGCGCCGGGCAAGCCGGCGCTCGAAAGCGGCCTGACGATGGGGATCGGGGCTCTACCATGTCACGACTTGATCGGCCTCGAAGATGACCTCGAGGAGCTGCTCCCACGACAGGTCGTCGGGCACGCGCCGTGCGGTGACGCCGGGGGGCGCCGTCACGGCGGCGCCGGGCAGCAGGACGAGGGTGATGGCGTCGCCGGCCGCCTGCTGCTGGGCGACGACCTCGAGCGCCAGCGCGGCATCCGGGCCCTTGAGCAGATGGAGCACACGGGCCATCAGAAGACGATGAAGCGGCGGCCGCGCCGCATGAGCTCGGCGATCTCGGCGCGCGAGACGCGGACCACCGGGTGGCCGCCCTCGTTCCAGTCGGCGTGGGCCGGAATCGCCTCCGTCTCGACGTGGAACGGAATGCCGAGCCGCTTGAGGTTGTCGCGGAACTTGGCGATGTCGTCGCCGTCGACGAGGTCGTCGGTGTCGGCGTCCAGCAGATGGACGGCCGGGCCCCGCAGCACGAAGGTGACCTCGTTCTCGCCGGCCACCACGCCGACGCCGATCCGCATCGCCTCGAACGCGCGGTGCGAGGACCGCGGGTCGCAGGCGATCACCACCAGGACGGGCTGCGGCTCGGGCACCGGGGGCGGGTCAGTTGAGGGCGACGAAGCGATCGGTGCCGTTGATCAGGTCCGTCAGCACCACCAGGCCGCAGTAGGTGACGCGGTCGGCGTCGCGCAGCGGCAGCCCACGCTTCTGGCAGCCGTAGGCGCACACGAACAGCTTGGCCCCGCGGTCGGCGAGCCCGCCCACCCGCGGATCGTCGAGCGCGCGCACGCCGTCGTCGATCAGATAGAGGTAGAGCTGGGCGCCGCGCGCCAGCGCCGCGTCGGCGAGACCCACCGCGGCCTCGAGATTGGCGGGGCGATCGGGACCGGTGGAGAGCATCAGACCGAATTTCTTCTTCGCGAGGTCCATCGCGGGCCGAGCGTAACATCGGCAAAAGGGGAGAGCAAGGAATGAGCCGTCGCGTGTACCTCGATCACAACGCGTCGACCCCCGTTCATCCGGAGGTCGTCGCCGAGATGCTGCCGTACTTCGGCGAGCGCTTCGGGAATCCGTCGAGCGTGCACGGCTTCGGCCGCGAGGCGCGGGCGGGCGTGGACACGGCCCGCGAGCGCGTGGCCCGCTTCCTCGGGGCGGCGCCCGACGAGGTCGTGTTCACCTCGGGCGGCACCGAGTCCGACAACATGGCGCTGAAGGGCATCGCCTACGCGCGCGGGCGCGGGCACTTCATCACCTCGAAGATCGAGCACCACGCCGTGCTCCGCGCCGCCCAGTGGCTGGAGGCGCAGGGCTTCGCGGTGACCTACGTCGGCGTCGACGCGCACGGCATGGTCGATCCCGACGAGGTCGAGCGCGCGCTGCGGCCCGACACGATCGGCATCTCGATCATGCACGCCAACAGCGAGATCGGGACCATCCAGCCGATCGCCGCCATCGGCCGGCTGGCCCGCGAGCGCGGGATCCCGTTCCACGTCGACGCCGTGCAGACGTTCGGCAAGCTCGAGTTCGACGTCGACGCGGTCGGCATCGACCTGCTGTCGTTCTCGAGCCACAAGATCTACGGCCCCAAGGGGGTCGCGGGCCTGTACATCCGCAAGGGCACCAAGATGGTCTCGGTGCAGCACGGCGGCGAGCACGAGCGGCGCCGGCGGGCCGGCACCGAGAACGTCCCCGGCATCGTCGGCTTCGGCAAGGCGGTCGAGATCCGCGGGCGCGACATGAAGGAGGAACACACGCGCCTCACCGCCCTGCGCGACCGGCTGTGGGACGGTATCCGCGCCCGCGTGCCGGGGGTCCGCCTCAACGGCCATCCGACCGAGCGGCTGCCGGGCACCGCCAACCTCGGGTACCGAGGAGTCGAGTCGGAATCGATCGTCCTTGGCCTGGATCTGAAAGGCATCGGGGTGTCGGCCGGCTCGGCGTGTACGTCGGGCAGTGTCGAGCCCTCGTACGTGCTGGTGGCGATGGGCGTGCCGCTGGACTGGGCGATGGGCGCCGTGCGTCACTCGCTGGGCCGCTCCACGACCGCCGAGGACATCGACTACGTCGTCGAGTCGGTGGAGCCGATCGTGCGCAAGCTGCGGGCGGTGATGCCGGTCGGAGCCGCATGAGGTATAGCGCCACGCTGCTCGACCATTTCCTGAACCCGCGGAACGCCGGGTTGATGCGGGACCCGGACGGGACCGGTATGGACGAGTACGAGGGCTGCGGCGACCTGGCGCGGTTCTTCCTGCGGGTGCGCGACGGGCGCGTGGCCGAGGTGCGCTTCCAGACGTACGGCTGCGGGCCGACCATCGCGGCGGCCAGCGCGGCCAGCGAGCGGGTGGCGGGCCGGACCGTCGAGGAACTGCTGAGCCTGAAGCCGCAGGAGGTCGAGGACGCCGTGGACGGGCTACCGGACGACCGCAAGCACGCCGCCGACGTCGTCGCCGGGGCGCTGCGCGCCGCCGCGCTCGACGCCCTCGGCCGGCATCAGGGGGAGGTTGGTTGACATGTTCGACGCGCTTCGCCGGGACGTGCAGACGGTCATGGAGCGCGATCCGGCCGCCCGCTCGCGACTCGAGGTGCTGCTGTGCTATCCGGGCGTCCACGCCCAGGCCTTCCACCGGCTGGCCCAGCGGCTGTGGCGCGCGGGATGGCCGGCGTCCGCGCGGTTCGTCGCCCATGTGTCCCGCTTCGCGACCGGCATCGAGATCCACCCGGCCGCCAAGCTCGGACGCGGCGTGTTCATCGATCACGGCATGGGCATCGTGATCGGCGAGACCGCCGAGGTCGGCGACAACGTCAATCTCCTGCAGGGCGTCACGCTGGGCGGCACCAGCACGCGCCGCGAGAAACGCCACCCCACACTCGAGCACAACGTGACCGTGGGCGCCGGCGCCAAGATCATCGGCGCCATCACGATCGGCGAGTACAGCCGCATCGGAGCCGGCTCGGTGGTCGTGCGAGACGTGCCCCCGAACGCCGTTGTCGTCGGCGTTCCCGGGCGCGTAACATACAAGGACGGCCAGCGGGTGAGCGGCATCGATCTGGACATGACCGATTTGCCGGACCCGGTCACCCGCGCGATCGAGCAGCTGGTGGACCGGATCCGCGGGCTCGAGGCGGACCTCGACAGCCTGCGCAAGAGCGTCGATCGCGAGGGCATCCGAGACAAGGAGGAAGCACCGTGACCCCGAAGGACGTCCTGGATCTCAAGGAGGCCTCGAAGTATCTCGGCATGGACGAAGCCTCGCTGAAGGTGCTGGCCGCCGAGCGCCGCATCCCCTGCCTGCAACTGGACGGCGGCTGGGTGTTCTCCAAGAAGTCCATCGACAAGTGGCGTAGCCAGCAGACCCTGCGCGCCTGATCCCACCCGTCGCATGACCCGCGACGACGCGTGGTCGATCCTGACCGAGTTCACCAAGGGCGACAGCCTGCGCAAGCACGCGCGCGCGGTCGAGGCCTCGATGCGGGCCTATGCCGCGCACCTCGGCGAAGACCCCGAGCGCTGGGGCATCGCCGGCATGCTCCACGACTTCGACTACGAGATGCACCCCCGGGCTCCGCATCATCCGGTGAAAGGCGCCGAGATCCTCACCGCCCGCGGCCTCGAGCGCGACATCGTCTACGCCATCCTCGCCCACGCCGATTACGCGGGGATGCCGCGCGTCTCCCGCCTGGACCGCGCGCTCTATGCCTGCGACGAGCTGACCGGCTTCGTGCACGCCTGCGCGCTCGTGCGGCCCGGCAAGGTCATCACCGGCCTCGAGCCGGCCTCGGTGCGCAAGAAGCTCAAGGACAAGGGCTTCGCCCGCACGGTCAACCGCGACGACGTCTACCGCGGGGCCGCCGAGCTCGGCGTGGACCTCGACGCCCACATCGCCTTCGTCGTCGAGGCGCTCGCCGGCGTCGCCCCCGAAATCGGCCTGGCCCGGGCCTGACGCGCCCCGGGGCCGGCTCCGGCATGCGCGGCTCGGTCGCTCGGGCGACGTGGCGGAGACTTCGCCGCCCATGACCCGCGCGATCGCCCACGTCGACATGGACGCCTTCTATGCGTCCGTCGAGCAGCGCGACCAGCCGGAGCTGCGCGGGCTGCCCGTCATCGTCGGCGCCGATCCCCGCGGGCGCGGCGTCGTGTCGGCCTGCTCCTACGAGGCGCGCGTGTTCGGGGTGCACTCCGCGATGCCGATCTCGAGGGCGTATCGGCTGTGTCCGCACGGCGTCTACCTGCCGGTCGACATGGACAAGTACGCGCGCGTCTCGTCGGAGATCATGGCGATCCTCGCCGATTTCTCGCCGCTGGTGGAGCCGGTGTCCGTCGACGAGGCGTTCGTCGACCTCACGGGTACGCAGACACTGTGGGGCCCGCCGCCAGAGGCGGTGCGCCGCATCAAGGCCCGCATCCGCACGGAGACCGGGCTGACGGCCTCGGCCGGGCTCGCGGCCAACAAGTTCATCGCCAAGGTCGCCTCCGAGCTCGAGAAGCCCGACGGCATGGTCGTCGTGCCGCCCGGGCGCGAGCCCGAGTTCCTGGCGCCGCTGCCCATCGAGCGCCTGTGGGGCGTCGGCAAGGCGACGGCGAAGGAGCTGCAGGCGCTCGGCATCGCCACCATCGGGCAACTGCAGCGCGTGACGCCGCGCGCGCTGGCGGCCCGTCTCGGGCCACACGGGCCCGACCTGCTCGCGCTGGCGTTCGGACGCGACGCGCGGCCGGTGGAGCCGTTCTCGCCGCCGAAGTCCATGGGTGCCGAGACGACGTTTGGCCGCGACTGCCGGGACGTGGCACGGATCGAGGAGACGCTGCGGGCGCAGTCCGAGCGCGTCGCGCGCGAGCTGCGGGCGGAGGGCCTGGCCGCCTGTCGTGTCACGCTCAAGCTGCGCTGGGCGGACTTCCGCACGCTGACGCGCAGCCACACTGGCGATCCGACCCAGGACGGGCTGGAGATCTACCGCCGGGCGGCGACGCTCCTGGCGCGCGAGCGGCTGATCCAGCCGGTGCGGCTGATCGGCGTCTCAGCCTCGACGTTCCGGCCACAGGCGAGCGGCCAGCTCCCGCTGCTGGATCCGGCGGCGGTGCGGCGCGAGCGGGTGGCCCGCGCGGTCGACCGGATCACGGGGCGGTTCGGCCGCTCCGCGATCGTGCCCGCGCGTCTGCTCGGGCGCGACGACGCGGACGAGTAGGTCGCCGCGCTCGCAGCGCCATTTGCGAGCGTGGGGCGCGTCGGATACACTCTCGGCTGAACAACGGTTCAGCGGGTCAGGAGGGGCCATGGAGACGCCGATCGCCTACGACAAGCTCGCGCGGGAAGACCGCTTCGTGCGGATGCGCACGCGCGACGTGGCGAACGCCAAGATCGACCAGGGGCTGCCGCCGTTTCCCGACATCACCACCCGCGACTCCATGCGCGATCGCATCCACGGCATCCTGGTGGGCGAGCTGCAGGCCATGGAAGGCGCCGGCCGCACGGTCTACGACTTCCCGGACGCGCCGTGGGAGTTCGCGCTGGACATGGCGCGCCAGGTCTGGGACGAGTCGCGCCACGTCGAGACCTACCTCGGGCTGCTCGATCACCTCGGCGGGTACGTCGGCGAGTTTCCGGAGACGACGCTGCTGTGGCGCTGCGCGTGCGCCGAGGACGCCGCCGCCCGCGTGGCCGGCGTCAATCGCGGGCTCGAGGGTCTGGCCTGCGACGTGTTCAACCAGCTCATCCACATCGCCCGGAAGATCGGCGACCCGGTGCTGGAGCGCTCGGTCGACTACGTCCTCGCCGACGAGATCACGCACGTGCGCATGGGCTCCCGCTGGCTCAACGAGCTGACGCGCGGCGACGCCGAGCGGCGGCGCCGCGCCATCGAGTTCCAGGACTCCATCGACGAGCGGTTCAACCTGGGTGGCCAGCGGCAGGACGGGCACCACGAGGTCGTGCCCATCTCGATCGCCAAGGACGCGCGTCGTCTGGCCGGCTTCACCGACGAGGAGATCGATCGGCTCGTCAAGAGCACGCAGCGCTCCCAGGTGTACTAGCTGGCCGCGCATCCGCTCGCCGGTCACTTCTCGGTCGACGTCGCGGCCCGACGCATCCGTCACTACCGCTTCGTGGAAGAGCGCCTGATGCGCGTGCTCGGCGGCTGGATCGCGCTCACGCCCGAGGTCGACGTCAAGCTGCTGTTCGGCCGCCACGTGTGGGACTGTGCCCAGCACGCCGATCTGTGGGGCCGCCGGCTGCCCGAGCTGCGCGCCGCCGCCCAGCAGTCCGAGCCCGCCAACGCCGGCGTCGTCGCGGCGTGGGCCCTCATCGAGACGGCCCAGGAGAAGGACGAGACCGTCGAGCGCGTGACCGCGATCTACCGCGCCCTCAAGCCGCACCTGGCGGTGCCATACGAGCGGCACCTCGCCGTCGCCAATCCCGTGTACGAGCCGCCGACCCGGCGGATCCTCGCGCGCTGCATCGAGGAAGAGCGCCGTCACGCCGCCGCCGGCGCGCGCGTCCTCGACCGGCTGCTGGGCGGCGACCGCGCGCTGGCCGAGCGGGCGGCGACGTGGCAGCGACGGGTCCTCGACGCGCTGGTCGCCGCCGGCGGCGTCACCGGCGACGTCGAGTCGCCGCTCGTCGAGGCGCCGGCCACCGCGCCCGATCCGGCCAGCGTCGCCCAGGATCTCGTCGCCCCGCCGCGTCCGCTCGATGCCGCCACCGCGCTGGGCGACCTGGCGGCGCCGCTCGACGCGCATCGCCGGGCGCTCGCGCGCGGCGACCTCGCCGCGGTGCGCGGCGATCTCGCGCCGGGGGCCGCGGCGGAGGCGAGCGCGGAGTACGCGCGGCTCGTCCCGCCCTTCGAGCGCGTGGAGGTGGTGGGCGTCGCGCGCATCGGTCGTCAGCGCGTCGTGAAGCTCTGGCTGGGCGGCCCCCACGGCCGCCAGGTGCTACAGGAGCGCTGGGCGCCGGGGCCCGGCGGCTGGCGCGTCGTGGTCGTCGAGCTGGCCTCCGCCCTGCCCTGAGGTCGCGATGAACACCGTGCTCGTGGCCAACCGCGGCGAGATCGCGCGGCGCGTCTTCCGCGCCTGCCGGCGGCTCGGCCTCCGCACTGTCGCCGTGTACTCCGAGGCCGACAAGGACGCGCTCCACGTGCGCGACGCCGACCAGGCGGTGCTGCTCGGGCCCGCGCCGGCGCGCGACAGCTATCTCGACGTCGAGCGGCTGCTCGACGCCGCCCGCCGCAGCGGCGCCGACGCGGTCCACCCCGGCTACGGCTTCCTCTCGGAGAGCTGGCGATTTGCCGAGGCGTGCGCACGGGCGGGGCTGACGTTCATCGGCCCGCCGGCCGAGGCCGTGCGCGTGATGGGGAACAAGACCGAGGCCCGGCGACTCATGGCGGCGGCCGGCGTGCCGACGGTGCCGGGCAGCCCCGGCCCGATCGCCGACGCCACCGAGGCCGTGACGGTGGCGGGGAGGG
>Ga0209474_10001002_pt1 | contig 28718 bp, 23 predicted proteins | sample GraSoiAngelo_145_FD_185902 | JGI IMG/M metagenome (GOLD analysis project Ga0209474, IMG submission 185902) | Grasslands soil microbial communities from the Angelo Coastal Reserve, California, USA - 14_1009_05_20cm (SPAdes) (version 2) | ecosystem: Environmental > Terrestrial > Soil > Grasslands...
ACCGCACGAATTGGCGAACCCGACCGCGCCGTCGCCGCCTTGCAGAAACTACTCTCGATACCTTGCGCAGGCCCTTTACCTGAAAACGTTCCGCTTACTCCTGCGCTGCTCCGCCTCGATCCAATGTTCGATCTACTGCGCGGCGATGCGCGGTTCGAAGCACTTTGCAGAGATCGATAGCGGTGAAAAAATCTCGCCCGCGCAACTTGCCGTCGCTATCGGCCCAAACCGACTCGCTTGACCCGCCGTTCTCTTGATACGGCGGCAGGCACAGATTTCCTACAATAGCTCGCGTCTGTGAACCGTAATCGGTGAGCCGTAGGCAATGAACGCGGAGCGCGGTGGCTGGTTTAGTGTCTCAGTGAATTGTTCGCCGTAAAGAGTTGCAACGTCTGCTGTAAATCCGAACTCACTCGCGTTCCAAATCTTCCACCGGGGATGCTCGACTCGATATTCGCCGCAGCCGCTGCGAAGAGAAGTGTAACCCCAGTAATGTTCAGAGATGAATTCGGCATGGCTTCCAGCTGGAGTAGTTTGCGGCTCGTCGGCGGCGCTCATCTTGAGTGATTCCCATTTGCGGCCGCGTCGCCATGAAAATTCCACTTTCAAGTTGGAATCGACATGTTCGATCTCGTGTTTCATCGGCACAGCGACATAATTTTCGCCGTAGCACGCGCGGGCGATGAGCGCGATTGCGTGACGCGGGACAAGCTCGCGGATGAAAACTACGCCGCGCCGCCATGTATCCGCCGATTTTCGCTTAACGTAGAAACGCAAATTCACTTCTTCAAAATCGCGGTGCAACGGGTTGGGAAGACCGAGAAGACGCGTGTCGAGAAAGAGAAATCCGACCACGCTCAGGAAGGTCTCACCGTTTTCAAAGTCGATCTCTGTACCGGGCGGAACCAATGGCGCGAGCAGGCGAGGATCGACTGTGTAATTGAGCATCGCGAGGTAACGCCAGTTAGCTGTGAGAAATGGCTGCATTCAGAGAAACGCTTCGCCCTTGAACGGTCAACGCTCAACGTTCAACGCTCAATGAGCCGGACGCGGTAGCGGGCGCTGAATTGCGCCGGTTCGGGGATTGGACTGAGATTGGCTTGCTGGGTGGCGTGGATCCAGTCGGACCATTGTTCATCTTCAGGACCCGGGCTAGCGGGCAACCTCAATTGAATAAACTGGCCTGCCATGGGATCGCTGCCGACCACTGCAAAGAGAGAGCGCTCCGGGTTATGCGTTAGAAGCTGCACATGGCCGGGAATAGTAACCCCTTCGGGCGCTCGTTTGATCGAACTCCAATCAACAAATGCATAGGTCTCTTCACGATTCCCACTGTAGAGACTCACCCGAACGCTGTCGCCGCTCGGCGTGTCCGGAATTGTAAACTGTGGCGGAGCGCGCAGCTCAAATTCCAGCAAAAGTTCCTTACCGGCAAGACGAGGAGGCTTATCCGAGAGCAGATACGGAACGCCGACCAACAAGCCGGCAAGGCCACAAACAATTAGGAGCGACCAACCCTGAGCGATGAAAAATCCTGCCGCGCCTTGTCGCCGAACGAGAAGCGAGGAGACGATACCAATGGCAAAGCCCACGAAAATTCCAAGCGGCGCGCACACAAAGACGACGAACATCCCGCGCCCGCCCTCCATGTTCGACATGTGTCCGATCCTGGTTAAATAGTCGCCAACAAAAAACGCTACGACGCAGCCGACGAACGCCGTGAAAAGCGCGATAAAGAAAGCGCGAAGTAAGCGCATAACCAGTGTTAAGGTTAGACCTGCTCCGACTTGATCGGAAAGTTCGACCTTCGCTCTGGCGTCACTGCAACAATTTTTCGAGGGACGGGCTCGCCTCTATGCCGAGCGCAGTGGCCCGGGCATAATGTTCTCTGGCGAGTTCTTTGGAGCCCGGCTGCGTGGTGATGAGAATGACCGCGAGATTAAAATGCGCATCGGCGTCGTCAGGATTATTTGCGAGCGCCTGAAGGATCTCCTTCTCTGCCTCTTGCTGTCGCCCTTTTTGGCTGGCGGCGATACCGAGATAATTGTGAGCTGTCGCGCTTTTTGGGTTGATCGCAATCGCCTTTGTTAACTGCACGATCGCTTCGTCAAATTTCGATTGCCGATACTGAACAACACCCAGCGTGGTGAGCAGAAAATCGTTGTCCGGCGCGATAGCCACGGCTTTTTCAAGAGTCGACTCCGCAGAGCGCAAGTTGCCGCTGCGAACATAAACGAGCCCAAGGTTGGAAAGCGCGTCAAGGTTGTTTGGATCTTCGGCCAGGATTTGCTGATATTGCTTTTCTGCGCCTTTATAGTTGCCCTGCTGAAAATTCTTTCCGGCCGCGCGGACGAGACCTCGCACTTTCGGCGACAAATTGGTTTTGGACGGATCTGGCCTGTTTATTCTCGCATCGCTCTCGCCGCCTGATCTTGTGTTTGCGTCTGCTTTCGCAGTGCCGTCCGAATTCGCCGCCGATTTTTTTTCAAACACAAAGCTTGCTTTAAATAAGCCAGCGCGCTGGTCTGAAACCGAGACCACGGGCTGCCGCAGCAAAGCAAGTTCTTCGCTGCTTAATTTTGTCACGGGCTGCGCGAGATATTCGATCTGTTGGTTTAACGTCTCCGATCTGATCTGCAATTTATCCAGCTGCGCGACGACCCGCTTCCTTGTCTCATCCCGACGCGCTTCTTCCTGGCGCTCACGCACGACGATGTTTCGCAGAAGCTCGTTTTCTCTGGCGAGCTGGGCGGACTCGTCGCTGTTCGCGTCGGCCAGCTTCGCAACTTGCAACTCCGTCCCTGCGTCATCCAACTGAACAGCGAGCTCTGCAGATCTCGCTGCCAAATAGTCATTTCTTTTCTGGCTTTCGCTCAGCTGCTCTTGGAGCTGCGCAATTTGCTCGTTCATCTCGGCAAATGTCTTCGCGTTCACCGGGTCGCGCTCGTGAAGATCTCGTACCTTTTGCTCCGCGGCTGTCAGTTTCTGTTGCAAATCGTCCCTCTCGGCCAAGAGCAACTGGAAGCCCTCTTCGGATCCTTGCCCTAGCCTGAATTGGGCAAGGGCTTCGTCGCGCTGGTGCTCAAGCGCGGCGATTTGGTTGTTTGCCGCGGCGAATTTCGCCTGCGTATCGTCCCTTTGCTTCTCCGCTGCCATACGCGCGTCATCGGCGGCGGCAACCGCGTCTTTCTGATGTACAATCTCCGAGCGTAATTGCTCCTCCTCCTGGGCACTCTTTTCCTGCGATGCCTGGGCTGCTCTTAATGATTCCTGAACCTGTGCGAGCTGCTCGCGCGCCTGGCCTTCTGACTTTCTCGCCGTGTCGAGGTCGTCTTGCGCTTTTCCCAGCTTGGAATTTGCTTCCGTCAGCCGCGTGTCGACGGCTTCCCTTTCTTTTCGAGCGTTTTCAAAATCGCTGCGCGCTTTCTCGAGCGCGGTTTGCAATTGGTCCACTTCGCCGCGCAATTTTTTTGTGGCGTCTCTGATCGCAGCATCGCGCGACGCCTCGGTAACAGTCCCATCCGATTGCGGGGCCACAACTTCAGGCCCGGGCTCGGACCAGTCCTCACTCTCCGGCAATGAGGGGGCAATTTCAGGCAACGGATTTGCACTGGCGCCTAGCGCATTTTGCTTCGTCATCCTCGCCTGGGTGCGCAGGATTCCTTCGCTGATCTTTCGACCGCGATATTCCACGATTGCTGGTTGCCAACCCGGATGCGATCTGCGCAACTGCGCGATCAGGCTGCCAGCGAATCGATATTTAGCCAGGGCCGTGTTAAATCGGTTTTCATGTTCCAGCTTTTCACCCTGTTGTGCGGAGAGATACGCCTTCAGAAAAATTTCGCTCGGATCGTCCTGCTGCCCCACAAGAACGTGCGTAACCCCAAGGAAAAAGAAGAGAGCGAGCAAAGCCGCAAAGGCTCGCCTCGTGCGATGGCGAGGCATCATGACAATCCAGCTGCGGGCAGATTTTCGTTCCACCAGCGGCGAGAATTAGTGGAACGACCGGGAAAAGTCCAGTCCTTTATTTGCAAAAAGAAATTCGAATTTTAAAATCTTGTTTTCCGCCAATGATGGTGGCCGTAGCTCAATGGTAGAGCCCCAGATTGTGGTTCTGGTTGTTGCGGGTTCGAGTCCCGTCGGCCACCCCATTTTTTCAGAATGTGAGAAGTGACCCGTGATCAGTGATCAGTAAACGCAGCGCGCATTTGCCGATCACTGTTCACCGATCACTCTGCAACAGTGCCTGTAGCTCAACCGGATAGAGCTTCTGACTTCGGATCAGAAGGTTGGGGGTTCGAATCCCTCCAGGCACGATTTGAACGCGACCCTCAAGCCGCATTGCCTCGATTGGCGAAAACCATTATTCATCTCTCGGAGCAATGACGACCGGACGAGATGAAAAATTCATGCGCGTTGCGCTGAACGAGGCCAAAAAGGCGCTCGGCCAGACCAGCCCCAATCCTGCGGTGGGAGCGATTCTGGTTATTGACAACCGAATAGCAGCGAAAGGTCATCATCGGAGACCGGGCGGCGATCACGCTGAGATTGCGTGCCTTCGAGATTTCAGCGCGCGTGTGCCTGCGCGCGCCACACTGTACGTTACTCTGGAGCCGTGCTCCACGGCAGGGCGCACCGCTGCGTGCACAGACGCGATAATCCAAGCTCGACTCAAAAACGTGGTGGTCGGCGCGACTGACGTAAATCCGCGCCACACCGGCAAAGGCATCATGCAATTGCGAAATGCGGGTATCAAAGTCCGAGAAGGCGTCTTAGCGGATGATTGCGCGCGGCTCAACGAGGCTTTCAACAAGTGGATTGTCACGAGACGCCCTTTTGTTATCGCAAAATGCGGCATGTCGCTGGATAGCCGATTAACGCGGCCTGCTAGCGAGCCGCGGTGGATCACAGATCCTTCGGCTCGCCGTCACGCGCGTCACCTTCGCGCGCAAGTGGACGCGATACTCGTTGGAGCGGAGACGGTACGAGTCGACAATCCACGATTAACTGTGCGCGATGTGCGCCAAGTGCGACAACCTTGGCGCATTGTGCTGACCCGTTCAGGCAAACTGCCAAGCCGTGTTCACTTATTTTCTGACCGGTTCGCTTCACGAACGCTAATTTATCGGGGTGAATCTCTGGCTACCGTGCTGAACAATCTCGGCAAACGAGGTATCACCAGCCTGCTGATCGAGGGCGGCGGCGAAGTGCTCGGCCAAGCGCTCGATGCGCGTCTCATTGACAAAGTGCAACTCTATCTGGGTCCGATCTTGAGCGGAGGATCAGTGATCGCGTTCCCGGGCCGGGGCGCCAAAAACACCGCGAATGCGATGCGACTTCGCTGCGTTTCGTATCGACGGATTGGGCAAAGCGTTTGCATCACGGGCTATCCCGAAACTCTTGCACCAAAATAAATCGAAAAACTTTCCCTTCTAGCTCCTGTTTAATTATTGGGAGGTAAAACAATGAAAAAACTTCTCTTAATTGGATTGGTGGCCGGGATACTGGCTTTCGTTCCCGCGCAGCGTTCTGACGCTGGCGTTGCGGTCGGAATAGGGATCGGACCTGGCTATTATGGATATTACCCATATGGCTATTATTACCCGTACCGCTATTACCGGCCGTATCCGTACTATGGCTATTACCGGCCTTATTATTGGTACGGCGGGCATCGTTATTACCGCCACCATCGTCACCACCATTATTATCGATACTAAAGGTGACGTAGGATCCAGAAATCTAGATCCAGACTGAGCTGGCTCGAAAGCAATTTCGAGCCAGTTTTTTTAGGAGCGAATCTTTTCCCTGCAAAAAAGCCGGCGTTATTTTTTTGGATTCACCGACTCCGCCGGTTTGGTCGCGGGACTCTTGGCGGGTTGGTCAATTTGGAACTCTTTCTTCAGCTGCTGAATCAGCGCCGGTAATTCCTTCTGCCGTTCCGCTTCGATCTGGTGCCGGAGTGTTTGTTCAACTTTCCGGCGTTCTTGCATGTAGCGCGATTCAAATTGAGCGCGTTCCTGCGAATTCAGGTGGAGACCGGATTCGCGAAGTGCCGCTTCGGTCTCGCGCTGGATCTTCTCACGGCGCAAATTCTCTCGCTGGCGCATGACGTTTTGTTCCTCGGGGCTCATCCGCATCCAGCGCTCAGCGTTGCGCTGGAAATTTTGCCGGGCCTCTGGAGGAAGTGCCTGCCACCGCTCGCGAATGCTCGGGGCTGATGGCGGTCCGTGAGGAGCTCCGGTGGGCGGCCGACCCATGGGTCGATGTGGTTGTCCTTGCGGTTGCGCTTGTACGGCAGCGCAGGATAAAACGAAAACCGACAGAGCAACGACTAATTTACAAAGTCGGCTTTTCTTCCCACACGGTATTTTCATCCCAGGCGATCAATTCATCCAGATCAGCCACGACGTCATAATCTTGTGGAGCGATTTTAGCCACCACGTCTGAATCATTTGCAGACGCTCTCTGGGAGACTGGATGATGCGTGGCGATAGCCATGCCGACCACGACGACCGCCACAGCGGATGCTGCAACGAGCCTTCGCAGGCTAAACCAGTTCCGCGCCCGCTCGAAGCGAGTCGCGTCCTGGCGGATTTTCCTAAGCACGTTCCGGGCGAAGAATGGCGAAAGCTTGGGCTCGGGGACACGGCCCAGAATATCCCACAACTTGTTGTCATCTTGACGTTCCATGGTCTCCAGTCAATTCAACCATTTGCAGAGTCGGAAGTTGCGCTCGAATGAGCGCTGAAAATCCATGTTCAAAGTCCAGGGGCCTCAAGGAATCCCTCCAGTTGTCGGATACGGGTTGGATGCCGCATCTTGCGCAACGCCTTTGCTTCGATCTGGCGAATGCGCTCGCGGGTAACTTGGAACTGCCGGCCTACTTCTTCCAAAGTTCGGCTGTATCCGTCGACCAGCCCGAATCGTTGTTCGAGTACTTGACGCTCCCGATCAGTGAGCGTCTCCAGCACGTCCTTGATTTTTTCCTTTAGCAGGACAATGGCCGTCATGTCGCTCGGGTTCTCGGCTCCTCTATCCTCGATAAAATCGCCGAAATTTGTTTCCTCGCTCTCGCCTACCGGGGACTGGAGCGAGATTGGTTGCTGCGCCATCTTAAGCACCGCGCGAACACGATCCACCGGCAGGAGCACTTCTTCCGCCACTTCTTCCGGACTCGGTTCTCGCCCATATTCCTGCACCAGCTGTTTCTGTACACGCATGAGCTTGTTAATCGTCTCAATCATGTGCACTGGAATTCGAATCGTGCGCGCCTGGTCTGCGATGGAGCGAGTGATGGCTTGGCGAATCCACCATGTCGCGTAAGTCGAAAACTTGTAGCCCCGCCGATACTCGAACTTCTCGACTGCCTTCATTAAGCCCATATTCCCTTCCTGGATCAGGTCGAGAAACGAGAGACCGCGATTGGTATATTTTTTTGCGATGGAAATAACCAGACGGAGATTGGCTTCGACCATTTCGGTTTTGGCCTTGAATGCATGGCGCAGCCAGCCCTTGAGCATCCGATACTCTTCTGCGTAGTCAGAAAGCGAAAACCACAGGCTCTTTTCTAACTCACGCATCTTGTGCTGAAGTTGCAGCCGCCTCTTTTGACTTCGAGGATTTTTGGCGATCTCGGTTTGAAGATAAAGCGACGTGTGGTGCGCGTCGTCTGCCAGGTGCACAAATTCCTCCGTAACTCTCTGCTTAAGGTAAAAATGCGGGTAAATGCGCTGCAGCGAAGCGATGGTTCTTTGCAAAGCCCTGAGCTTCTGAGAGCGTTTCTTCGAAGAGTTGCTCACGACATCGCAAAATTGCCGGCTAATTGACACGCTTAATTGTTCCACTTGTCTGCAAAGACGGGGGAGCTTCTTCATATATCTTTCCCGGCTCTCGATTTTTTTGTCGAGAATCACCCGGTCGAACCGTTCCCGGCCCTCGAGCAGTTTTTGGGCGAGATCCAGATGGGCGCGCGCAACAAAGCCAAAGCGACTAATGTGCTTGTGCACCATTCCTTCGGCCTCTTCAATCCGTTTGGATATTTCGACTTCCTGTTCCCGGGTCAGAAGCGGGACCTGGCCCATTTGCTTGAGATACATCCGCACCGGGTCGTCCAGAATATCAACCTTGGTTTCGGTTCTCTCTTCCTCTTCTTCTTCCTCGTCTGCGTCTTTCTTACCGTCCTTGTAGCGATCCACCTCCGACGCTTCAATAATGTCGATCTCCAGGCGGCGCAGCCGGGTGAGGATAATATCCAGTTCATCGGCGTCGGTAACTCCCTCGGGTAACGCCTCGTTTAGATCATCGAACGTCAAGTAGCCTTGTTCTTTTGCCAGCTTGATCAATTCACGAATACGACTCTGAACTTCAATAGCCGAAAATACAATGGAGGCCGACAGCTGCCGCGATGGCTCGGGCAGCGATCCGTTGTGACGCCGTTTCGAGCCGGATCTGATGCGCTTGACTTTGCGCGCCGCGATTCCTAGCGGTTTTTTCCGATTCTTTCGAGAAGTGAAAGCTCGCCTTGATACGCCCCGCCGACGATGGCGATGGCTTCGATTAAGCCGTTGCGCCGACGATTGTCGCCTGCCTCCCCTTCGTTTCGAATGCCTGGCCAAGATAGTGTTGTTCCGGATTGGACTAAGACCTTCGACCTGCCGCACGGCAATATGATCGACACCTAATTGTCGGCCGCGCCGGCGGGCTGCGAAAGCTCGTGGAGCTGTTCCTGCAGGTCAAGAATTTGTTTCTGCAAATTTACGACGTCCCCGGTGCTCAGTTCCGGAAGCTTTATACGGTTCTGCGCGGCGGCCAGGCGGCGCCGAAGCACGCCATGGCGAATGCCAAGCCACCATTTCTCAACCATCTTTTCTGCGGCGGCGGGCATCTTTTGCAGCAGCCACGCCGAAACAAGCGCCTCTTCCGCTGGGGAGAGCGAGGCCATAAAAGCGCTGAGCGACGCAGAATCATCAGGATGCAGTTCACTTTCAAGAATGCGGATGAGAATTTCCGCGTCCGGCAATTGCTCGAGAATCTCGCGCCAACTTTGTGCGAGAAGAAAGTTTCGCGCAGCCTCGTCGCGCAACGCCAGAAGGCAAAGGATCGCAACGTCGTGTCGCGGCGCCGGCGCAGCCTGAGCACGCGCGGAGTCTGGTGCCTCCGAGAAAGCGGTTCCCCGGGGCTTTGTCGAGAGGAGTGTTGCAAAATCCGCGGGAGAAACACCCAACCGCGCGGATGCTTTGTTCACCACCTCCCCGCGCATGAGCGGATCGTGCACCCGAGAGACAGTCTCGGCCATTCTGCGCGCGAGCTGCAATTTCGCGCCCAGAGAGCTCACGTCCGCCGCTTCCATTTCCCGCTCGATCCAATAATCAAAAAAATCTTGCGCACCGGCGACACGATTTTCGAATTTCTCTTTCCCCTCCCCACGAACCAGCGAATCGGGATCTTCACCGCGCGGCAACTCCACTACGCGCACGATCAAATCGTTTTGTAACAATGCATCCAGAGAACGCTCGGCCGCTTTGGCACCGGCCGCATCTGAATCGAAACAGAGAACCACTTCATCCACGAAACGCTTCAGGATTCGCGCCTGATTTTCCGTGAACGCCGTCCCCTGTGGCGCGACCACGTTTGTGATTCCCGCTTCGAACAAGCTGATCAAATCGATTTGGCCTTCGCACACGATCGCCGAGTTGGCTTCGATCAACGCCCGTTTGGATTTGTGCAGTCCAAAAAGCACGTTGCCTTTTCGGAAGAGCGGCGTCTCGGGCGAGTTCAAATATTTCGCTGCGCCTTCTTCATTTTTCAGAAGCCGCCCGCTGAATGCGATCACTTCACCCACGTCATTGTGTATGGGGAACATGATGCGCCCGCGAAAACGATCATATGAGCTTTGAGGTCTGAGGTTTGAGGTTTGATTTTGGTCGGAGTCTGTTTCGTCCTTGGTCTTGACCAGGCCGCTCGTAATCAGGTCGCGCGCATCGTAGCCACGTGCGCGCGCCCAACCGCCGAATGCGTCCCACTCGTCAGGCGCGTAGCCGAGTTGCCAGCGCTTCGCGATTTCCGCGGTGATGCCGCGCTGTTTGAGATATTGTCGTGCCGGTTCGCCAACCTCTCTCTTGATCAAATTTTCATGGAACCATTGCGCAGCTTCACCATGAAGTTTCAACAGCGTCCGGCGTGTCTCGTGCTGTCGATCTTCATCCGCGGCGCCACGCTTCTCCACCACCGTGATGCCGACTCGCGCAGCGAGCTTGCGTACAGCTGACGGAAAATCTGTATGCTCGTAATCCATCACGAACCTGAAGACGCTCCCACCCACGCCGCAGCCGAAGCAATGGAACGTTTGCCGGCTCGGACTCACCGTGAACGACGGCGTTTTCTCCTGATGAAACGGGCAGAGCGCCTTGAAATTCGCCCCCGCGCGCTTCAGCGGGAAATACGCTCCGATTACTTCGACGATGTCGTTCGCGGCGGCGATTTGCTCGATTGTCTCCGAAGGAATCGTTCCCATGCGCGCCTGGTTATTTTTGCCTCGTTCGGTTTCGGAAGCGATGCCAAACTTACGCAGTGCGAATCAATGTCCAACCCGTGAAACTGTTGTTGGCAATTCTGTTTTTCGCCTTGCCTGAGATAGCAACGGCGGAAGCGCGTGAGCCCATCCACAAAGGCGACGTGGTTGTCGTGCCGTTGCGCGGTGAAGTCGCGCCCTCTTTGCTCGCGTTTTTGCGACGCGCAGTAAAAACAGCCGAGAGCGACGAACCGTCTGCGATTATTTTCGACATGAACACGTACGGCGGCCGACTCGATTCCGCATCCGATATTGTGAACGCGCTTAATCAAACGAAAACTCCCACTTACACGTTCATCAACACAAACGCCGGTTCTGCTGGCGCGCTGATCGCCATCGCCACTCAACACATTTACATGTCGCCCGTAAGCGCGATCGGCGCTGCCGCGCCAATTCTTCCAACAGGTGAAGACCTTCCTGCAACGGCGAAGGAAAAGACGATTTCATATTGGTCTGCGCTCATTCGCGGCTCCGCGATTAAGAACGGGCACAATCCGGATGTCGCCGAAGCATTCATGAACAAGAATAAAGAAGTAAAAATCGGCGACCGCGTCGTTCACCCCAAGGGAGCGGTCCTGAGTCTCAATGCCCAGGAAGCAACTGAAAGGATTAATAATAAACCGTTGCTTGCAGAAGGCGTCGCCGACTCCGTTGCCGATCTGACCAAGAAAACCGGATTAAAAGGCAACGTGGCAACGATCGAGCCAACCGGCTTCGAGCAAATCGCATTTTGGATCACTGCGTTCGCGCCTTTGCTGCTGCTAGGCGGAATTCTCGGCGCCTATTTGGAATTCAAAATTCCGGGCGCGACGTGGCCCGGAATCATTTCTGCGGTGTGCTTCGCGCTATTCTTCCTCGGACACTACCTCGCCGGACTCGCCGGCTGGGAAGTCGTCGCGCTGTTCATCCTCGGAATGGTGCTCGTGTTGATCGAGATCCTTTTCTTCGCGCACAGCACAATCGTGTTTGGCGTCGTCGGCGTATTTCTCATGCTTGCGTCCTTGCTCTGGACAATGGTCGATCGTTACCCCGGCCAAAACTTTTTCCCGACCGGCAAAATGTTTGCGGTGCCGCTGCTCAATATGTTTATCGCGATCGTCGGATCGTTCATTATCATTGCTCTGCTCGCGCGTTATCTCCCACGCACAAGTATCTACCGCCGCTTCGCCTTGATGGATTCAAGTCCGCCCGGCCCGTCGCTGGCTGGCGCGGCGAGACAATTCGCCACCGCGCTCGCGCTAGCTCCCGGAATGCAAGGAACAGCAGTCACCGTTTTGCGACCGAGCGGCAAAGCCCGCTTCGCCGATCACGTAGTCGACGTTGTAACCGAAGGTGAATTCATCGCGCCGCAAACATCAGTCACTGTCATCCAAACCGACGGAATGCGAGTCGTGGTGAAAAGCTCAACCCAAGTCTAGCTATTGGCTTACGTTTTCGGCCGCCACTCATCGATCCACTCGTCATCATATGGACAGTCGCAGTAAAGCGTCTGACCTCCACAACGAGGAGATCTAGCCGCCTGCGACGACGCGGACGAATTCGATGTGGTCGCCTTCGGCTAAGTGTCGCTCCGGCCATTCATATCGATGCACGGCGAGGCCGTTGTACTCCACTAAAATCGATTGCTGCGGCAATTGGTAACGGTCAACTAGCTCCGCGATCGTTTTGGCTTCGCGAGTATCGACCGATTCGCCATTAAGTGAAATCGTCATCGGTCAAAGAACTAACCACGAAAAGAGACGAATAGACACGAATTCGTTTTTGCGGGCGAGTTTGATTCAGCGTTCGATGTTTCTTCACGCTCCGCACAGTGCCTGGTCCCAGTCTTTCCATACCGGTTCGAGCCCGCGACGGCGAAGGACAGCGGCGATTTCTGCGGGGGACCGTTCGTCGTTGATCTCGAATTGGCCGGTGGCGAGCTGATCTTCGCCATCCTGGTATTCGGGCGCGACAATGCGGCCGCGCACGGTACGATGCAAATGTTCGCGGCCTTGTCGGGTGTAGCCGCCGGGCTCGGTGTGGCTGCCGGCGCTCATCATCGTCACACCGATCAAAGCGAGTGAATCACGCAGCGGCGGGCGCTCGCGCGTGCTGAGCACGATGCCGAGCTGCGGGAACGTGATGCGCAATGCGCAAACCAATTGTGCCAGCTCGCGATCAGTCATCGAGAAAAGCGGACGAAATCCGCCGGCGGCCGGACGCAACCGCGGCAAGCTCACAGTGATTTGCGCCTGCCAGCAATGCTTAAACAAATGTTCCAAGTGCGCGGCGAGCGCTATTGCTTCGTCTTGCCAGCGCGATAAACCAATCAGCGCGCCGATGCCGAGCCGTCGAAATCCCGCCGCGTATCCGCGCTCGGCACAATCAAGGCGAAAATTGAAATCGCGCTTGGGGCCAGCTGTGTGCATCTCGGCGTAGACACCGCGATTGTAGGTCTCCTGGTAAACGACGAGACCTTCGGCGCCGGCCTCGACAATCGGCATATAATCTTCCGTTTCCATCGGACCCACCTCGATGGAGATCGACGAAAAATTCGGAGTGAGAGCCCGCACGCATTCAGCGAGATAATCGCGGCTCACAAATTTTGGATGCTCGCCCGCGACGAGAAGCATCTGCCGAAATCCCTGACGCACGAGATGCTGTGCCTCGGCGACCACTTCATCCACGTCGAGGGTAACGCGCAGGATGGGATTGTCGCGCGAGAAACCGCAATACTTACAATTGTTTATGCATTCGTTCGACAGATAAAGCGGCGCGAAGATCCGCATCGTGCGTCCAAAATTTTGCAGAGTCAGCGAGCGCGAAGCCTGTGCCATCGCTTCGAGTTCCCGGTCGGATTTCAGGGCAATTAGGTGCTCGAAACGGTGAACGAGCTCTGATTTCCTCAAAGCTAAATTGTCCAGAGTTTCGACGAACGACATCAGAATAATTTCGTGCGCAGGCTGGCGTTCGCAACCGCCGATCACAAAGAAGCGGCGTCCGTTTGTGCCGGACGCCGCTGTAGCAAATGCTATTGCTGCTGCCTAGAAAGCGAAGTTCACACCGGTGCGGACCATGCCAAAGTTGTTATGGGACCCGTCCACAAAATTCCAGCTGAAGTCACTGACCCAGCCGATATGCGGAGTGAAACGGACTTCCAAGCCGCCGCCGACCTGGGCTATTGCCTTCGCCTCGGAATCGGTGTGCTCGGTGCGAATAAAACCCTCTTCGAACACGACGTGGTCTCTCTCGCCGCCGCCAAAGATGCCGCCACCGCCACCGAAGATGTACGGTGCGAACCGGGTGCAAGGAATCGGATAACGCAATGTGAAGGTGCCTAAAACAGCGCCTACAGCGCGGCTCTCGTGGCCCCTCGTAACAAAAATGGCCGGCCCGACTTCTGTAACTTCTTCGAACGAGCGTCTGGCGTCCACTACCCAGCCTTCGATTCCGACACCGAAATAACGGTGGAAGAAGTATTTTAGATCTAATCCGCCGCCCCAAGCATGGTCTGCTTCAAGGTAGCGGTCATTTGGCCAATTGTTTCCAGTGAAAACGTAGGTTCCCCACAAACCGACGTTAAACTCGTTATCGGCGTACCACTGAGGGCACGGAGGCGGTGCTACCTGCTTCATTTCCTTCCCGGAATAGGTCTCTCCGGCAAAAGCAGCCGAAGCGGTCACCGCGAATCCTAACAGGCATAACAGTAATCTTTTCATCGTTTCTCCCCTTTGGTTAAGTTTCATTTTACCTCCACGCATTTGGAGCGTCCCGCTAATAACGAATTCCGCTCCCTGTCTGGATGCACCGAGTCTGAGCCGTGCCGACAAAAATTGCAAGTTTTTTCTGGCACTTGCTAAGCCAGCTTAAGGTTTCAGTTCCGCGCCCGTATTCGCGTCCGTAACGAGAAACTTCTCATGGTGAAACGACGGATCGCCACGAAACATCAGGCGACCTGCGTACCGGCGCTCCAGCTCCACCAGCAGTTCTTCGTCTTCCTCCTTCAATCGCTTCAACACTTCGGGGTTCAGGATGACCCGGAATTCGTGGATGCTCTCCTGGTATTTGCGCATGACGATGTTGAGAGTCCGGTGTAATTCCACACTTGTGGTCATGGAGGTTTTCACAACGCCGCGCCCGCCGCAGTAAGGGCAATTCTGGTAAATTGTTTCGCTGAGGCTTTCCTGCGCACGTTGGCGCGTCATTTCCATCAGCCCGAGTTGTGAAATGGGAAGCACATGCGTCCTGGCTTTATCGCGGTTGAGCCGTTCCTTCATCAAACTGTAAACTGCCTGCTGATCTTTACGGCTCTTCATGTCGATGAAATCGCTGATGATTAAGCCACCAATATTGCGTAACCGCAGCTGGCGGGCGATTTCATCGGCCGCCTCCAAGTTCGTCTGCAAAATTGTTTTCTCCACATCGCGCCCACCTTTGTTGCGGCCCGTATTCACATCAATCGCTACCAGCGCTTCGGTCTCGTCGATCACAATATAACCGCCACATTTCAACCAAACTTGCCGGTGAAACGCGTCGTCGATTTGTTTTTGCACGCCGTAGGTGTCGAAAATTGGCGCCGCACTGTCATAAAAATGAACCCGATTCCGCGCGCGCCGGGAAATCTGGCCAATCATTTCGCTCATCCGCTCCGCTGATACACGGTCATCGCAAACGACCTCGTCAATTTCTTCGGTGAGAAAGTCGCGCACGGTTCGTTCAACCAAGTCAGGCTCCTCGAAAAGCCGGCGAGGGGCCGGGTTCTCACGAATCGCCTGCTCGACTTTGGCCCACTGATCGAGAAGGAAACGTAGGTCGCGCACGAAGTATCTGGCGCGCTGGCCCTCGCCTACCGTGCGAATGATAACGCCGACGCCGTCGGGCATGTCCAGTTCACGCACAATCTTGCGTAGTCGCTCGCGTTCCTTGGTGTTTTCGATTTTTCGCGAGATACCGCTGCGATCACTAAACGGCATCAGAACTAGATAGCGTCCCGCAAAACTGAGATTGGTTGTCACCCTCGGCCCCTTGGTACCGATGGGGCCTTTGGTGACCTGCACAATTACATCCGAGCCCACCGGATAAATGTTCGGTATGTCTTTTACGGTGATCCGTTTTCGAGGCCGCTTGTTGGTACGCCGATCGATTTCTTCAATGCCGCTGTCCAGCGCAGCAGGAATTGCATCCCAAAAATGAAGGAATGCGTTTTTTTCGAAGCCGATGTCAACAAACATCGCCTTCAGGCCCATCTCGATGTTTTTGACTCTGCCCTTGTAAATGCTGCCGACGATATTCCGCGAGCTCTTACGCTCGACGCTGTATTCCTCAAGCCGGCCGTTCTCGAGCAACGCAACGCGAGACTCGAGTTTTTCTACACTGAGTATGAGCTTGTTCCCCGTCTTGCGGGAGCCAAGCCCCAAAATCTTTCTTACCTTGTCTATCATAAAATTGAAGAGGTTGAGCGATCAGCAGCGGTATCGCGGTGACGTTCTGCGACAGCATTTCTGATCGAAAGTTCATCGTACTCCACGCCGGCGAGCAGGCGTCGGCGCGGGCGCCGTCGACTGTCGGCGGATTCCAAAAAGTCGTTCGAAAAAGTTGCGAGGTTGCGGCGCGGCAACGGGAACGGCGCGCGCCACAGCAGCCGCACCCCGTCGTCTCACTTGTCCTTGAGAATCTGCCTCCGGTTCTACATCTGGCGATGCGTCTGAGCTTGCCATCTGTACAGTGGCAGCCTGCGATTGGTCCGCACCTTCTTCGTCATCGCCTCCGAGATTGCCCCCCGTGCCGGCATAACTCACGGCTTTGATTAATTGGAGCGGATTGGCGTGATGTGCGGGTGCGAGCCAGGCGACCTGCATATCGAACTTGCCCTCATCCTCCGCGAGTGCGCGTTCTAGAATGCGTGTAGCGATCGGGCCCGCGACCTCGCCGCCGTGCCCAGAGGCGCCCTGAACCATCACTACGACGACGTACTTCGGATGGTCAAATGGCGCGAAACAAGCCATCCACGCCACGTTTTCCTCATGACCGCGCTCGGTGGCCTGCGCGGTACCGGTTTTTCCCGCTACGACCCAGTCTTTTAAACGCGCTCTGCCGCCGGTACCTCCGTCCTCATTAACAACCTTCCAAAAGCCTTTGCGAACCAGCTCGATCTTATCAGGTGAGATTTCCTGCCGTAAATCCGACCGCACGCGCGGCGGGGGCGCAGCTGGATTGCCTTGCTCATCGAGCGCCGGCGAGCCATCTTGCTTCAAGACCTTGTCAACCAATCGCGGATAATAGCACACGCCGCCGTTTGCGATCGTGGCGTAGGCCATTGCGAGTTGAAGTGGCGAAACAAGCGTGTAGCCCTGCCCGATGGAAACGTTCGCCGTTTGTGCTTGTGACCATCTTTCTTGTGGATGATGGATCTGCATCCACTCCGGCCCGGGCATATTGCCGCTTTGTTCGGCAGACAGCCGCAGACCTGATTCCTCGCCGATTCCCAACATCTTGCCAATGTGGTCAATCGACTGAATGCCCGCTGCATTGCCGTACTGATAGAAAAAGGAGTCGCACGACACTTTGATCGCATCGGCCAGCCCGATGTTGCCGTGCGTGTAATGTTTCGCGGCTACCCAGCACGCGAAGAAGTGATCGCCGTAACTGACACCGCCACCGCAGCTGTAATGCGCGTTTGCGAGATTTTTCCCCTCCGCCCGCAGACCGGCGAGCGCCGTGATGAGCTTGAATGTCGATCCTGGCGGCAAGGCGCTGATGGCACGGTCAACCAGGGGATCACCCTCATCTTTTTGCAGCGCTTTCCAATCTTTCGCTTTGATGCTTGGGATAAAAGTGTTTGGATCGAATGATGGCACAGAAGCCATGGCCAAAACGTTCCCATTATTTGGATCGACCACGACCGCTCCGGCACGGCTCACAGCGCGCAGCGCTTCCTCTGCAATCGACTGAATGCGCGCATCGAGTGTCAGGAAAACGTTCGCGCCTTGTTGCGGCGGATCTTCGCGCAGCACGCCCTCGATTGTTCCCTTGGCATTCTTGCGCAAATAACGCACCCCCGGTTTTCCACGCAGATATTCGTCCATCGTTTTTTCGATGTTCGATTTTCCTTCGACATCCTGTTGATAAAAGGTGAACTTCCTCGCTTCCTCTTTATCGATGTCGTCGGGCATGCCGACACAACCGAGAATATGGGCGGCCAGCGCGCCATAAACATAAGAGCGCACCGGTTTGATCGCGATATCTACTCCCGGTAGTCCGACATCGTGCTCCGAAAATTTTGCCATGGTGGGAAAATCGATGTCCTTGATATAGGAATACGGTACTTCTGTATCGTTACGAAAGTGCCGCTCCAACTTGGCGGAATTGTAGTCGCGCGCCAGATCAAGCTGGTTAAGACGCGGGACAACGCCGTCATTAACAATCCTGATGATGTCGGGCTCCTTTTGATCTTTCGGCATGCCATTGATGATCGCTCGATACTCGGTCAAGGGTGGCGAACCAAAACGCTCGCGATAACCTTTGACCATTTCCGGCAAATAAAAGTCCACCTCATAACTGGCGCGGTTTTGGACAAGCGCCACCCCGTTGCGGTCTTTGATCTCGCCGCGCACTGAGGGAATGCGCACGGTGGCCTGAGAACTGCCGCGGAGCTGGGCAGTCCATTCGGTACCATGCGCCACTTGTATCCACCAAAGCTTGAGGCCGAGAGCGCCCATGCCCAGCAGCATGATTAAGCCTAGAAACTGAATCCGAATACGCGAAGTCAAACGGCTTCTCTTCATTCGATGTGCCCCCTTTCGGGACCATATGAATAAGCCGTCATTCGTCCTATCCATTGCAGAAGCCAGAACAGGATTGGTGCCACCGCCATGGCAATGAGACCGGGCCCCCCGATTTGCCACCAAATCTCACGGGTTAGAACAAAGGAGCCGCGGCGGAATGTAATCATCAGATATTGCGCCAAAACTATCAACGAAGTGAAAATGCCGCTCAGGATACAATGCGCTTCCCACCGTCCACGGGCAAAGAGCGGTCTCAGGCCGTGCATTATTCCTGCCAGCACTCCGTAAAGCAGTATGGACGATCCAGCTGAGATTTCAACTTTCCCACCAATCACCTGCACAGTAAGCGCATCGAGCAAAATCCCTGCGTATAAGGCAAGCGCGAGCATCAAGGGAAACGGCAACGCCATTGCTCCATAGAAAACAATGACCGGCACGATATAGACGTGGGCGTCGTAGAGCCACGGCAGCGCAGGAATGAAAAGCTCCGAAATCTGCGCAGCCAGCACTAAGACCAGCAAAAGAAAAAAGAAAATCATCTTCGGCCTGTTACCACGAACACATCCTCCAAATGCGAGAGATCGACTGCTGGGGTCAGTTGTGCTTGTCCATCCAACTCCCGAACACGAAAATTTTTCACCGCGCCGATCAGCAAACCCGACGGGAAAACGCCGCCTACTCCTGACGTATAGACTCTCTGGCCGGGCTTTAGGTCAGCTTGTTTTGTTAAGAAATTCAGGTCTAAAAGCGGGCTCAATCCGGTGGTTACCCGCTCGCCGGAAACGATCCCCTGCTCCCGGCTTCCCTCCACCGAGGCCGCAATCCGGCAGTTTTCATCGGAAGCCAATAAAACAAGCGAGATGTTGCTGCTTACAGTGGTTATCTTTCCCACGAGACCTTCCGCGGTTACCACAGGCATATCGATTTCGGTGCCGTCTCTCTTGCCGCGATTGATCGTCACCGTTCGCCACCAAGTGGAAGAATCACGCGCCACAATTTCCGCTGCGATCAACTTAAATACCGAGCGCTGCCGATAATTGAGGGCGTTTCGCAGACGATTCACTTCGTGCTCGACATCACGCAGGCCCTGGTTGGTCGCGCGCAGCTCTCGATTTTCGACCTGAAGTGCAGAGTTCTCGTGCTCTAGTTGATCGAGCGACTTCAATCCAGTGCTCACAGACGTGATCTGTTTTTTCAACCCTGACCCACTGGTCAAAAATGGCGCCAGCAGCTGATAGACGCCAGACTTGAACTTTTGCGTCATATCCGGGCCGAAGCTGAGAAAATATCCCAGAATGGCACCAAAAATCAGCAGCGCGATGATGTTTGTGCGGCTCATGCCGACGCAATCATTTGCGCCGCAAATTCGAAATTCGAAATTCGAAATTCGAAATTATTAGCGCCACTGGCGATCCGCTGAGGCGACCTGACGAAGAAACTTGAGTTCATTGAGGCATTTACCGGTACCTTCCGCCACTGCACTGAGCGGATCTTCAGCAACATGGACAGGCAGACCTGTTTCCTCACTCAAAAGTTTGTCAAAGCCGCGCAGCAACGCGCCTCCGCCTGCCAATACCAATCCCCGATCAACAAGGTCCGCCGAAAGCTCGGGCGGACAGCGCTCCAAGGTAATACGAACGGAATCAACAATCGTCGAAATCGGTTCAAGCAACGCTTCGCGCACTTCCTGAGAAGTAATCATGAGCGTCTTGGGTAAACCAGCGACCAGATCGCGTCCCTTAACTTCTACGCTCGTTTCTTTTTCGCTCGGATACGCCGAGCCAATCTTGATCTTAATTTCCTCGGCCGTGCGTTCGCCAACCATCAAATTGTAAGCGCGCTTCATATACTGTACGATCGCTTCGTCCAACTCATCGCCAGCAACACGCACGCTTCGGCTAAATACAATTCCCGAGAGCGAAATAAGGGCGACCTCCGTTGTGCCTCCGCCGATATCGATGATCATATTACCAGCAGGATCCTGAACTGGAAGTCCCACACCAATCGCCGCCGCCATCGGTTCTTCGATCAAATAAACTTCTCGCGCGCCAGCATGGGTAGCCGATTCCCGCACCGCGCGCTTTTCCACTTCGGTAATTCCGGAAGGGACCGCGATCACCACCCGCGGCCTCGCGCGCACCCGGCGATTATGGACTTTGCTGATGAAATGCCGCAACATCGCCTCTGTAACTTCGAAATCGGCGATTACACCATCCTTGAGCGGGCGAACCGCGACAATATTCGCCGGCGTGCGGCCGAGCATGCGCTTGGCCTCGTCGCCTACCGCCAGCACCCTATTTGTGCCGGCTTGCACGGCCACCACCGACGGCTCACGCAGAACGATTCCCTGATCTTTGACGTAAACAAGAGTGTTCGCCGTGCCCAGATCGATCCCGATATCGCTGGATAACCAGCCGAAAAGTCCGTTGAACATGAATTATTTATTAGCAGCAGTTTCCAGTCCGAAGGAAGCGCGTTCACCCGTTTGAGCGAACCTTCGCGGGACCTTTTCCCGCGGCGCGATTCGGCCAGCCTGAAACGCCGTAACATGAAACAGTGCGAAGCGACGTCAAGAGAAAGGTTGAAAAGTTGCATCGTTATAGAGGTTACAACGGCCCGGGTAGAGGAAACTCCTGGCCCTTGTAACCTTTGTAACTCTCGTAACCTTGTAGGATGCAGAACATCATCGTCGCCCCATCCATTCTTGCCGCCGATTTCTCTCGACTCAGAGACGAAATCGAGCACGTCGAAGACGCAGGCGCGGATTGGATCCATTGCGACATCATGGACGGACACTTCGTCGATAACATTTCCTTCGGCCCGGAGATTGTGAGGGTGTTACGTGGCCTAACAAGTCTTCCGCTTGATGTACATCTCATGATTGAGCATCCCGATCATTACGTGCCGCGATTTGTCAAAGCCGGCGCAAATTCCATCACCGTTCATGTAGAACCGGAAGCGAAACACGATATCGAAAGTACGTTGCTGCAAATTCGAGAAACCGGTTGTCGCGCCGGGCTCACTTTAAATCCTGGAACTCCATTCGATTTAATCGAACCATTCCTCGATAAGATCGACCTGTTGTTAATCATGACAGTGCACCCCGGTTTCGGCGGCCAATCATTTAGAGCTGATCAAATGCACAAAGTTAAGCGCGCCAGATCGCTGATTCGCAAGCTCGACATTGAAGTCGATGGCGGCATCAACGCCGACACGGCCAGGCTCTCAATCGAAAACGGCGCAAACGTACTCGTCGCCGGCACCTCAATTTTTCACTCAGAAGATTATGCCAATGCGATTCGCCAATTGCGTGGCGAGTAAAGCCTGGGATAATCAGCGAACATAGGCGCTGCCCCTCGCGCCGTTCTGGAGCACCGCGCGTTTTAGGCGCGCGCTACGGCACCTACCACCGGCTCGGCTTCCACGGTAGTTTCAGCCATTACTTCGTCAGTTTGCGTGACGCGCACAACTTCTTCGATGGTTGTTTTGCCCTGGGCGACGCGTCGCCAGCCGTCGTGTCGCAAAGTCTCCATGCCTTCGGCGACGGCGCATTGCTTGAGCTCACCGCCGTCGCGCTTTTTCATGATTAGTTTCCTCATCGGCTCCGTGATGAGACAGATTTCATAAATCGCCGCACGACCCTGATAGCCGGTTTGGCGGCACTGATCACAACCGGCGCCACGTTGAAAGCGAGTACCGAGTTCTTTTACCGGAACACCGATCTCCGCAAGATAGTCGCGCGGATAATCAACCATTTCGATACAGTCGGGACAAATGGTCCGCACCAGTCGTTGCGCGATAAACGCTTTCACCACCGAGGCGAGTAGGAAGGGCTCCACGTCCATGTCGAGCAAACGCGTGATGCCGCCTACGGCATCATTCGTGTGGAGCGTGCTGAAAACAAGGTGGCCAGTCATGGCCGCGCGGATTGCAATGTCCGCCGTTTCAACGTCGCGAATCTCACCGACCATGACCACATTCGGATCCTGCCGCAAAATGTGACGGAGGCCTTTGGCGAAAGTCAGATCGATCTCCGGTTTCACATCGATTTGCGAGACACCAGCAATGCGATATTCGACTGGTTCTTCGATGGTGATGATGCGGCGTTGGACGGAATTAATGCTGCTGAGAAAGCAATAAAGCGAAGTCGATTTGCCGCAACCCGTCGGGCCGGTCAGAAGAATGATCCCGTTCGGCTGCGTCAGGAGATGGCGAATGATCTTTTCCTTCTTCTCGCCCAAATCGAGGCGCTCGAAATTGAACTGCTGCTCGCCACGGCTGAGCAGACGCAGACTGATTGACTCGCCGTTGACTGTGGGAATTGTCGAGACGCGTACGTCGATCTCCTGATTTTTGGCCAGCAAATTCATTCGCCCATCCTGAGGCAACCGGCGCTCCGCGATGTCCATGTGCGACATTACCTTCAAGCGCGAGATGATGGCCGATTGCAAGACGCGCAACTGCGGCGGCACGGCCACTTCGTGCAAGATTCCGTCAATTCGGTAACGAATTCGCAAATCGTTTTCCAGCGGCTCGACGTGAATGTCGGTCGCGCGCTCGAAAATTGCTTCGCGAATGATCTGGTTTACAAATTTCACCACGGACGCCTCGGGATCATCGGCATTTATCTGGATGGCGGCCTCACCATCATCCAGTACGTCCAAGGAGCCTCTGGTCTTCAGGATCTCATCGAAAGTTTCCGCCCCGACGCCATAGAGGGTTTTCATCGCGCGCAAAACCTGCGCGCGCGGCACCAGCACCCATTCGGCCGGCTTTTTCAAAAGCTGCGCTGCGAGCTGGCGGCCAATGGAATTGAAAAGATCATAAGTCGCCAGGACGACCGAATTTTCCTTCACCTCGATGGGCAGAATGTGATGCTGAAATACAAAACGACTCGGCAGCATCGATAACGTCTCGCGATCGATCTTTTTCGCGTCGATGGAGACGACTGGCACCCGAAAGAAATTGCCGATCGCGCTGAGAAAGCGGTTTTCGTCCACCTTGCCGGAATCGAGCACCTGGCCCACCCACGAACCGCCGTTCAGGTTCGTGGCCAACTGAATCGCTTCTTCGTTCGACGACACGCCGCTTTCCAGCAGCAAATTAAGCAGGGACTGGCTGGGAGCTGAGTTCATTCAGAGTAACTCAGGGCATGTGTAATGCGCGCCGCACCGGATCGTTCAGCGTTCCTGTAACGTGCATGGAGTAGTTCTTTTGCAGCCGCGCGATGGAATCGGCCACCTCTGCGGTAAACACGCCGTCAATCGGGCCGCAATAATAACCCAGCCGTCGGAGCGCCGTTTGCATCGAACCGACATAAGCCGGATCCAATATGACCTGTTCGGAAGCCTTGAAGTAGTACATCCAACGCCAGTGATATCTAGGCGCGAAATCTGTGGCATTCACATGGGGGCCCTGATGGACGAGCCCAAATTCGTCTCGTTGAGCTAATGGATTGGTTGGACGAAAAAAATCGTGAGACAAAACGTCGTACTCGTCGGCGCGCGCGATGGTTGCGCCGAGGCCGAGAATTAGTGCAAAAGCCATTCGTTTCATAAAAATACAACCGAGCTAATTGATATCTTTCGCGGCGGGAAAATCAGGCGGCGGCAAGTTTATCTGTTTGCCACTTTCTACCTTGGAGCAATCCTGACACTCGCCCTGATCGAGTTCGGGACCGAAATGCGTGGTGTCCTCCCATTTTTGGCGCAACCGATAGGCATCCAGCTTGGTCAGGGTCACCTGCGGACACATAAGAATGATTAGCTCCCGGCGTTCCTTGCTAGCTAATGTGCCACGGAACGCTGCCCCGATGAGAGGAAGGCGCGAGAGATAAGGAATGCCTTGGTACCGCTTCTCTTTTTGCTCTTCAATCAATCCGCCAAGGACGATGGTCGATCCGTTCGGAGCAGAAACGTTGGTACGGATATACTTTGTGTCGATCGTTGGGACCTGATTGCCACTGATATTTACGCTTCCGTTCGGGACAAGGCTGTCGAGCTTTTGCAAAATATCGAGCGAGACTTCCTTCTCGGAATTAATCAGCGGTACGACCTCAAGCTGAAGCACGACGTTCTTATATTCGACACTCGCGGCCACAGCTGCCTGGTTGACGATCGTCCCGGCATTCGTCAGCGTGCTCACCGGAACCGGAACCTCCTGGCCGGAAGCAATGATTGCCTTCTTGTTGTTGCTCGTGAAAACCGTCGGTCGCGACATGACTTTGAACTTACCCGTGCCCTCAAGCAGATGCACAATTGCCGCCAGATAATTTCCAGCCGCGACGTAAACGTTTGTGCCATTGGCTACATTCTGAATGATCTGGCCGAAGTTGATCAGGTTTGAAGGATCGATGATTGATCCGTTTCCAATGACCGGTGCGGGTGAAACGGAAGAACCTGGCACCGGAATTCTCGGATCGTTGTTCCCAAATATGGAGTTGTTGCGGGAGATTCCCACCAGTTTGTTTTGGTACTTGGCGAACCAATCGACACCGAATTCTTCATTGTTACTAAGTGTCAACTGGCCAATTACCGTGCTCAACGCCACCTGCGGCGCTTTGACGTCCATCTCGTCGAGGATCTTTTGCACCTTTACGACGACCTCGCGATTGCCGAGAACGATAATCGAGTTCGCGCGCTGATCGGCGATGAGCTTTGAGTTTCCGATCGTGACCGCTTTAGGCGTAGTGTCCACCGGCTGCGTGGAAAGCTCTTCTGAAATATTGAGTGTGCCGCCGCCAGCAGTGCCTGTTGATTCGCTTCCGGTAAGGGGACTTGTTCCCCCGGTGTAATTTGCCTTGCGCACGCCTTGTCCCTGCCCAGGCGAAGCTCCTGGAATCAGTCCGCCGCCTCCTCCTGCGCCTGCGCCAGCGCCGCCCTCCGTCCCCGGCTCGGTCAATGCCTGCACAAGCACCGGCAGAACCTCACCGGCCGAAACGTATTTCAAATATCGTGTGACCGGTTTTGCAAACTCCACGTTCGCATCAAACTCGTGGATCAGTTGACGGATGAAGGGCATGTTGATCGGCCGCGTTACAACGTGAATGCGGTTAGTGCGCACATCGGGAGTGAGTTTAATTTTGCCCACGATTATTGCTTCTTCGGACAGCAAAGTCCCGCCACCCGCCTCCATTGGCATGGGCTGCGGCATCCCCCCCGGCATCTTTACCTGCCGAACACCCGGTTGACCTGGCTGACCCGGTGTTTCCGTGCTCTTTTCGAAAATTTCCTTGAGCATATCGACTACTTTGCTGGCATCGGCACGCTCGAGCTTGATGAACTCGCTCACTACTTCCGCCGGCGCCACGTCCACTTGGTCAATCACGCCAGCAAGCTGGCGAATGATGTCGGCGTTCTGCGTCACCAGAAGGCTGGACGATTTCGGCAGGGCCAGAATATTGATCGTGCCTGAGCTCCCTTGGAAATAGGCCATCAACACCTGTTGAAGCTCCTGCGGATCGGCGTACTGCAGCTTGAACAAAAAGCTGACTACAGGGTTCCCCGCTGGAATGTCCGCGAGGTCGGAAATAATCGGTACCGGGGCCTTCCGAGGATTCTGGCCGGCTCCTACGATCTCGATCAGGTCCCGGCCGGCCGGAACAAGCGAGATCCCGTTGAGCGCCATGCTCATTTCGATGATCTTGATGGCCTCATCACGCGACACGTCTTTGGCGATGAAAATGTTTACCTTGCCCTGCACAAAATTATCCATCACCAGTTTCTTGCCGGTGAGCTGTTCGTACAGATGCAAGACATCGACCACATCGCTGTTTGGAAACTGGAGCCGAACCGTCGCCGGCGTGCTCGGCGCAGCAGGCGGATCTGCCGGTTGCGGATTCGCTACCTGGGTAGCTGGCGCTGGCTCGGGACGCTTCGGTTCTCCCTGAGCCAAAACTGAACTCGCGCTGGCAAGCGCGAGCATCGCGATGCAGAAAAGCCGGGGCACAATCCTATCTGGGTGGATGGGCGACCGTAATAGATTTATAAAACCCGTCAACGTATTTCCCTCGGTTGATAGCATCCTTTAATGCTGGCGCTGGACCAGGCAGGGCCGGTAGCTTACTAGGGAATACCGATGCTGCAAGTGATTCGCCGTTCGAGTCTCGGGATCAGACGCGCCCTGACGATCATTTTCTGTACGTCGGTGGCGGCGATCGTCTCCGCTGTGCCGACGCAGAGCCAAAACGCAACTGCTCAGATCCGCTCCGTCCTCCGCGCGCAGCAGGACGCATGGAACCGAGGCGATATCGACGGATTTATGAATGGCTACGCGCGATCCGCATCGACCGTCTTTGTCTCGGAGGACACAATCAGACGCGGCTGGGAAACCGTGCGCGAGCGTTACAGGAAAAAATATTCCGATCGCGCGAAGATGGGCACGCTCGCCTTTTTGGATCTCGAGATAATGCTACTTTCACCGGATGCGGGTGTCGTGCTCGGCCGCTGGAGCTTGAAGCGCGCAAATGACCAGCCGCATGGACGCTTCACACTCATCTTTAAACGCCTGCCAGAAGGCTGGCGAATTGTGCACGATCATACCTCGTCGGCTCCGCCGCCGAAGTGATTCGTTAAAAAAGTTACATCGTTAAATCGAAAACGGCGTTGTAACGTTTGTAACTCTTTTAACTTTTTAACCGCGTGAGCAGCTTCTCATGAATGTTATCGAACGCGCCGTTACTGAAAACCACAACCACGTCTTTCGGCTGCAGCATTGGAACAATTCGATCTACAATCGCGTCGGCGTCGTGTTCGTAAAACGCGGGTCGGCCAGCTTTGGCAATCGCAGCCACAACCCGCTCTGGATTTAATCGGTCAGCTTCGGGGATCTGTTCCAGCCTCGCCACCTGTGAGATGAAAACTCCATCGGCCAATTTTAGTGCGTCAGGAAGTTGCTGCTGAAAGATCGCTCGCCGAGTCGTATTCGAGCGCGGTTCGAAGACAGCCCAGAGGCGGTGACCGCGATAGCGCTGGCGCAGCGCCTGCAACGTCTGTGCGATTGCCGTGGGATGGTGGCCGAAATCGTCAATCACCTTCACGCCACGCGCTTCGCCGCGGAGCTCCAGCCGCCGCGCAATCCCGGAAAAACTCTTGAATGCGGCGTCGATTTTCGTTTTTGGCACATCATAAAACCGCGCCGCCATCGCTGCCATCGCAGCATTGTGGACATTGAATTCACCAACGAGCGGAATTTCGAATATGTCTTCGCCGAGTTTGAACCTGGAGCCTTCAGCCGAGTAAGCGACATCCCGGATTCGCTGGGCGCAATTCTTCGAGAAGCCGACCTCGATCATCTGCGCCAGGCAATCTTTGGCGACTTCCACGCAATTGGGATCGTCGCCATTCAACAGCACCATTCCATTTTGAGGAACGATATTGAGTAAGCGCCGGAAACTGAGTTTGATTTCGTCGAGATTCTTAAAGATATCCGCGTGATCGAACTCGATGTTGTTTACGATTACCAGCTCCGGCAGGTAATGAACGAATTTGGAGCGCTTGTCGAAAAATGCAGTGTCATACTCGTCGCCTTCAATCACGAAATATTTCGAATCGTTCAGACGCGCGCCCTGTTCGAAATTTTTCGGCAGCCCGGCAATGAGATAACCTGGTTGGCGTCCCGCTTTCTCCATGATCCACGCAAGCAACGCCGTGGTGGTCGTTTTACCGTGCGTCCCGGTAACGACGAGATTGTGACGGCCTCGCAGGAAATGATTTTTCAGCACTTCCGGCAACGAAAGGTAAAACAGTTTTCTGTTCAGGACGGCTTCCACTTCCGGGTTGCCGCGCTTCATGGCGTTGCCAATTATCACTACGTCGGTATCGGCCGGGATATTCTCCGCGCGATAGCCTTCCTTCGGAACGATGCCCTTCTGCTCGAGAAAGTTTGACATCGGCGGATAAACATTTTCGTCCGAGCCGGTGATTTTGAAACCGCGCTCTTGCAGCGCCGCCGCCACCGACGCCATGGCCGTTCCGCAGATTCCGAGGAAATGAAATTTCTTCGGCGCTTCCTTCACGCGCATTCTTTACGCTGACCCGATGGAAAAACAAACCAAGGATTAACAGAGCAGAGTCATCGCGTTTCGCGACGATCAAATTTTCTTTCGCGCAGTCGTCTTGAAGATGATCGCGGCGATGATGCCGGCGAGCAGCGAGCCAGCGAGAATACCCAGTTTTGCCGCGTTCACCGGCCCGCTTTCACCGAATGCGAGCATGGCGATGAACAATGACATGGTGAACCCGATTCCCGCAAGCCACGCGTAGCCGAGCAGGGACCTCCATGAGATCCCGTCGGGAAGTTTCGCAATTCCGGCTTTCACTGCAACAAACGCTGCCGCAGTAATTCCGAGCGGTTTGCCGAGGATTAGGCCGGCCATTACTCCGAAC
>Ga0209474_10001005_pt1 | contig 28707 bp, 26 predicted proteins | sample GraSoiAngelo_145_FD_185902 | JGI IMG/M metagenome (GOLD analysis project Ga0209474, IMG submission 185902) | Grasslands soil microbial communities from the Angelo Coastal Reserve, California, USA - 14_1009_05_20cm (SPAdes) (version 2) | ecosystem: Environmental > Terrestrial > Soil > Grasslands...
CCGCGCCGTCGGCGACAGGCTCACGTGCATCTTCGTCGACAACGGCGTGCTGCGTCTCGACGAGGCGTCGCAGATCCGCAAGCGCTTCGAGCGGCTGCGCCTTCCGCTGGTGTTCGTCGACGCGTCGACGCTGTTTCTCGATCGGCTCGCAGGCGTCGTCGATCCCGAGAAAAAGCGCAAGGCGATCGGCGCGGCGTTCATCGAGGTCTTCGAAGTGGAGGCCGCGAAGCTGGGCGATGTGGAGTTCCTCGCGCAGGGCACGCTGTATCCCGACGTGATCGAATCGATCTCGATCGTGGGGCAGGCGTCGATGATCAAGAGCCATCACAACGTGGGCGGTCTGCCGGAGCGGATGCGCATGCAGCTCGTCGAACCGCTTCGCGAGCTGTTCAAAGACGAAGTGCGCGAGGTGGGGCGGACGCTCGGACTGGACGAGGAGTTCGTCGTCCGGCAGCCGTTTCCGGGGCCGGGGCTCGCGGTCCGGATCCTCGGCGAGGTGACGCCGGAGCGGCTCGCGCTGCTGCGGCGCGCGGACGCCGTCGTGGCGGAAGAAATCAGGCGCGACGGCTGGTACACGCGCCTGTGGCAAAGCTTCGCGGTGCTGCTGCCGGTGCAGAGCGTCGGCGTGATGGGCGACGAGCGCACCTACGAGTACACGGTGGCGATCCGCGCGGTCGAGAGCAAGGACGGCATGACGGCCGACTGGGCGCGGCTGCCGCACGACCTGCTCGCGCGCCTCTCGTCGCGCATCGTCAACGACGTGAAGGGCATCAACCGCGTCGTCTACGATATCTCCTCGAAGCCGCCGTCGACGATCGAATGGGAGTGACTACGATCGACCGAGAACTCGCAGAACTCTCAGTGTTGACGACGTCGTGACACATGTCTGACTTCGTCCATCTGCACCTGCACACCGAGTTCTCGCTGCTCGACGGCGCGTGCCGCATCGACGAAGTGCTCGATCAGGCGGTCAGGCTGAAGATGCCCGCCATCGCGGTCACCGAGCACGGAAATCTGTTCTCGTCGGTGATCTTTCACGACCACGCGCGCGCGCGCGGGCTCAACCCGATTCTCGGCTGCGAGGTGTACGTCGCGCCCGGCAGCCGCCTGGACAAGAGCGGCAACCCGGGCACGACGCAGAACCATCTGGTGCTTCTCGCCGAAACCCTCGAGGGCTATCACAATCTGATCAAGCTCGTCTCCGCCGGCTACACGGAAGGCTTCTACTACAAGCCGCGCATCGACAAGGAGCTGCTCGCGGCGCACGCGAAGGGCCTGATCGGGCTGAGCAGCTGCCTGAAGGGCGAGGTCGCCGAAGGCCTGTCGCACGGTCAGGAGCGAAGGGCGCTCGACGCGGCGGCGGCGTACCGCGACATCCTCGGCGCCGGCAACTTCTTCCTCGAGATGCAGTGGCACGGCATCGAGGAGCAGCGGATCGTCAACGGCGGCATCCCGCGGATGGCCGCGGATCTCGGGCTGAATCTCGTGTGCACGAACGACGTGCACTACCTGCGCGAGGCCGATCATCACGCGCACGACGTGCTGCTGTGCATCGGGACCGGCAAAGGGTTCACCGATCCCAAACGGCTCCGCTACGACGCGAAGCAGTTTTTCCTGAAGAGCGCCGAGGAGATGGCGGAGGTCTTCAAGGATTTCCCCGACGCGCTCGCGAACACGGTGCGCATCGCCGAGCGCTGCAACGTGCGGATCGCCGAGGGCGAGAACTACCTGCCGAACTTCGACGTGCCGCCCGGCTTCACCCTCGACGAGTACTTCGAGCGCGTCGCGCGCGACGGCTTCGAGGAGCGGCTGCCGCGGCTGCGGCAGCTCCAGGCGACAGGGGCGCTGCGCCACTCGATCGACGAGTACGAGCGGCGGCTCTCGTATGAGATCGACATGATCAAGACGATGAAGTACACGGGGTACTTCCTCATCGTCTGGGATTTCATCCGCTACGCGCGCGAGCGCGGCATTCCGGTCGGCCCGGGGCGAGGCTCCGCCGCCGGCAGCCTCGTCGCCTACTGCATGCGGATCACGGACGTCGATCCGATCGACTTCGATCTCATCTTCGAGCGCTTCCTGAACCCCGAGCGCGTCTCGCTCCCCGACATCGACATCGACTTCTGCGAGCGGCGCCGCGGCGAGGTGATCGACTACGTGACGCGGAAGTACGGCCGCGAGAACGTCGCGCAGATCATCACGTTTGGCACGATGAAGGCGAAGGCGGTGGTGAAGGACGTCGGCCGCGCGCTCGAGATGCCGTTTGCCGACGTCGACAAGGTCGCCAAGCAGATTCCTTCTGCGCTCGACATGACGCTCGACAAGGCGCTCGAGGAGAGCGAGCCGCTTCGCCAGATGGAGAGCGGCGACCCGAAAGTGAAGGAGCTCCTCGCCGTCGCCCGGCGCCTCGAGGGGATGACGCGCCATGCGTCGGTCCACGCCGCCGGCGTGGTGATCGCGCCGAAAGCCATCACCGAGTTCGCGCCGCTCTACAAGGGCGCGCGCGACGAAATCGTCACGCAGTGGTCGATGAAGGAGATCGAGCGCGTCGGCCTCCTGAAGATGGACTTCCTCGGGCTGAGCACGCTGACGCTCATCTTCGACTGCGTCGAGGCGATCGCGCGCACGACGGGCGAGCGGCTCGACCTCGCCAACCTCCCGCTCGACGATGCGAAGGCGTTTCAGATCTTCCAGGACGGCGCGACGTTCGGCATCTTCCAGTTCGAGTCGAGCGGCATGCGCGACATCCTGCGCAAGGCGAAGCCGCAGCGGCTCGACGATCTGATCGCGCTGAACGCGCTGTACCGGCCCGGTCCGCTGCGCAGCGGGATGGTGGACGACTGGATCGCGCGAAAGCTCGGGCGGACCGAAGTGAAGTACGAGCTGCCCGAGCTCGAGGCCGTCTTGTCGGACACCTACGGCGTCATCGCCTATCAGGAACAGGTGATGCGCATCTCGAACATCGTCGCCGGCTTCTCGATGGGCGAGGCCGACGTGCTGCGCAAGGCCATGGGGAAGAAGAACCCCGAGGTGATGGCGAAGATGCGCGGGGCGTTCGTCGAGGGCGCCGTCAGGCTCGGCACGCCCGAGAAAAAGGCGACGCACCTGTTCGACCTGATGGAGCACTTCGCCGGCTACGGCTTCAACAAGTCGCACTCGACGGCCTACGCGCTGCTCGCGTATCAGACGGCATACCTGAAGGCGAACTACCCGTGGTATTTCGCGGCGGCGCTCCTGACGATCGAGTCGCAGAACACCGACAAGCTCGCGCTCTATCTCGGCGACTGCCGCGATCGCGGCGTGCCGCTGCTGCCGCCGGACATCAACGAGAGCGGGCTGCGCTTCACGGTGGAGCCGGGCCGCGGCGTGCGCTTCGGGCTCGCGGCGATCAAGAACGTCGGCGAGGGGGCGATCGAGTCGCTGCTCGGCGTGCGCGAGCGGCAGGGACGGATCCGCTCGCTTCCAACGCTGTGCGCGGAGATCGATCTGCGGCTGGCGAACAAGCGCGTGTTCGAGAGCCTGATCAAATCGGGCGCGTTCGACTCGCTCGCGCACGGGACGCCGTACGCGTCGTTGCCGTCGGCGGCGCTGCGTCCGAGGATGATGGCGACAATCGACGGCGCCTGCGAGCACGGCGCGCGGATGCAGGAGGATCGCGAGCGCGGACAAGGCGGCCTCTTCGGCTCGAGCGACGACGAGGCCGGCGGCGCCGGCACTCATGGAACAGGCGGCCTCGCGCTTCCCGACGCGAAGCCGTGGACCGAGAGCGAGCAGCTGTCGTACGAGAAGGAAACGCTCGGCCTCTACTGGAGCGGCCATCCCGTCGATCGCTATGCGCCGGCGCTGCGCGAGTTCGGCGCGAAGACGGTCGCCGATCTCGCAGACGCGCAGCCGACATCCGATGCGGCCGCGTGGGGACCTGCCGGCCGCAAGCCGATTGCGCCGGACACATCGGTCGGCGGGATCATCGCCTCGTGCCGCCCGTTGAAGACGCGCAAGGGCGATCGGATGGCGGTGTTCACGCTCGAAGACGCCGTCGGCACCGTCGAGGTCGTCGTCTTTCCAGAGGCGTATCAGAAGGCGGCGGGTCTGATCGAGGCCGGGACGCTGGTGCTCGTGCGCGGGACGCTCGAGCGCGACGACGAGGCCGTGCGGATCCTGGCGAGCGAGGTGGCGGCGCTCGACACGGTGCGCGAGCGCATCGCGCGCGAGGTGGCGATTCACCTGAAGAAGCCGGCCGATCGCGGCACGCTCGAGACGCTCGGCGAGATCTTCTCGCGCCACCGCGGCGATCGCAGGGTATCGTTCGAGGTCGAGACCGGCGAGGCGCCGAACCGGCTGCGCGTGCGAGTGGACGTCAGCTCGCAGATTCGCGTCCACCCGTCGTCGAAGCTGATTGCGGACATCGAGCAGGTGGTCGGCGCGGGCGCCGTGGAACTTCGATAGATGCCGGATACCCTCGACTTCGAGGAGCCGATCGCGGCGCTCCTGAAGGAAATCGACACGCTGAACGCGCAGCCGGCGACCGACGCGCGCAACCGCGAGATCGAGGCGCTGCAGCGGCGCATCCAGACCGTGCGCGCGGAGCTCTATCGATCGCTCACACCGTGGCAGCGCGTGCAGGTGGCGCGGCACCCGAACCGGCCGGGCCTCGAGTTCTTCATCGAGCGGCTGTTCACCGGCTTCACCGAGCTGCACGGCGATCGCCGCTTCGCCGACGATCACGCGATCATGACCGGCTTCGCCGAGTACCGCGGCGACCCGGTCCTCGTCGTCGGCCACGTGAAGGGCGCCGGCGGCGACACGAAGGACAAGATCTTCCGCAACTTCGGCTACGCGCGGCCGGAGGGGTATCGCAAGGCGCTGCGCGCGATGCGGCTCGCGGAAAAATTCTCGCGGCCGATCGTCGTCTTCGTCGACACGCCGGCGGCGTACCCGGGGATCGAGTCGGAGGAGCGCGGCGTCGCCGAGGCGATCGCCGTCAACCTGCGCGACATGATGGTCCTCGACACGCCGATCGTCGTCATCGTGAGCGGGGAAGGGGGCAGCGGCGGCGCGCTCGGCATCGCGGTCGGCGACCGCGTGCTGATGCAGGAGTTCGCCATCTACAGCGTGATCCCGCCGGAAGGGTGCGCGGCGATCTTGTGGCGCGACGCGGCGAAGAAGGTCGAGGCGGCCGAAGCGCTCAAGATCACCGCGCCGGATCTGCTCGACGCGGCGATCATCGACGCGATCGTGCCGGAGCCGCCCGGCGGCGCGCACACGAACCCCGCCGCCGCGGCGGCGCTCGTCGACGAGGCGCTCGCGCGGACGCTGGCAGACGTGTGCGCCGTTACATCGGTGGCTCGCCTTGACGCGAGGTATCGGAAATTCAGGAGCATGGGACGGCTCGGGATCGACTTCGTGGATGGTGAATAGCGTCAAGGACACAGAGGGGTATCAGAGGGCACAGAGGGGAACACAGAGGAAAGCCGCAGAGGGGAGCGCAGAGCGGAACGCAGACGGGCACACCGGGAAGCGGTGACTCACAGATCGCGTTCGGGCGCATTGACCTTACGCGTGATGTCGTCGCGCATGTGAGCAACCTTGAAATTGAGCAGCAGGCCGAGCGGCAATCCGGTCAGCTTGATATAGGACAGCAATTGAGCTTCATGCACGGCCAGCACCTTTTCGACGCACTTGATTTCGACGACGACGCATGTTTCGACAATGAAGTCGATCTTGAATGCGGGAGAAATGCGCACGCCGTCATAGTCGACTGGAAGCGCAACCTGGCGCCGGAACTGCAGGCCGGCCTTCGTCATCGCATGGCACATGCATTTCTCGTAGGCGCTCTCCACGAGACTGGGGCCTTTATCGGTATGCACTCTCATCGCCGCACCGATGATCCTGTAGCTGATCTCGTTCGGACGCATCACTCCTCCCTCGGCGCCTCTGTGTCCGCCTCTGTGCCCTCTGTAAACCTCTGTGTCCTTGTCACCAGCGGCAAGCGCGAGCAAACCGGATGCCCGTAGTCGCACCGAGGTGGGAATCACTTCCGTGCGACGACGCGGCGTCGGCGTCGCTTGCCGCCGCTCTCGACATCGCACCCGTCGTCGCGCGGCTCCTCTGCCAACGCGGCTTCACCGATCCCGAACGCGCGTTCCGGTTTCTCAATCCGTCGCTCGACCAGCTCCACGATCCGATGGCGCTCGCCGGAATGCGTGTGGCGGTCGATCGTGTGCTCGCCGCAGTGGCGAACAACGAGCGGATTGCGATTCACGGCGACTACGACGTCGACGGCATCACGTCCACGGTGATCCTGCGCCGCGCGCTGGAGCTCCTCGGCGGCGACGTCGTGCACTTTCTGCCCGAGCGGCTCCGCGACGGGTACGGCCTGCAGCCCGCGGCGATCGAGCGGCTGCACGCCGACGGCGTGCGCCTCGTGATCTCGGTGGACTGCGGGATTCGCGGCGCCGACGCCGCGAAGCGCGCGCGCGAGCTCGGCGTGGATCTGATCATCACCGACCATCACGAGCCGGACGTCGAGCTGCCGCCGGCGCTCGCCGTGATCAACCCGAAGCGCGCCGATTGCAGCTATCCCGATAAACATCTGGCGGGCGTCGGCGTCGCGCTGAAGCTGGTGCAGGCGCTGTGCACGCGCGCGAACCGCGAGGCGTGGCTGCCCGGCTTCGTCAAGGTCGCGGCCATCGGGACGCTTGCCGACGTCGTGCCGCTCGTCGGCGAGAACCGCGTCATCGCGAAGGTCGGGCTCGATCTCCTGTCGAAGGGGCCGCACAAAGTCGGGCTGCGCGCGCTGCTCGACGTGTCGGGCCTCACCGGCAAGACGATCGACAGCTACCACATCGGCTTCATGGTCGCGCCGCGCGTGAACGCCGCCGGCCGCATGAGCACGCCCGACATCGCGGCGCGCCTGCTGCTCGCCGTGGACGAGGCGATGGCGCAGGAGGTGCGCGAGCTCGCGCTGCGCCTGGACGGCGAGAACGTGAAGCGGCAGGAAGAGGAAGCCGAGATCCTCGCCGCCGCGAAGAAGATCGTCACCGGCGATCCCGACGTCGGCGCGCGATCGGTGCTCGTCGTGGCCGGCGACCACTGGCACCGCGGCGTCATCGGCATCGTCGCGTCGAAGCTGGTGGACGCGTTCCACCGGCCGGCCATCGTCCTGTCGGTGGAGGGTGATATCGCGCACGGATCCTGCCGCAGCATTCCGTGCTTCGACATGCTCGGCGCGCTCGAGCGGTGCGCGCATCTGCTGACGCGCTTCGGCGGGCATCGCCAGGCGGCGGGCCTCGCGCTCGACCCGCAGCGCGTGAGGGAATTCCGCCTCGCCGTGAACGACGTGGCGGACGAAACGCTCGGCCCCGACGATCTGATGCCGCGGCTGCGGATCGACGCCGACCTCGGGTTCCGCGGCATCACGGGCAGCGTCGCCGCCGGCGTGGCGTCGCTCGCGCCGTTCGGCGCGGGCAACCACAAGCCGGTCTTCGCGGCGCGCGGCGTCGAGATCATCGACGGTCCGCGGAAGCTGAAGGAGCGCCACCTGCGGATGGCGCTGAAGCAGGACGGCCGCATCTTCCGCGCCGTCGCGTGGCGCGCCGCCGAACGCCACGATTCGCTCACCGAGCACAAGGCGTCGGTCGACGTCGCGTTCTCGCTCGACCAGAATCAGTACAATGGAGAGACGTTCGTCGAGCTGAGCATTGCGGACTTTCGACTGCTGGCGGCCGACTGATTGCGTTCCGGCATCGCCGCGGGCGATCGTCGGCCCGCCGCGTCGCGTCATCCCGCGATTCTCGTTCGGCGGCTTCGCCCATGACGCGCTTTCAGCGTAACGCGCGCCTGATGGTCGCCGTGTTCGGCGTCCTGTTCGCCGCCTTCGTCGCGCGGCAGCTGAAGCCGCGCGACACGCCGCCGGCGGCCAGCGTGGCGCCCAAGACCGACCCCGGCGCGATCGCCGAAACCACCGGCGGCACGCTCGGCAAGTTCCACGGATCGCGTCAGGACGTCAGCGTCAGATTCCAGAAGCAGTTGCTCTACGCCGACGGCACGAGCAGGCTTCAGGGCGTCCAGATCGTCACCGACGAGCGCAACGGCAGCCGCACGTTCACGATCAGCGGGAAGGAAGGCCGCGTGGGCAGCAACGATTCGTCGATCGTGCTCGACGGCGATGTCCGCCTTCAGGGCTCCGACGGGATGACGGCGGCGACCGAGCACGCCACGTACGCCGACGCCGACGGCACCGTGCGCGCGCCGGGGCCGGTGCAGTTCGCGCGCGGCCGCATGCAGGGCGCCGGCCTCGGCATGACGTGGGAGAAGAGCGCCGACGTCCTCACGATTCTCGATCAGGCGATCGTCCACGTCGCGCCGGACGCCGCGGGCGCGGGCACCGCCGAAATCCGATCGGGCAGCGCGGCGTTCGCACGCCGCTCGCGGTTCATCCGCTTCGAACGCAGCGTGCGCATCGAGCGCAGCGATCAGATCATCGAAGCGGCATCGGCCGTCGCCTTCCTCTCCGAGGACGAGCAGCGGATCGACACGATCGAGCTTCACGATCAGGCGCGCATCACGGCGGCAAAGCCGGCGCCCGGCGCGCTGCAGGCGCTCTCTGGGCAGCAGATGCACCTGAAGTACGCCGCGGACGGCGAATCGCTCGAGCACGCCGCGATCGGCGGCGGCGCGGCGCTGATGATCGCGGGCGACGCGGGAAAAGAGGGCCGCCAGATCGCCGCCACCACGCTCGACATCACGCTCGCCCCCGACGGATCGACGCCGATCGGCCTCATCGGACGCGATCGCGTCGAGCTCACGTTCCCGCCGGAGCCGGACGCACCCGCCCGCACCATCCGCTCGACGACAATCGAGGCGAAAGGCGAGGCCGGCAAGGGCCTGACGCAGTCGCATTTCGGCGGCGGCGTCCAGTACCGCGAGCGCGGAGCCGCCGAGGGCCGCGCCGCGAACGCGGCGACGCTGGACGCCACGCTGAAGGCGGGGATGAGCGCGATCGGCGAGGCGACCTTCACGCACGCCGTCCGGTTCGAGGAGGGGACGCTGACGTCGCTCGCGGCGCAGGCGACCTACGACGTCGATCGCGGGACGGTCGCGCTGCGCGGATCCGAGCCGGGGGCCGTCGCGCCGCACGTGGCGAACGAGAAGATCGTCGTCGATGCCGCCTCGATCGATCTCACGCTCGAGGGCCCGAAGATGAAGGCGACGGGCAACGTGCGCAGCGAGCTGAAGCCGCCGCCGAAGCCGAAGCCCGGCGAACCGGCGCCCGACGTCAGAATGCCGTCGATGCTGAAGCAGGATCAGCCCGTGAACATTCTCGCCGACGCGCTCGACTACGACGGCACGACGTCGAAGGCGACCTACACCGGCTCGGCGCGCCTGGTGCAGAGCGACACCTCGATCAAGGGACAGACGATCGTCGTCGACAACAAGGCGGGCAATCTGACGGCGTCGGGCGGGGTCACCACGACAGCGATGCTCGAGTCGAAGGACAAGAAGGATGCGGCGGCGAAGAACCGCACCGCGTCGATTGCGACCGCCAAGGATCTGAAATACGACGATGCGGAGCGGCGGCTCACCTATACGGGCAGCGCGCACATGAGCGGGCCCGAAGGCGACATGACGGCGTCGCGGATCGAGCTCTATCTCAAGCCGTCGGGCGACGAGCTGGAGCGCGCCGAGGCGTACGACAACCTCACCCTGCGCGAGCAGAGCCGCGAGACGAAGGGTGCGAAGTTGATCTACACGACGTCGGACGAGACCTACGTGATCACCGGCGCGCCGGTGAAGATCGTCGACCAGTGCCGGCGCGAGACCGTCGGCCGGACGCTGACGTTCAACAAGGGCACCGACAGCGTCGTGGTCGACGGCAACTCGCAGATCCGTACGCAGACGAAGGGCGGGAAGTGCTGACGATCGTCATGGCTGATGGCTGGATGGCTGATGGCAATGGTCGATGGAAGATGGGGCCATTTACCATTGACCTTATGCCATCCGCCATCCGCCATCAGCCATGACGCCATCAGCCATGACGGCGACGCGCTCTCGATGTCCACGCTTCACACGTTCGATCTGACCAAGAGCTACGGCGGGCGGACCGTCGTGCGTGGCGTGAACCTGGACGTCTCGTCGGGCGAGATCGTCGGCCTCCTCGGGCCCAACGGCGCCGGGAAGACGACGACCTTCTACATGACGGTCGGCCTCACGCCGCCCGACTCCGGGCGCGTGGAGCTCGACGGCCACGACATCACCGACGATCCGATGTACATCCGCGCGCGGAAGGGCATCGGCTATCTGCCGCAGGAGCCGTCGATCTTTCGCGGCCTGACCGTGGAGCAGAACCTCCGCGCCATCCTCGAGACGCTGCCGATCGACGCCGCGACGCGGCGCGCCCGCGTGCGCGAGCTGCTGGCGGAGCTCAATCTGACGCCCCTCGCGCAGGCGCCGGCCTACACGCTCTCGGGCGGAGAGCGCCGGCGCGCCGAGATCACGCGCGCGCTGGTCGTCTCGCCGAAGTTCATCCTGCTCGACGAGCCGTTCGCCGGCATCGATCCGATCGCCGTCACCGACATCCAGAAGATCATCTTTCACCTGAAGGCGCGGGGCATCGGCGTGCTGATCACGGACCACAACGTGCGCGAGACGCTGCGCATCACCGATCGCGCCTACATCGTGCACGACGGCGCGATCTTCAAGAGCGGCACGCCGGACACGCTGGCGGCCGACGAGGAGGTTCGAAGGATTTACTTAGGGACCGAGTTCCGATTGGACTAGAATAGGCGTGAGAATTGCATTACGGATTCGCGCTGCCTGGCGCGTGGTAGCAGGCTTTGCACGGGTTGATCCAGGCAACTGGTTATTCGACAACGACTTAGCTGACTTCGCGTCTTCATGGGCATTCAGCAGAAACTCCACACCAAGCTCGTTCAGAAACTGATTCTGACGCCGTCGCTGCAGCAGGCGATCAAGCTGCTGCCGATGTCGACCCTGGAACTCTCGGACCTGCTGAATCAGGAGATGGTCGAGAACCCGATGCTGGAGGAGGTTCCGACCGAGGAACTGCAGCCCGCCGAAGCCGCCCCACAGGAACAGAAATCCGAGCCCGAACAGCAGCCAAACAAGACCGACACCTGGGACGATCAGGACTACGAGTATTTCTTCGGCGATTACCTCGACGACGGCTACCGCCCGCGCGCGCCGCAGGAAGTGAAAGAGCTGCCGCCGATCGAGAACACGCTCTCCACGGCCAGTTCGCTCGCCGATCATCTGATGTGGCAGCTGTCGATGCAGACCGACGATTCGCTGATGCGCGACATCGGCTCGGCGATTATCGGCAACCTGGACGACGACGGCTATCTGGTGGCGTCGTTCGACGAGCTTGCGGCGATGGGGCCGTGGCCGGTGGCCGAGGTGGAGCGCGCGCTGAAGCTCGTTCAGGGCTTCGATCCAACCGGCGTCGCCGCGCGCGATCTGCAGGAGTGCCTGCTGCTGCAGCTGCGGTACCTGGGGCTCGAGGGGACGCCGACCGACAAGGTCGTCACCGATCACCTGCGGCTGCTGCAGAACCACCAGGTCCCCGAGATCGCGCGCAAGCTCGGGATGACGATCGACGATCTCAAGGAGCACATCGAGATCATCCGGAACCTCGATCCGAAGCCGGGGAGCCGCTACAACCCGACGCAGTCGCAGTATGTCATCCCCGACGTCTACGTCATGAAGGTCGAGGACGAGTACGTCGTCGTGCTCAACGAGGACGGCCTGCCGCAGATGCGGATCAGCCCCGTGTACCGCCGGCTCCTGGACAAGAGCGCGGCGGACAACACCGACGAGACGCGCGCCTACGTGAAGGACAAGTTCCGCTCGGCGCTGTGGCTGATCAAGTCGGTGGAGCAGCGGCAGAAGACGATCTTCAAGGTGGCGAAGAGCATCGTGAACTTCCAGCGCGACTTCCTGGATCACGGGATCGAGCACCTGCGGCCGCTGGTGCTGCGCGACGTCGCCAACGACATCGGGATGCACGAGTCGACGGTGAGCCGCGTCGTGACGAACAAGTACATGCACACGCCGCAGGGCGTGTTCGAGATGAAGTACTTCTTCCACAGCGGCATCAGCAGCTCGTACGGCGAGAGCGTCTCGTCGGTGACGATCAAGCAGCGCATCCGGAAGATCATCGAGAACGAGGATCCGCGCAAGCCGTTGAGCGACTCGAAAATCGTCAACATCCTGCAGCGCGAGGGGCTCGTGCTCGCGCGGCGCACGATCGCGAAGTACCGCGAAGAGTTGAAGATTCCAACGTCCAATCAACGCAAGGTTCTGTACTAAGCGGCGCTCGATCGCCTCAGCGTCGAGCGCGAGCGCTTCAGCCGAGCCAATCGTTATGCGACTCGAACTCACCGGCCGTCACGTCGACATCACCCCGGGACTCCGCCGTCTGGTCACCACCAAGCTCTCCAAGCTCGAGCGGCTGCTGAACCATCGCGCGGTCTCCGCGCAGGCGGTGCTCTCGCGCGAGAAGCACAGCGTGCGCGCCGACATCACGCTGCACGCGCGCGGGGAGAAGTTCCTGCACGGCGTCGGCAACGGCGCCGCGTGGGAGGCGTCGATCTGCGAGGCGATCGACAAGATCTCGCAGCAGGCGCAGCGCGTGAAGAGCAAGTACACCGATCGGAAGCGCCGCGGCGTGAAGGGCGAGCCCGCGCCCGCCGAGGCGGCCGAAGCCTTGCCGCCGCGCCGGGCCCCGCGCGGCGAGCGCGAGCGGGTGCGTATGCCGCGCATCCTGCGCGCGACGCGCCGCGCGATCAAGCAGATGTCGGTCGCCGACGCGACGCGCGAGATCGACGCCGACGGCGACGGGATCGTGATCTTCCACGACACCGAGCGCGATTCGGTCAGCGTGCTGTACCGGCGCAACGGCGAGCTCACGCTCGTCGAGACCGAGGCGTGAGAATTAAGAATTAAGAATTGAGAATTAAGAATTCGTCGACCAGCGAGCTTCACGAATTCTTAATTCTTAATTCCGAATTCTTAATTGCGTCCGTCGCGTCGCACTGACATGGCTGCGTCAGGCGTCACCGTCCGCGAGTTTCTCGACAGCCGACCGGAGGTGTACGGCCTGCCGGTCGACCTGCTGGCGGGCGCGGCCGGTGTCGGTCGCGTCATCACCAGCCCGCACATCCAGAAGACCGGCCTGGCGCTCGCGGGGTTTCACGAGTACCTCAAGCCGGGCCGCGTCCTGATCTTCGGCGAGAGCGAGATCCGCTATCTCGAGAGCCTCGAGTCGGCCGGCCGCACCGAGTCGCTGCGCCTCGCGCTGACGCTCGACTTTCCCTGCGTGATGATCACCGGCGGCTTCACGCCGCCCCACGAGCTGCTCGTCGAGGCCGAGCGCGCGCGGCTGCCGGTGCTGAAGACGACGGTCGTCACGCCGACCGCGATCGCGAAGCTGTCGTCGCTGCTCGAGGACTCGCTCGCCGAGCGCACGATGATCCACGCCGTGCTGATGGACGTCCTCGGGCTCGGCGTGCTCATCGCCGGCGAGAGCGGCATCGGCAAGAGCGAGTGCGCGCTCGACCTCATTCACCGCGGCCACCGGCTCGTGGCCGACGACACGGTGGAAGTGCGCCGGCGGCAGGAGACGATCCTGATCGGCACGTGCCCCGAGCTGACGCGAAATCACATGGAGCTGCGCGGGCTCGGCGTGATCGACGTGAAGGAGCTGTTCGGCATCGCGTCGACGCGCTCGTCGAAGCGCGTCGAGCTCGTCGTCCAGCTCGAACGATGGGTGCCGACGCGCGAGTACGAGCGGCTCGGCCTCGACGACTCGTTCTACGACATCCTGGGGCTGCGCGTGCCGCTCATCCGCATGCCGGTGGCGCCGGGACGCAACATCGCGATCCTCGTCGAGGTCGCGGCGCGCAATCAGCTCCTGCGGTCGCGCGGCCACCACGCGGCGCGCCTGCTCGCCGAGCGCCTCGATCGGACGCTCCGCCCGTCGGCGAGTCCGGCGCCCGCCGATCTCTCCGCCGCGCGCCGGCAGATGCTGCCGGCCGACGAGGACGACGAAGAGCTCGAGCCGGGCGGCGGGCGATGAAGCGCGGCGGCGGGGCAGGGCGGCAGCCGTTCATCGTGCTCACCGGCCTTTCCGGCTCGGGCAAGTCGCAGGCGATCCGCGCGCTCGAGGATCTCGGCTACTTCTGCGTCGACAACCTGCCGACGACGCTCATCCCGACGCTCGCGAAGCTGTCGCTGCGCGGCACTCGGGGCATCGACAAGGTCGCGATCGTCGTCGACGTGCGCGAAAAAGGGTTCCTGTCGTCGTTTCCCAACGTGTTCAAGCAGCTGCGCAAGATGCCGCGCCTCAACCCGGTGCTCATCTTCCTCGAGGCGAGCCACGCCGCGCTCGTGCGGCGCTTCAGCGAGACGCGACGGCCGCACCCGCTCGCGCCCGACAGGTCCGTCGTGGAAGGGATCCGCGACGAGCGCTCGCGGCTGAACGCGATCAGGGAGATGGCCGACGAGATCGTCGACACGTCGGACATGACGGTCCACGAGCTGCGGCAGTTCTTCATGAACCTGTCGCGCAACCGCTCGGGCGCGCGCCTGGTCATCACGCTTCTGAGCTTCGGCTACAAGCACGGCGTGCCGGTGGACGCCGACCTTCTGTTCGACGTCCGGTGCCTGCCGAACCCGCATTTCGTGCCGACGCTGCGGCGGCGGACGGGGCGCGATCGCGCCGTCGCCCAGTATCTCGAGCGCGACGTCGCCGCGCGCGAGTTCATGGACCGGCTGGAGGAGTACCTCCGCTACGTCGTCCCGTTCTACATTGCGGAGGGCAAGAGCTACCTGACGGTGGGGATCGGCTGCACCGGCGGGCGCCACCGCTCCGTGCGGATCGCGGAGCGACTGCGCCCCGCGCTCGCCAACCTCGGGGTCGCGCGCGTTCGCGTGCGGCACCGCGATCTGGCGCGCGAGTAGGCCTGCCTGGCCGGGTGCGTCCATTCGATGATGCGATTCGCGTTGGTCAAATGCGTCGATCTTTCGTGACCTCCGTGACCCGCCCGACCTGCCTGGCCCGCCCGGCCTGCCTGGCCTCCCCGGCCCGCCTGGCCTACGATAGGCAGTTGTGATTGGGGTCGTCGTGGTCACGCACGGGCAGCTCGCGACCGAACTGGTCAACGCGGCGGAGATGATCGTCGGCGACCTGCCGCAGTTCACCGCCGTCTCGATCGGCTGGCACGATGATGTGAACGACGCGCGCGAGGACATCGCGCAGGCGATCGAGCGCGTGCGCGGCGAGGAAGGGGTGCTCCTGCTCACCGACATGTTCGGCGGCACGCCGTCGAACCTCGGGATGACGTTCCTCGAGACCGACCGCGTCGAGGTGATCACGGGCGTCAACCTCCCGATGCTGATCAAGCTCGCGGGCCTGCGGCGATCGTCGGATCTCCTCGCGGTCGCCAAGGAGATGCGCGACCATGGCCGGAGCGCCATCTGGGTCGCGTCGGATCTGCTCCGCGGAGAGAAGACCGGTGCCTGAAAAAGGGGTCGTCCCATGACCTCGCAGGACGTCACTGTCGTCAATCAGCTCGGCATGCACGCGCGGGCGGCGGCCAAGTTCGTCCACCTCGCGACGCGCTTCGAGGCCAGGGTGCGCGTGGCGCGCGACCGCCGCGAGATGGACGGCAAGAGCATCATGGGGATCCTGCTGCTCGCGGCGCCGCGCGGATCGACGATCACGATCTCGGCCGACGGCGCCGACGAGCGCGACGCCGTCGCCGCGCTCGTCGCGCTGGTGCAGTCCGGCTTCGGCGAAGACGTATGCAGCGCCTGAAGGGCATCGGAGTCTCGCCGGGCGTCGTCTCGGGGCGCGCCGTCGTGCTGATCCAGCGCGCGCAGGTACTGCGCTACCAGATCGCGCCGGCAAAGGTGGACGCCGAGATCCAGCGGCTGGAGGAGAGCCGCGCGCGGTCGCGCCGGCAGCTCGTCGAGATCCAGGAGCAGCTCGCGCGGCGGCGGCCCGAGCTGGCGTCGCTCTTCGACGCGCAGCTGCTGATGCTCGACGATCCGATGCTGCTGCCGCGCGCCGCGGCCATGGTCCGCGATCAGCGCGTCAACGCCGAGTGGGCCGTGCAGCAGGTGTTCCACGAGTTCGGCGCCGTCTTCGACGAGGTCGCCGATCCATACCTGCGCGAGCGGCGCGGCGACGTCGCGGATCTGGTCGGCCGCGTGCGCATGAACCTGCGCAAGAACGTCTTCACCCCGCGCGACCTCCTGCGCGAGCTCGACGAGTCGTCGGTGCTCGTCGCCGACGAGCTGACGCCGTCGGTCGCGGCGCAGGTCGACTGGACGAAAGTGCGCGGCTTCGCGACCGACGCCGGCAGCCGCACGTATCACACCGCGATCCTCGCGCGGTCGCTCGACGTACCGGCCGTCGTCGGCCTGCACAACGCGAGCGAGCAGGTGCAGGCGGGCCAGCTCGTCGTGGTCGACGGCACGTCGAGCGAGCTGCTGATCGATCCGACGCCCGAGGATCTGGCGCGCGCCGCGCACCACGCCGACGATCACCGCCCGGCGGCGGCCGTCGTCGAGGCGGAGCGGCGGCGGCCGGCGTCCACCGCCGACGGCGTGCCGATCCGCCTCGACGCCAACATCGAGTTCCCCGACGATCTCGCGGCCGCGCGCTACGCAGGGGCGGAAGGCATCGGCCTGTACCGCTCCGAGTTCCTCCTCGCCAATCACGCCGACGATGTCCGCGACGAGGATCGGCAGTACGAGATCTACCGCCGCATGCTCGAGGGGATGGCGCCCGGCACGGTGACGGTGCGGACCTTCGACATCGACGAGGGGCAGCTCTCGTCGCGCCTCGAGGAGCATCCGCTCGACCCGGGCTGGGAGCCCGACGAGCGGCGCGCCGCGCGGCAGGGGCTGCGCGGCCTGCGGCTCAGCCTCACGCGGCCGGATCTGTTCCGCGTGCAGCTGCGCGCGCTTCTGCGCGCGGGGCGCCACGGCCGGCTGCGCATCATGTTCCCGTTCGTCTCGAGCATCGAGCAGCTGCGCGACGCGCGGCAGATGGTCGCGCAGGCGTCGGCCGATCTCGCGCGGCGCGGCGCGCCGCCGGCTGCGGTGCCGATCGGCGTGATGATCGAGATCCCGGCCGCCGCCTACACCGCGGATCTCCTCGCGCGCGAGGTCGATTTCTTCACGATCGGCACCAACGACCTCATTCAGTACTGCCTCGCGGTCGATCGCGCCGACGAGCGCGTGTCGCGGCTCTACGAGCCGCTGCACCCCGCGATTCTGCGGATGATCCTCATGGTGCGCCGCGCGGCGACGCGGCAGCGGATCCCGGTGTCGCTCTGCGGCGAGATGGCGTCGGATCCCGCGATCCTGACGCTGCTCGTGGGCCTGGGCCTCACCGAGTTCAGCATGACGCCCGGCGCGATCCCGATCGCCAAGCAGGTGCTCTCGGAGCTGCGCAGCGACGAGCTGCGCGCGCTCGCGCGCCGCATCCTCAAGCTCGCGACGATCGACGAGATCGAACGCGTGCTGCTCGCCGCGCTCGGCCGACTGACGCCAATCAAGGGAGTGACCTCGTGACGGGTGACATCACGCGCGTGGAAAAGCCGTGGGGCTACGAGCTGCACTGGGCGAAGACCGATCGCTACGTCGGCAAGCTCATTCACGTGAACGCGGGCCACGCCCTCAGCCTGCAGTACCACAACGTCAAGGACGAGACGATCTACCTGCACTCCGGCAAGCTGCTCTTCGAGATCGAGGAGGGCGGCCGTCTTCAGCAGCGCGAGATGCGGCCCGGCGAACGCGTCCACATCACGCCGAAGACCGTGCACCGCATGACGGCGATCGAGGACAGCGACATCTTCGAGGTGTCGACGCCGGAACTGCACGACGTCGTGCGGCTGGAAGATCGGTACGGGCGGGAGGACCAGCGGAGTCGCTGAAATGCGGATTGCGGACTGCGGATTGCGGATTGATTGCCGATTGCGGAATGCGGATTGGCGGATTGATTGCGGATTGGGGTAAATCCGAAATCCCGCAATCCGCGTTCCGCAATCCGCAATCCGGGTTTTTAAAACGGTATATCGTCGTCGGTCAGCGGTTCGGAGACCTCCGACGGGGCCGCCGGCGGCAAATGCCCGCCCACATGATCGTCGGCGCCGCGCGAGTAGCCGCCCGCGGGCCGGCCGGCGCCGCTGCTGCCGAGCAAGGTGACGCGATCGGCGCGGACGTCCACACGCGTCTCGACGTAGGGGACGGCTTCGCGGCCGCACTTCGGGCAGCGCATGATTTCCTTGGCGTTCTGCTTGAAGTCGCGATCGGGAAAGAACGCGTCGCATTCGCGGCAGCGCGGCACCTTGCGGCTCTGAATGCGCCCCTCGACGAAGACCTGCTTGCCCTTCTGCAGGTACTCCGACAGGTTCTCGGCCTGTTTGCCCCACAGATCGATGTTGTGCCACTCGGTGCGCTCTTGCCGCTGGCCGCCCTTGTCGTTCCACACTTCGGTCGTGGCGAGGCTGAACTTCGCGACCGCCGCGCCGCCCGGCGTGTAGCGCACTTCCGCGTCGCGACCGAGGTTGCCGACGAGGATCACTTTATTGACTGAACCCATTGAGAAGCCCTCGGAATGCTGAAACAGCGAGAACGGAGAAACGACGCGGCACGATTCTACATCGTCGTCAAGACGCGCCTCGCAGGTTCTTGCGCGCTTCGTGGTCGGTCGTGGGACGAGTGCAGCGTTACGGCCGCTTCAGCCGATCGAGGCCCTGCTTCGCCAGACGGCCGGCGACGCCGTTCTCGCCGCTCGGATCGGCCTTGATGGCGCGCTCGAACGCGTCGCGCGCGCCGTCGGTGTCCTTCAGCGCCTGCATCGCGACGCCCTTGCGGTAGTACGCTTCCGAGACCTTGTCGCCGTTCGGGTAGGTGCGGATCGCCATGTCGCACGCCTCGACCGCCTTCGCGTACTTGCCGTCGGTGAGGTACGCGTTGCAGATCATCACCTGCGCGTCGTCGGCCTGCTCGGATTTCGGGAAGCTCTTGATGAAGTCGCTGAAGCCGCTGATCGCGAGCTCGTACTGGCCCGCGTAGTAGTCGCTCTGCGCCGCGTCGAAGAGCTTCTGCGGCGAGACGCCGACGGCGGGCGCGGGCGTCGGGGCCGGGGCTGGAACGGTGCCGCCGGTCGCGGAGGCGTCGGGCTCGGTCGTCGGCGAGGGGCGCGGCGCCTGCAGCGCCTGCTGCAGCGACTGCCGCAGCGAATCGACCTCCTGCGAGAGCGATCCGATGCGGACGTTGTTGTCGTCGAGCTTTTCGCGGATCACGCGGACGTCGTTGGTCAGGTTGTCGATCACGAGCTTCTGATCGGCGAACGCCTTGCGCGTCGTCTCGGCCTGCTGATCGAGGCGGGTGTTCACTGCCTTGATGGCCTCGGCGAGCGTGCCGAGCATGTTCTGCAGCAGCTGCGACTGCTCCTGCAGCATCCGCAGGTCGGCCATCATCTGCTGGTGTTCCTTGTTCGCGGCGCGCACGGGCGTCGCGGCACAGACGAGCGCGGCGGCGACGAGGACGCCGAAGATTTTCTGTGTCATAAGCTCATTTCGCGGTGATGACGAAATGGGCGCGGCGGTTCTTCGTGTACGCGCTCTCGTCATGGCCGGGATCGAAGGGAAACTCCTTGCCATAGCTGACGGTCCGCAGCCGATCGGCCGAGATGCCGAGCGACACGAGGTACGCGCGCGCGGCGATGGCGCGCCGCTCGCCCAACGCCAGATTGTACTCGGCGGTCCCGCGCTCATCGCAGTGGCCTTCGATCGTGATGGTCCAGGTGCCGTACTTCTTCAGCAGCCCGGCGTCCTGGTCGAGCGCCCTCTGCGCCGCCGGGCTCAGATCGCTGCTGTCGAGCTCGAAGAACACCGGCTGGAGCGGCGAGTTCCGGTTCAAGTCGTCGAGCGACGCCGACGAGATCGCGTCGTCGCGCACGGGCTCGGGCGGCACGATGGCCGGCTCGGTGACCGGCTCGGGCGGCGCGGGCGGACGCCCGGGCGTCGAAGGGGCTGTCGTCGCGGGAGGCGGCGGCGTCGGGCGCGCGACCGGCGGCGTCTTCTTGCCGCACGCCGCGGCCATCACGCTCGCCAATGCCAGCCACAGCACCATCCGTCGAACTGTCATCGTTGCGTCTCCAATCGCCGGCGCGCGTCGCGGCTTCGACCGGCCGGGCATCGCGCTCACCGCGACCAGTCGGGCTTCTCGTTGTTGCCGGCTTTCGTGATTTGCTTCAACCCTTTTCCGTCTTTCGCGATCGTGAAGACCTGCGACTTGCCGGCGCGCGTCGACATGAACGCCAGATGGCGGCCGTTGGGCGCGAACGCGGGGCTCTCGTTGGTCCCTTCGCCGAAGGTGAGCTGCGTGATGTGGCCGGTCGCCAGATCGAGCACTTTAATGTCGTACCCCGGTCCGGTCTTCGATGCGTACGCGATCTCGTTGAACGGCGCGGGCGACCAGGTTGGCTTGTCGCAGTACGACTCCGACGTCTTCTTCGAGATGCCGAGGCCGTCGGCGCCCATCACGTAGATCTGCGGCGAGCCGGAGCGATCCGACGTGAACGCGATCTGCGTCCCCGACGGGTTCCAGGTCGGCGAGATGTCGATGTTCGGATGGTTCGTCAAGCGCCGGACGTTCGAGCCGTCGCGGTTCGCGACGTAGATTTCGGGATTTCCGTCGCGCGTCGAGGTGAACGCCATCTTCGTCCCGTCGGGCGACCACGCGGGCAGCCAGTTCTCGCCGACCTTGTCGCCCTTGGTCACCTCCTCGAGCGTGCCGACGAAGATGTTCGAGATGAAGATGTTCGCGCCGCCGCGGCGGTACGACGTGTAGGCGATCGATCGCGCGTCGGGCGACCAGCGCGGCGTGATGTTCAGGGTGCGGCCGACGGTGACGCGGCGCTGGTTCTCGCCGTCGTAGTCGGAGATGTAGATCTCCTTGATGTTGCGGTTCTGCACCGTGCCGCTCATCCGCTCGCCGTCGCGGTCCGAGTCGTAGGTGACCTTCGATCGCGCGACGCCGTTCAGCGCGCGCTGCGACTTGTGGATCTCGTCCGAGATGGTGTGCGCGTAGAGCCTCGCGTTCGCCGAGCCGTCGTACTGCCGCGCGTACGCCGACCGCTGCGTGTTCACGTTGAACAGCCGCATCTCCACGCGGAACCCGCTCGCCGTCTTCTGCACCGTGCCGACGATGACGCCGTCGGCGTTGAGCTCGCGCCAGCGGTCGAAGGGGACGTCGGCAAAGCCGGTCGCCTTCGGGATCGTCGCGTAGACGTCGCGCGGGATGAACGCGAACTCGCGCTCGAAGTTGAGATCGTCCCAGAGCACCTGGCCGATCGTGCGCGCGACGGCGGACGTTTCCGCGTCGCTCGACAGCGGGATGAAATCGGGAACGGCGAGCCGCGGCGCCGCGCCCGACGGCCCGGCAATCGTCGTCTCGATCTCGCTCGGCTGCTGCGGCGCCGGCGGCGGCTGCGATGCGGGCGGCTGCTGCGCGCGGGGCCACGCCGCGAGCAACGCGATCCCGAGCGTTCCGGTGAGGAGTGCCTTCGTCATTGTTCGTATCGGAAGTTGAGGCGCACGGTGAGCGTGGGGTTGGGAAATGCGTCGGGCAGCGGCGGCAGCGCCCGCGTCGCGAAGACCGCGCGCTGGGCGGCAAAGTCGAGCGTGTCGAGGCCGCTCTTCTGCGTGACGCTGACGTCGGTGAGCCGGCCGTCGCGCTGAACCGTGAACTTCACGATCGCCAGCCCCGCCGCCCCCTGATTCGGGTTCCAGGCGCGTCTGATCATCGTCACCATCGTCGCGATGTAGTCGGGGCAGCAGAAATCGGCGACGTCGAGCGTCGATCCCGATCCCGGTCCGCCGCCGCTCGACAGGCCGAATCCCTGCCCGCGCACGCCGGTGTCGGCGATCGCGGTGCCGGCGGTCTTCTCCGCGCCGCGCGTCAGCGTGCGACCGCGCGCTTCGTCGGGCGCCGACTTCACCTCGCGCGGCGGGGCTTTGGTCGGCCTCGCGTTCTCGCGCGGGACTGTCATCTCGGGCACCTTCGCCGCCGGCGGCCGGACGGCTTCGCGCTTCACCGGCTCGTCAGGCGGCTTCACTTCCTGCACGGGACGCCCACCCATCGCCGTCATGCCGCCGTTCTCCGGCCCGCCGCCGCCGCCGAGAGAGATCGTCATGACCGGGACCTGGCTCTTCCGGTGCTGCAGCAGGCCGCCGGGCGCGAAGACAAGCGCGCCGGCGAGCGCGAGATGCGCGCCGATCGACAGCGTGACCGTCCGCTGCAGCCCGCCGGGCCGCTGCATCCGATCGCGCAGGACGTCGGATACTTCCATCAGCGCTCTCCCGGCATCCGGGCCACCATGCCGACGTTCTGCACGCCGGCCGCCTTCAACATGTCGATGACCTGCATCAGCTGCTGATAGGTGACCCCGCCGTCTCCGCGCAGGAATACTTCCTTGGTCGAGCGGCCCTCCATCTGCTGGCGGACGCGTTCCTGGAACGCGCGCGCCGGCACCTGATCCTTGTTGATGTAGAGCAGCTGGCGCTGGCCGAAGTCGGCCGGAATCGAGATCTCGACGCGCTGAACGGTCGTCGGGATTTGCGTCGCGCGCGTCGACACGGGCAGCTTGACGTCAAGGCCGCGCTGCAGCATCGGCGCGGTCACCATGAAGATGATGAGCAGCACGAGCATCACGTCGACCAGCGGCACGACGTTGATCTCGGCGAGCGAGGTGGAGACGCGCCGGCCGCGGCCCGCGCGCGGCGATGCCACAGGACCGGCCGACGGCCCCAGCTTGGGCATTACGTGAAGTTCCTCTCCGCGATGTTCAGAAACTCCATCGAGAAGTCGTCCATGTCGGTCGCGAACACCTTCACGCGCTGCGTCAGGTAGTTGTAGAAGAGCACCGCGGGAATCGCCGCCGCCAGGCCGGCCGCCGTCGCAATCAGCGCCTCGGCGATCGGCGTGCCGACGGCCTGCAGGTTCGTCGATCCGGTGACGCCGATCTGCTCGAACGCGTTCATGATTCCCCACACCGTGCCGAACAGCCCGACGAAGGGCGCCATGCTGGCGACCGTCGCGAGGAATGCGATGTGGCTTTCGAGCTTGTTCAATTCGATCGCCGATCCGCGCAGCAATGCGCGGTCCACCGCCGGCAGACTCTTGAGGGTAGGACGCGCGGCCGCGACCCGTGGATTGGGGTTCGGCCCGTTGCCCACCTCGGGCGGCAACGCCTGGCGAAGCTGCGCCGTCAGCTCCGCGTAGCCGGTCTGGAACAGGCCGACGAGCGGGCTGTCGTTGAGCGATCGGCAGACCGCCTGGACCTCCGAAAACTTGTTGCTGCGCCGGAAGACGTCGAGGAATTGCGCGCTCTGATGCGACGCGCGCCGGAACGTCCACCACTTGTAGAGGAAAATCCCCCAGGACCAGACCGAGAGGCCCGCGAGCGCGACCAGGATGACGATCGAAAGCGCTGTGGCGCGGGAGAGGAGGCTTACGATGCCGGTGCTGGGGCTATCGGGCGAAACTCCCGCCACGCCCTGCAGGAACAGGGCGGCCAGCGGGCTACCGAGCGTGCGCAAACGGCCCTCCGGATCATAGCTTGTGCGCCGCTGGGACAGCGCGATCTGGTTCACTGTAGCAGACAGGGCAATCGCTGTCAAACCTATGTTACCATTGGAGTTCTCGCACTTTCCCCATGCTCCGCTTCCTGCGCATCCGCCATCTGGCCGTCATTGACGCCGCCGAGGTCGAGTTCGAGCCGGGCCTGAACGTCCTCACGGGCGAAACCGGCGCCGGCAAATCGATCCTCGTCGAGGCGGTCGGCCTGCTGCTGGGCGGCCGGGCGTCGGGCGACCTGGTTCGCACCGGCGAAGACGGCGCAGCGATAGAAGCCATTTTCGAGAGCGGCGGCGAAGAGCTGATCGTCAGACGCGAGATCACCGCGCAGGGCCGGAGCCGCGCGTTCGTCAACGGCGCTCTTGCCACGGCCGGCGCGCTGAAGGACCTCTCGAGCCGGCTCATCGAGCTGCACGGACAGCACGAGCACCAGACGCTGCTCGATGCGTCCACGCATCTCGCGGCGCTCGACGCGTTCGGCGCGCTCGAACGTCTGCTGACGCCGACGGCCGCCTCCTTCGACGCGATGCACGGGGCGCGCGATCAGCTCGCGCGCGCGCGCGCATCGGCGCACGATCGCGATGCGCGGCACGATCTGATCACCTTCCAGCTCGGCGAGCTCGAGAAGGCGACGCTCACCGACGCGGGCGAGGACGGCGAGCTCGCCGCGCTGCGCCAGGTGCTCGCGAGCGCCGATCGCGTCGAGCGGCTGTGCGCCGAGAGCTACGCATCGCTCTACGAGCGCGACGATGCGATCCTCGCGTCGCTCGGCGGCGTGTGGCGGCGCGTGGCGGAGCTCGCGACGCTCGATCCGCAGTTCACGGCATACCTCGACGCGCGCGACGGGATCAAGTCGCAGCTCGAGGATCTCGCCGGCTTCCTTCGCAAGTACGCGGACGGCATCGAAGCGTCGCCGGCGCGGCTCCAGCAGGTGGAGGAGCGACTGGCGCTCCTCGAGCGGCTCAAGCGGAAATACGGCCCGACGCTCGCCGACGTTGTCGCGCGGCGTGACACCATGCGGCGCGAGCTCGCGGATTTGGGCCGCGGCGACGAGCGGATCGACGAGTTGGAGCGCGAGCTGGCCGGCGCGCGCGCGGCGTTCCTGGCACACGCGACCGAGCTCTCGAACGCGCGGCGGCGCGCGGCGACGACCTTCGCCGCGCAGCTCGAATCGCTGCTCGCGTCGCTCGCCATGGAGCGCACGCGGTTCGAGGTCCGCTTCGCTGGCGGAATCGGCGTGGAGCGCGCGCGGGATCGACGCGGCGGAATTCTTCGTGTCGCCGAACCCGGGCGAAGAGCTGCGGCCGCTGGCGCGCATCGTGTCGGGCGGGGAGCTCTCGCGGATCATGCTCGGGATCAAGACGCTCACCGCGACCTCGCGCCACGGCTTCACCGAGGCCGGCGATCGGCCGCCGAGCGGATCGGCGCCCGGTCTCATCTTCGACGAGGTGGACGCCGGCATCGGCGGCCGCGTCGCCGACGTCGTCGGCCGCACGCTGCGGACGCTCGGATCGGCGTTCCAGGTGCTGTGCATCACGCACCTGCCGCAAATCGCGGCGGCGGCCGACACGCACTTCGCGATCGAGAAGCGCATCGAGGGCGGGCGGACGCGCACGACGGTTCGACGGCTCGACGACGCCGGCCGCGTCGACGAGCTCGCGCGCATGCTCGGCGGCGAGCGGGTGAGCGATGGTATCCGGGCCTCCGCCCGTGAGATGCTGGTGGACAGGCGAAAGGCGAAGGGCGAAAGCGAAAGCGGCTTCGCTGACAAGGACACGAAGGTCGACAAAGGACACAAAGGGAAGAGCAGCAAACGTGGCGCGTAAATACCTGATCGAGACCTTCGGCTGCCAGATGAACGTCCACGACTCGGAGCGGATGGCGGGGCTCCTCGAGCAGGCGGGCTTCGAGGCGACCGCACTGGCGTCGGACGCAGACCTGGTCGTCATCAACACGTGCAGCGTGCGCGAGCGCGCGGAGGAGAAGCTCTATACACGGCTCGGCGAGCTGCGGATGCTGGCGGCCGAGCAGGGGCGCGATCCGATCGTCGCCGTCGCCGGCTGCGTGGCGCAGCAGGAAGGCGCGCAGATTCTGAAGCGCGCGCCGGGCGTCGCCGACGTGATCGTCGGGACGCAGCAGATCCGCCGGCTGCCGATGCTCGTCGAGCGCGCCTCGGCCGAGCGCAGGGGCGCGGTCATCGATCTCGACCCGTTCGACGACGTCACGTGGCCGCTGGGCGTGACGCGACGGGCCGATCCGGTCAAGGCCTATGTGACGATCATCGAGGGGTGCAACGAGTTCTGCAGCTTCTGCGTCGTCCCGTACACGCGCGGCCACGAGCGCATGCGGCCGAAGGCCGACATCCTCGCCGAGGTCCGCGAGGCGGCGGGCGGCGGGCGGACCGAAGTCCAGCTGCTCGGGCAGATCGTCAATCACTACGAGGCGCCGGACGACCCGGCGTGCGATTTCGCGGCGCTGCTCGAGGCGATCCACGAGGTCGACGGCATCGAGCGGATTCGCTTCGCGAGCCCGCACCCGCGGCACGTCGACGATCGCTTCCTCGCGACGATGGCGCGGCTGCCCAAGATCTGCCGGCACCTGCACCTGCCGGTGCAGTCCGGGTCCACGCGCGTGCTCGAGGCGATGCGGCGGCGCTACTCGCGGGAGAGCTACCTGGATCTGGTGGCGCGCATTCGCGGCGCGCTGCCGGAGGTGGCGCTCTCGACCGATATGATCGTGGGGTTTCCGGGCGAGACCGACGCCGACTTCGAGGAGACGCTGTCGCTGACGGCGGCGGTCCGCTACCACAGCATGTTCTCCTTCAAGTACTCGCCGCGGCCGAACACGCTGGCCGACAAGCGCATGCGCGACGACGTGGACGAGGCGGAGAAGACGCGTCGGATCGTGGCGCTGCAGGCGCTGCAGCGCGAGATCCAGTCGTCGCTGAACGAGGCGCTCGTCGGGCGGATGGTGGCGGTGCTGGTCGACGCTTCGAGCCGGCGGCGCGAGACCGAGCTCTCGGGGCGGACGAGCACGAACGTGGTGGTGAACCTGCCGGGGCCGGCGGCGTGGATCGGGCGCACCATGCCGGTGCGCGTCGAGCGTGCCGGGCCGCACTCGGTCTGGGGACGGATTGACAACGGAGCGGCGGCGCCTAGTTTGTAGGTCCTATGCAAATCGAGATGACCATCAAGGGGCTGATGGTCGACCCCGTCACGAACACGCCGATCGTCATCCTCCGCGACAAGGAGGGGCAGAAGGTGCTGCCGATCTGGGTCGGCATCTTCGAGGCGAACGCGATCGCGCTGCAGATCGAGAACATCTCGACGCCGCGGCCGATGACCCACGATCTGCTGCGCAACGTGATCCGCGATCTGAAGGCCGAAGTCAAAAAGATCGTCGTCTGCGACCTGCAGGAGAACACCTTCTACGCGCTCATCTACCTGTCGCTGCACGGCAACGGCGACATGGTGGCGATCGACGCGCGCCCGAGCGACGCGATCGCGCTGGCGCTGCGGACGCGCGCGCCGATCTACGTCGAGGAGACGGTGATCGACCACGCGAAGACGGTCGACTTCACGAGCGAGAAGACCGACGCCGATCGCCTCCACAAGTGGCTGGAGAGCCTCGACCCGGACGATCTCGGCAAGTACAAGATGTAGGCGGCGGCGCGGCCGCCGGATCGGGCACTTCACCTACGTCGATCGCGCGCCGCATCGCGCGTGCGCTCTGGTACAATCCGTCCGCTCCCCGATGATCGTCGCCATCGCAAACCAGAAGGGCGGGGTGGGCAAGACGACCACCGCCATCAACCTGGCTGCCGCGCTCGCGCTGCGCGGCCGGCCGACGCTCCTCGTCGATCTCGATCCGCAGGCGAACTCGACGATGTCGTTCCTCGATCCGCCGCAGGTGACGCGGAGCGTCTACGACGCGATCGCGGAGCCGTCGGTCGGCTTCGCGGAGGTGATCGTCCGCTCGCCGCTCGAGCACCTGTCGATCGCGCCGTCGCGGATCGCGCTCGCCAAGATGGAGGCGAAGCTGGTGGGCGAGATGGACGCGCACTTCCGGCTGAAGGACAAGCTCGAGCCGATCCGCGCCGAGTACCCGCACATCGTCATCGACTGCCCGCCGACGCTCGGCCTGCTGACGGTGAACGCGCTGGTGGCGGCGACGCACCTCCTCATCCCGATCCAGTCGTCGTATTTCGCGCTCGAGGGGACCGACGATCTGCTCGAGACGATCGAGAAGGTGCGCGCGCGGCCGAACCCGGCGCTGCGGATCCTGGGCGTCGTGATCACGATGCACGACAAGCGGACGGCGCTGGCGCGCGACATCCGGGCGCAGATCCAGAAGGTGTTCGGCGGCAAGGTCTTCAAGACGGTGATCACCAAGAGCGTGCGGCTCGAGGAGAGCCCGGCCTACAAGGAATCGATCTTCACCTTCGCGCCCGATTCGAGCGGCGCGACCGAGTACTACCGCCTGTGCGAGGAGGTCATCGACCGTGCCTAGACGCGGGCTGCCCGAGACGGTGGCGATGCGCCACGACGAGCACTACGTGGAGGCGCTGGCGGCGTCGGCGGGAACGCCGATCGGGCGGATGATCCCGATCGAGCAGATCGACCCCAACCCGAACCAGCCGCGCCAGGTGATGGGGGATCTGTCGGAGCTGATGGCGTCGATCGCCGAGAAGGGGATCCTCGAGCCGCTGGTGGTGCGGCAGCGCGGCGAGCGCTTCCAGATCGTGGCGGGCGAGCGGCGCTACCAGGCGGCGGTGCAGGTCGGGCTGCGCGAGCTGCCGGCGGTGGTGCGCGACGTCGACGAGACGGAGATGCTGGAGCTGGCGCTCATCGAGAATCTCCAGCGGAAGGACCTGACGCCGTTCGAGGAGTCGGAGGGGCTCCACGGGCTGGCGGAGAGCTGCGGCTACACGCACGAGGACCTGGCGCGGCGGCTCGGGAAATCGCGCACCTCGATCACCGAGTCGCTCGCCCTGACCGCCATGCCGGACGAGGTCCGAAACCTGTGTCGGCT
>Ga0209474_10001006_pt1 | contig 28705 bp, 22 predicted proteins | sample GraSoiAngelo_145_FD_185902 | JGI IMG/M metagenome (GOLD analysis project Ga0209474, IMG submission 185902) | Grasslands soil microbial communities from the Angelo Coastal Reserve, California, USA - 14_1009_05_20cm (SPAdes) (version 2) | ecosystem: Environmental > Terrestrial > Soil > Grasslands...
CAGCTCGATGGCCGCGCCGGCGCCGCCGACCACGTTTTCGATGCTGCCGAGCACGTACGAAGTTCCCGCCGCGGCGCCCCGCTCGACGACGAGCGACGCCTGATAGGGAAGCTGCGGCTCTGGAGACCGCGCTGCCGCGGCGTCCATCGCGTGCGCGATCGCTTCTGCGTCGACCCGTTCCTCCTCCGGTGCGCCGCCTTCGCCGACATCCCAGCCCAGTGGCTCGGGCTGCGGATCCTGCAGCTCGATGCGCAGCGGCGTGGTGGTGCCGTCCGCCGCGTGGTCGGGGCGGCCAGGGTCGACCGCCGCCCAGTCGTCGCTCTCCACACCGGGCATCCGCTCATCGGGAGAGGGCGCCGCGGCCGCGTCCGGCACCAGTTCGCGCGCGAACGGCGCTTCCGGTGAGGGACTCGTGCCCTTCGCGAACGGTGTGCCGCATTCGGAGCAGAACTTCGCGGCGGCGACATTCTCGGCCGCGCAGCTTGCGCACGTCTTCGTCAGCAGCGTGGCCGCTTCGGCGAAGCCGGGTTGCACGGCGACCGAGGGTACGGCGCGCCTGCGCTGATTCGCCTCGGCCAACGCGGCTTCGGCCGCGGCCCATCCGCGCGGCAACGGTGCGCCGCGGATCGGCGGCTGCGCAGCGGGCGCGAATGAAGGGTCCTCGGGCGGTTGCGGCAGTTCGAGACCTGCATCCGCCGCTTCCTCGGCGCTCAGCGCCAGGCCGCGAAGCTCCTCGGACAACGTCGCGTCGCCGCTCGCGGGCGGCGTCAACGCTTGCGCGGGCGCTTTCGCCAGCGCCGGCGCGGACTTCGCTGCGTCGCTCGGGAGCTTGTAGCCGCACGTCGTACAGCGGGTGACGCCGGGCTCGTTGTACGCCTCGCAGCGCGTGCAGAGGGTGCCTAGCGCGGCCGAGGCCGCCTCTTCCGCCGCGGCGAAGGGCGCCCTGCAGCGTCGGCACTCGCTGGCGTCATCGGAATTGTCGAGGCCGCAGCTCGGGCAGCTGATCGCCATGGTGAGGGGTCCTCGATGCGAAACGACGCGGTTCGCAAAGTGTACGGGGCGGCCTGGCGAGGGGTCAATTGCAAGGTTGTCGAGGGGTTGAATCCTCTTCCGTCACGGTGCGTCAAATCCACTCAGAGGAGGTTTGCCGCCTGCCCGTCCGTGGGCTAGGCTCGACTTTTCGTAGAGGAAACTCGCACGGATGATCCGGCTCAACGACATCCTCGAGCGGGTCAATACGTACAGGCCGGAAGCGGATCTGGACCTGATCAAGAAGGCCTACGTCTATTCCGCCAAGGTGCACCAGGGACAGATCCGGAAATCGGGTGAGCCCTACCTCGTACACCCGCTCGAAGTCGCCGGCCTTCTCGCCGAGCTGAAGCTCGATGAGGCGAGCATCGTCGCGGGACTCCTGCACGACACGATCGAGGACACTCTCGCGAAACCCGGGGAGATCCAGGAGCTCTTCGGGGCTGAAGTGCTGGCGCTCGTCGAGGGCGTCACGAAGCTGGGCACGTTCTCGCACGGACCCGCGACGCAGGAAGAGAAGCAGGCCGAGAACTTCCGAAAAATGCTCATCGCGATGGCCAAGGACATCAGGGTCATCCTGGTGAAGCTGGCCGACCGCACGCACAACATGCGGACGCTGACGTACATGAAGCCTGACGCGCAGCAGCGCATTGCGCAGGAGACGCTCGACATCTACGCGCCGCTCGCGCACCGGCTCGGTATTCAGTGGATCAAGATAGAGCTGGAGGACCTGGCCTTCAAATACCTGCGCCCGGCCGAATACGCGGACGTGGAGCAGCAGGTCGCTCAGACGCAGAAGGACCGCGCGCGCTTCATCGCCGACGTCGTGCTGCTGTTGCAGACGAAGCTGAAGGAAGCGGGGCTCGACGCCGAAGTCCAGGGGCGGCCCAAGCACCTGTATTCCATCTGGAAGAAAATGCGGAAGAACGGGCTGAGCTCGGTGTCGCAGCTCCACGACATCGTCGCCTTCCGCCTCGTCCTCAAGTCTGTTCCCGCTTGTTACGAGGCGCTCGGCCTCATCCATTCGCTATGGAAGCCGGTGCCCGGCCGCTTCAAGGACTACATCGCGATTCCCAAGCCGAACATGTACCAGTCGCTGCACACGACGGTGATCGGGCCCACCGGAGAGCGCATCGAGATCCAGATGCGCACGGAGGAGATGCACCGGATCGCCGAGGAAGGAATCGCGGCGCACTGGGTCTACAAGGAAGGCAAGTCGTCGGGCCGCGCCGACGACCACAAGTTCGCCTGGCTGCGCCAGCTCATGGAGTGGCAGCAGGACCTCAAGGATCCGCGCGAGTTCCTCGAGACGGTGAAGGTGGACCTGTTCACCGACGAGGTCTTCGTCTTCACGCCGAAGGGAGACGTCCGCAGCCTTCCGCAAGGGAGCTGTCCCATCGACTTCGCGTACGCGATCCACTCGGAAGTGGGAGCGCACTGCGCGGGCGCGAAGGTAAACGGGAAGATGGTGCCGCTGCGCTACAAGCTGAAGAACGGCGACTCGGTCGAGATCCTCACCAACGCAAACGTGCGACCGAACAAGGACTGGCTGAGCTTCGTCAAGACGTCGCGTGCGCAGACGAAGATCCGGCAGTTCATCAAGCAGCAGCAGCGCGAGCGAAGCCTGGAGATCGGACGCGACCTTCTCGAGCGCGAGTTCCGCCGGTTCGATCTGACCTTCGGAAAGGTGGTGAAGACGTCCGACTTCCTCAAGGTGGCGAACGACTATGGACATGCCCGCGCCGACGATCTGGTGAGCGCCGTCGGCTATGGAAAGCTCTCGCCGGCGAACGTGTTGCAGCGCCTCGTTCCTCCGGAACGCCTCGCGGAGAAGAAAGGCGAGGCGATCGACGGCAGTGCCGAGCACCAGAGTCGTCTCACGCAGCTCTTCCGCAAGGTGGCCCAGCGGGCGCGCACGGGCGGAGGCGTCCGGATCGGCGGCATCGACGACGTGCTCGTGCGGTACGCGCGTTGCTGCAGCCCGGTGCCGGGCGATCAGATCGTCGGGTTCATCACGCGCGGCCGCGGCGTCACCGTGCATACGCGCGCCTGCCGCAAGGCGCTCGAGACCGATCCCGAGCGGCGCGTCGAGGTGACGTGGGACGTGCACGGCGAGTTCAAGCGCGCCGTGAACCTTCGCGTCCGCTCCGACGATCGCAAGGGCCTGCTCGCGAAGATGAGCGAGACGTTCGCCGACGTGGGCGTGAACATCCTGCAAGCGAACGCGCGCTCGAACGGCGACAACGGAGCCGTCTCGACGTTCGAGATCGAGATCATCGACGTGAAGCAGCTCAACGACGTGGTGCGCGCCATTGGCCAGATCCCCGGCGTGCACTCGGTCGAGCGCGTCTGAGTCGCGATGCCTCTTCAGCTCTCGCTCGCGGAGGCGCGCGCGATCGCGCTCGCCGCGCAGGGATTCGATCAGCCGCGTCCGGCGCGCCCGACCATCCGCGACGTAGCGCGAGTCATCCGGCGGCTCGCGCTCGTGCAGATCGACTACGTCAATCTCGTCGTGCCGGCGCATTACCAGGTGCCGTTCTCGCGGCTCGGGCCGTACGACCGCAAGCTGCTGGACGACCTAGTGTACCGCAGCGGTGAGTTCACCGAGCATTGGGCGCACGAAGCGTCGATCGTGCCGACGGAGACGTGGCCGCTGCTCCGGTACCGCCGCGAAGAGCACCGCGTGCGCCCGTGGGGATTCGAGAAGTTCCTGTCGAGAAATTCCGACTACGTCGACCGTGTGCTGGAGGAGGTGCGCGCCCGCGGGCCCCTGCGGGCGGACGAAGTGACGCACCCGGGCGGCTTGGCGCCGGAGCTCCAGCACGCCTGGTTCCGCTCGGTGCCGCGCGCCGTCCTGGAGGCACACTTCGGGCGCGGAGCGCTGGCGATCGCCGCGCGAGAATCCGATTTCGCGCGCCGCTACGATCTCGCCGAGCGCGTCGTGCCGAAGGAACACCACAGCCGTTCCGTCGAGCGCGACGAAGCGCAGCGGCAGCTCCTGCTGCAAGCCACGCGCGCGCACGGCGTGGGAACGGCGGCCGATCTCGCTGACTACTTCCGCATGCCCGTGCGCGATGCGCGGTCCCGGCTGGCCGAACTCGCCGCGCAAGGAGCGGTGCGCGAAGCGCGAATCGAGGGATGGCGCGAGTCGGCGTGGATGCATCGCGACGCCGCTCCGATGCGGATTCACGCGCGGACGCTCCTGTCTCCGTTCGATCCGGTGGTCTGGTTCCGGCCCCGCACCGCGCGCCTGTTCGGCTTCGACTACCGCTTCGAGATCTTCGTCCCCGCGCCGAAGCGTCGCTGGGGCGCGTACGTGCTTCCCTTCTTGCTGAAGGATCGATTGGTGGCGCGCGTCGATCTCAAGTCCGACCGCGCCTCCGGGCGGCTGACGGTGGTCGGCGCCTGGCTCGAACCGGGAGCCGATCAGGGGAGCGTCGCGCCGGCGCTCGCCGCCGAGTTGCGCGATTGGGCCGGTTGGCTCGGACTCGACGGTGTGGCGGTCGGCCGCCGTGGCGACTTCGCGCGCTGGTTATCGGCAGCGCTCCGCGCTTGACCGATCGCGATCGGCCGCGCAGTGTGTCGCGCCATGCCGAACCAGGTCGTATCCACCGACAAGGCGCCGAAGGCGATCGGCCCCTACTCGCAGGCGATCGTGGCGGGAAATCTGGTCTTCACGAGCGGCCAGATCCCTCTCGATCCGAAGACGCAGCAGATGGTCGAGGGCGACGTGCGCGCGCAGGCGGAGCGCGTGATGGACAATCTCGCCGCCGTGCTCGCTGCAGCCGGCGCGAGCTTCTCCACGGTCGTCAGGGCGACCATCTTCCTCGCCGACCTGAACGACTTCGCGGCAGTGAACGAGGTCTATGGGAAACGGTTCCCGAGCAATCCTCCGTCGCGATCGACGGTACAGGTCGCCGCGTTACCGAAAGGTGCGCGCGTCGAAATCGACCTCGTCGCGCTGAAGCAGTCGTAGGACCCTGGAGGTAAGTTCCGACCCATCCGCGAAGCGTTGAACGCCCGACACCTCTTCACTTCAGATGGAAGCAGGACTCGTTCCGGAATTCCGGACCGAGTCGACGCTAGTGCAGCAGGTCGCCGATGAAGTCGCCGTCGTCGGGCAGCGGGCGGCGTCCCGCGAAGCCGGTCTCCAGCTCGTGGTAGTGCGTGATGCGGTCCTCCCCGTAGCGCCAGCAGAGATAGACGGTGCGCCCGTGCAGGCGCGTGCGGAAATCGACCAGGCCATCGGCGGCTTTGACCTCGACGCCCAGCTCGGCCACGCCGCGTAGCACTCCCTTCAGCTCGTCCAGGATCCGGCCCGCGCCGCGCTGCAGCCTCTGCACGGCCGCGGGCGCCGTCTTATCGACCTCGACCTCGGGTTCGGAAAGCGGGTGTCCCGCGGCGGCCAGCTGCGACTGCACCGCGGACAGCTCGTCGCGCAGCTCGCGCGCGCGTTCGAACTGCTCTTGCAGCGTCGCGATGAGCGCGTTCGCCTCGCGGAGCGAGAAGAAGCGCACCTGGGGCAACCCGTCCACGGCGGCACCGTACCTGACGGTACGCGGAGATCAAGCGCGGATTCCTGCGATAACTTCGCGCTGCTTTCGTCGTCGGCGCGGTACGTCGCGCGGGCGGACGCCGTCGCGTGCGCGTGCGGCGTGGTAGATCGGCCGCCATGCTGCGCGAACTCGGCGAGTCCGACCGGGACGTCTACTTCCGCGGCGTGCAGCCCATCTGGGGAGGCGGCTTGAGCCCGGAGCGGTTCGTGGCGTTCCAGTGCCGGTTGGCGGATTCGCGCGAAGCCGGCGAGCGGTACCGGCTGCTGGGTCTCTTCGAAGGCGATCGGCTCGTCTCCGCGATGAAGGCATACGATCTGCACGGCAGCTACGCGGGCGCGCCGCTTCGGCTGCTCGGCATCGGAGCCGTCTACACGCCTCCGCCGCTGCGCCGGCGCGGCCACGCGCGCCGCATGCTCGAGCTCGCCATCGCCGCGCACCGCGAGCGCGGGTTCGACGCGGCGGTGCTCTTCAGCGACATCGGCGGCGAGTACTACGAGCGGCTCGGCTTTCGCGCGCTCGAAAGCGACGAATGCACCGCCGAGCTCGCCGATCTGCCCCGCGGCGCCGCAGGACACTCCGCCGGTCCCGACGACGAGTCCGCCATGGCACGCATATTCGCGCAGGGGCACAGCGCGAGCGGCGAGCTGGCGCTGGCGCGCGACGGGTGGGTGTTGTCCTTCCAATTGCGGCGGCTTCGAGAGCTGGCGCGCGCCCGCGGCATCGCGGAGCCGGAGTGGGGACTGCGCATCATCTCGGATGGCGGCGAAGCGGCGGCGATGCTGCGCATCTCTCGTGACGCCGTGGACCTGCTCGAAGCGGCCTGGACGGACGAATCGCTGCGCGATCCGCTGCTCGCCGCGCTGCGCGATTTTTTGCTGCGAAGCAGCCGCCCGCGCTTGCGACTCTGGCCAGCGCACCAGCTTCGCGGCTTGTTCAAGGCCGAGCCTCGCACTTCGGCGCTCGCGATGGTCGCTCCGCTGCGGCCGGACGTGAAGCTCCCGCCGCCCGGCGGCCGGGCGGGCTTCGCCCTTCTCGATCACATCTGATCGCCGAGCGCGCGCGCGGAATTCAATGGCTATGCCGCGCGGGCTTGTTCGCGCCACCATCGCTGCCCGGATTCCGGCAGCAGGTAGATCGGATCGTAGTACTCGTAGCGCCGCGTCAGCGCGGCGGCATCGTTCATCTCCAGTCCGGTAAGGTAGTTCTTGGTCCAGTACGAGATGCCCCTCTCGCGATCGTACTCGGCGACCTGATGCACCCAACGCTTCCCGACGAACGGCACGTCGCAGACGATGCGCGGCGTGGCGAATCCGGGCAGGTACCCCATGATGTCGTGCTGCAGCGCTTGCGCCTCGGCAACGCTGAGGCGCCAGTGCTCGGAGTTGGGGATCATGTCGCACATGTAGAAGTAGTACGGCAGGATGTGCGCGTGATCCTGGAGCATGAAGCAGAGCTCCAGGAGCGACTTCTGCGAATCGTTCACCCCGCGCAGGAGCACGCCCTGATTGCGCACGTCGCGAAAACCCATCTCGAGGAGCTTGTGCGCCGCGCGGCCGAGCAGCGGCGTCACCTGGTTGGCGTGGTTCACGTGCGTGTGCAGCGCCAGCGACACGCCCCGCTTGAACGCCTTGTGCGCAAGGCGGTCCAGCGCCTGCAGCACCTTGTCCTGCAGGAAATGCTGCGGGATCCCCATCAGCCCTTTCGAGGCGAGGCGCACGTCGCGGATGTTGGGAATGTCGAGCAGCGCGGAGACGAATTGCTCGAGCTGCTCGATGGGCAGATTCGCGACGTCCCCGCCGGACACCACCACGTCGCGCACCGACGGCGTGTTTCGCAAATACTCGAGCATTTGCGAATACCGGTCCTTCGGCGTCAGCGCAAAACGCGTCTTTTGCACCTGCGGGACCGAGTTGCCCACCAGATCCATGCGCGTGCAATGTCCGCAGTACTGCGGACAGGTCGAGAGCATCTCCGCCAGCACCTTCGTCGGGTAGCGGTGGGTCAGGCCCTCCACGACCCACATCTCCGACTCGTGCAGCGAGTCGCGCGACGACCGCGGATGGTTCGGCCAATCGGTGCGCCGGTCGGCGAACGCCGGCAGCATGTAGCGCCGCAGCGGGTCCGCCCAGAGATCCCGCTCGTCCATGGTGTTGATCATGTGCGGCGTGATGAGGAGCGACATCGTGGCGCGCTCGCGCTGGTCTCGCTCGATGCTGGCGGCCAGGTCGTCGGGCAGCAGCTTGCCGAGGACCTCCTTCAGCTCGGCCAGGTTCTTGACCGTGTTCTTGCGCTGCCAGAGCGCGCTCTCCCACTCCGTACTCGTGACGTCGCGGTAGCCGGGTAGACGCGTCCAGTCGGGCTCCGCGTAAGCGCGCTCGAGCGGATATCGGAAAGGCTGCTCGGCACTCTCACGGCGCGAGCCGATGGGTTTGCGCATGTGTTCTTCCGACGTCCCCCCACGAGGTTCCTACAGGCCGCATCCCCTCGGGTCAAGGCGGCGCCGCTATCCCGTGGGAGATACACTAAGCAACGTGTTCCGGTTCCGCCTCGGTCCGTTTCCCGTCACCGTGTACGTGTCGTTCCTGGTGGCCGCGGCGCTGCTTGCGTACATCTGGATCAACGACACGGCGGTCGCTTCAGGGGATGCGTTTCCTCTTCTCTTCGCGGACATCGCGGTGGTGTTCGTCAGCGTCCTGATCCACGAGCTGGGACACGCCACCGTCGGCCGCGCGCTGGGCGGCGCGCCGGAGATCCGGCTGGAGGGATTCGGCGGCGTGACGTACCCGCAGCTGCGGGACCGTCCCTCGGCGTGGAAGCAGATCCTGCTCTCGGTCGCGGGCCCCCTGGCCGGCATCGCGTTGGGTATCGCGGCGAGCGTCGTCGCAGGCGTGTTCCCGCCCGAGCGGGGGTCGGCCGCCGCGCACGTGGTCGAGATCGTGCAGCTGACCAGCTTCGGCTGGGCGGTGCTGAACCTCTTGCCCGTGCTCCCGCTCGACGGCGGACACGTAATGCAAGCGTTCATCGAAGGCATTCGCCGCAAGCCGAGCGTCGCACTCGCGAGCTGGATTTCGGCAATCGTCGCCGGGGTTATCGCCGTCCTGAGTTGGCTCGCCTACCGCACAATACTTTCCATCTGGTTCGCCTTCTTCGCCTTCCAGAACGTCACGCGCGCACGCCTCGCGGCCAGACCAGCGCCGCCGGCGGAGACGCCGCGCGTGCCCGTGGTGCGCGAGGCGGAGCAGGAGGACGTCGAGCGTGAGCTTGCGCGCGCCCGCGCCGCCATGATCGCGTCCGATCCCGACACGGCGCTCGCCGCCGCTGCGCTTCTGGAAGAGGGCGAAGGCGCGTATCGGCAGGCCGCCGGATTGCGCATTCGTGCCGGCGTCGAGCTGGCGCGCGGCGATCACCAGGCGGCGGGGCTGCACGCAGGGCGCAGCTACACGCTGTGGGCGACTCCCGATGCAGCCGTGGTCGCCGCGCGCGCGAACCTCCGCGCCGGCGAGCGGGAGCGCGCGCTCAACTGGCTGAAGCGCGCGCTCGAGGCCGGGGCGCCGCTCGGCGCCGTGCAAGACGATCCCGAGCTGGGACCGTTGACGCGATAAGAGCGTTCTTCGTCTCCGGCCGCACTCCACCTCCACACATGTGCTCACGATACGGCGTTGCGGCCTACAGGTTCTATTTTGCAAAATTTTGTAAAATTTTTGACCCGTCCAGCACGGGCCGTTTCAATCGACGCACGCTCAAGTCCCGCGCGCTCCGCCCGGGTTGGAGGATCAGTGACCTCGATTCGCAAAACCGTTCGCGTCGCGGCCGCCGCCGCGCTGGCCGCGTCGTTCGGCTGCGCGGGCTCCAGCGGCGGTACCGGCCCGACTCCCTCGCTGACGCTGACGCCCTCGGCGACGTCTCTGCTCAACGACGGCACGAAGGTGAGGATCGTCGCTACCACCGTGACGGCCAGTGGCACACCCGGGAGTGGGACGGTGACACTCGTCGCGAGCAGCGGCGCCATCACGGATCCGATCACGGGCGCCGCGGTCGCCTCCGCGACGGTCGCTGCCGACGGAACCGCGCAAGTCGATTACGCGTGCAACATCTCCGTGGACACGCGCTGCGTATCGGGTACGGTGTCGGTGAACGGCGCCTGGACGTCCGCGGGCAGGACGCTACGCCTGGCCGTCACTGCTCCGTCGGGTGGCACGACCACTCCTCCGCCGGGCGGTGGTGGAGGTGGCACGACGCCGCCGCCACCGGTTGGCACGCCGCCAGGGTCGCCGACCGTGATCAGCGTGACCGCGGCGCAGCCGTTCGTGCTTGGCGTCAAGGGATCAGGGATCCAGGAGCGCGGCACGGCGAGCTTCCTGGTGACGGACGCACTCGGTGTTCCCGTGCCGAACACGGGGGTGACCTTAGCCCTCCAGGCGCCGCAGCTCGGCGTGACGCTGATGAAGACCAGCACCAATACCGACGTCAACGGCGTCGCCCTGGCGTCCTATCAGGCTGGTCCGCAGGTGGGCGTCACCGCGATTACCGCGACGGTGACGAGCACCGGAGCGCGCGTCTCGCAGGTCGTCGCGGTGCGCGGAGCGAAGCCGTCCGCCAACGGCTTCTATTTCCACTGCGAGCACGCCTCGCTCCCCGTCTACACGACGATCGGCGAGTACGAGAAGATGACCTGCAACGTCCGGCTGACGGATCGCTACGGCAACCGCGTCGGCATCCCGACGGTAGTGAGCTTCGCGACCGAAGCAGGAGCCATCGCCGCCAGCGCCACGACGCAAGGCTTCAGTCTCGCGAATCCCGACGATCCCAAAGAAGGGACGGTGTCGGTCACTTTCACGTCGGACATGGGCAACGGGAACACGCCCTCGGACGTCGCGCCACTCGGGCCGACCGCAACACAATTTCCCTGGCCCCGCGGCCAGGAGCCGTCGTACGCGTTCGGCTCGCTCACGGTGAACCCGCGCGACCAGCTCGTCACGATCATCGCGATGACGCGCGGCGAAGAGGCGTTCGAGGACGCGAACGGGGACGGCATCTACACGGCGGGCGAAGCGTTCGTCGACCAGGGCGATCCGTACGTCGACGCGAATGACAACGGCGCCTACGATGCGGCGCCAGCGAGCGGGCTGGCCGAGATCCGCTTCTGCGGCCTGAACGCCGACTGCTCAACGTATCACGGGCCGAACGGCACCTGGGACACCGACACGGTGATCTGGAAGCCGATGTGGGTCGTCTTCACCGGATCGGCGGCCGCAAGCACTACGCCGAACACCGGCTTTCCCCCGCCGAGCCCGCCGCCGGCCGACTTCACGCTGTCTTGCGCCGATTACGTCGACGCAGCCAACGACGCGACTCACCAATCGACGATCGCGGCGGAGGTCTACGAGTACGACCACTGGCTGAATCTGCCCTCGGCCGGCACGACGACCACCGTGGGCGCATCGAGCGCGACCGTCCTCAAGGTCGACAAGTTCGGGCTGGGCCCGTGGTACGAGAGCTGGGGAGCGATGGGTGTGCTGGGCTTCGACTTCGACTGGGTTCGCGTATCGGCGGCGGACAACACCCAGCCATGCTCGGCCGCGACAAGCCCCTGCATCGAGAAGCTCGTCTTCCGTCGTTTCGACGACGGGCTCGCGGGCTCGATCACCGTGACGAGCACGGTGAAGACGCCCACTGCATCCGATCCCTTGGGGGCAAGCAGCACGGGACACGGCTGCGACCCGGACCAGTACGGCACCGCGGGGTTCGCGCTGCCTGTGGACGTGCTGAACCTGAATAGCGTCAACGCCGGTAGCGCCCTCTCCGGCACGTACGCGCGCGGCAAGGGCGGCTGAGGCGAAGGGAAGCACCTGGACGGCGCGTCCCCTTCCTGCGGGGAGGCGGGCGCGCCTGTTTTCGTTCCTTGACGGCGCGTGAGACGGGCGGCATCTTCCCGCGCCCCCGAAGGTTCTCTGCCGGCGAATGCAGAACGATTCCTCCAGCTGGAAGCGCATTTTTCCCGACGCGACGGAAGCGCAGTGGCGCGACTGGCGCTGGCAGTTGCGGCACTCCGTGCGGTCGCTGCCGGACCTAGAGAAATTCGTGCCGCTCACGGAAGACGAGCGGCGCGGGTGCGTGGAGACGCGCGGCATCTTCCGCCTGGGCATCTCGCCGTACTACCTGTCGCTGATCGATCGCGCCCACCCGTTCTGTCCCATCCGGATGCAGGCGATTCCCGTGCGAGCGGAGGCGAGCACGCACGATGGCGAGCTGCGCGATCCGCTGGGCGAGGACCTGCACCGGCCCGTGCGCGCCATCGTCCACAAGTACCCGGACCGCGTGCTCCTGCTCGCCGTCGATCATTGCAGCGTCTACTGCCGCCACTGCACGCGGCGCCGGATCACCAGCGGCGAGGAAGGCGGCGTCACGCGCGAGGAGCTGGCCGAGGCGCTGGCCTACGTGCGCGCGCATCGCGAAGTGCGCGACGTGCTCGTCTCGGGCGGCGATCCCCTCATCCTGGGAACGAATCGGCTCGTCGAGCTCCTCGAAGGAATCCGCGCGATACCGCACGTGGAGATCGTGCGCATCGGGACGCGCGTGCCGGTGTGCCTGCCGATGCGCGTCGACGACGAGCTCGTCAGCGCGTTGCGACGGTTCGCGCCGCTCTTCATCGTGACCCACTTCAACCATGCGAAGGAGATCACCGCGGAGGCGCGCGAGGCGTGCGAGCGCTTCGTCGACCACGGCATCCCGGTCGAGAACCAGGCCGTGCTCATGCGTCGGGTGAACTCCTCAGTCACGGCGATCCGCGACCTGATGCAGAAGTGCCTGACAATGCGGGTGCGGCCCTACTATCTGCACCAGATGGACGTCGCCGAGGGGCTCGAGCATCTACGCACTCCCATTGCGAAAGGGGTGGAGATCCTGCAGGGCCTCCGCGGGTGGACCAGCGGCCTCGCCGTGCCGCAGCTCGCGGTCGACCTGCCGGGCGGCGGCGGCAAGGTCACGCTGCAACCCGACTACGTGCTCGAGCGGAGCGCGACGCAGACGGTGCTGCGCAACTATCGCGGCGAGCCGTACACGTATCCCGAGCCACGGGAGAAAGACTGCTCGGTGCCGTACGATGAGATCTACTACGCGGGCGCCAGCTCGCCGCCGCCGCGCTTGCCCGTGCTGCGAAGGAACTCCGGATGATCACGCAGCTCCTCGAATCGCTCTTCACCTGGATCTCCGGCGTCATCGCCGCCATGGGGTACCCGGGAATCGCATTGCTCATGGCCATCGAGAGCTGCTGCATCCCGCTGCCGAGCGAGATGATCATGCCGTTCGCGGGATGGCTGGTCGCGACGGGGCGCTTCTCGCTCTGGGGGATCGCGCTCGCCGGAGCGGTCGGCTGCGTCGTCGGCTCGATACCCGCCTACTACGCCGGTCAGTACGGCGGCCGCGCGCTGGTGCGCAGGTACGGCCGCTACGTGCTCATGAACGCCGAGCACCTGGACTGGGCGGAGCGTTTCTTCCAGCGACGAGGCGACATCACCGTCCTGATCGCGCGCTTGCTTCCCGTGGTTCGCACGTTCATCGCTTTCCCGGCGGGCGTGGCGCGCATGCCGATGGGCAAGTTCGTGGTCTATACGTTCGTCGGCTCGTTCCCGTGGTGCCTGGGGCTGGGCTGGGTGGGCATGAAGGTCGGCGAGCATCGCGAGCTGCTGACGCCATGGTTCCACCGCGCTGACGTCCTCATCGTCGCGCTGATCGTCGCGGGTGTCGCCTACTTCGTCTGGAAACAGACGGTGTCACGTCGCCAGACGACGAGGGCGCCGGGCCGACCGTAGAGCGGCAGCACAGCGGAACGGCTGGGAACGCGGATTCCCATTGTTGCCGCCGCGCGGCTCCTCCGGTGCGCAACGGACGCTGGCAAGGCTCGTGCACCACCGTTCCATGCGGCCGCAGGCGGCGGCCCGACGGGACGGGCCATGGCGAGGGCGTGGAGGCTAGCGGCGGTTACGGTGGCGGCGCTCCGTGGGTTCGCGTGCGCTCACGGCACGAGTGCTCCGGCGTCGGAGCGCCCGCTCCTCGTGGCGGGGCAGTACCAGGTCGAATCGATCCGCTCGCGCGCGATGCTCGACGGGGTCGATCGCATGATCGAGATCTCGGAATCTGGAACGCGGCTCGTCGATGCGGCGGGCGCCGAGCACATGCTCACGGAGCGCGGCGCGCTGACGCTCGGGTCCGGCGGTTCGTGCCGCCTCGCGCTGGCGGTTTCGGTGGACGGCGACGATCCCGGCATCTCGGATCGGTCGTGCACGTGGGAGCTGCGCGACGACGTCTTCCTGCTGGGCGACGCGCAAGGGCAAGGCGCCCGCACGGCGTACCGTGTGCGCAAGATCGGCGAACGCTTCGTCCTCGAAGGACTGCGCGATTTCGGGCCGGGCGGCGAGGACCTGGGCGACGCGAGCGGCGAGCGCATCGTGCTGCTGCGCGGGCCAGCGCGGGGGCAACCGCTCGATCGCGTGACGGAGCAGTCGCGCCGCAGCGATGGCCCGGAGCTGACGCACGAGCTCTAGCAGTTAGAATCAGCCGGATGGCTGAGCGACTCTTCATCACCTCGCGGCTTCTCTCCGCCGAAGGCGTCGTCCACGGATTCTCCGTGCGCACTGGTGGCGTCTCGAAGGGATCGTATCAGTCGCTGAACCTGGGTCGCGGCGTGGGCGACGATCCGCACGCGGTCGACGAGAACCTGCGCCGGCTCGCTCGCGCCGCGGGCCTCCGCGATCCGACGGCGTTCGTTTCCGCGCACCAGATCCATGGCGACCGGGTGATCGCGGCGACGCGCGGAGCGCCTCCTCGGGAAGTGTTCCCAGCATCGCAGCCCGCGGCCGCGCCCGGACCCGACGTCGACGGAGCGATTTGCGCCGATGCCGTCGTCGCGCTCGATCCATCGGTGGCCGCGGCGGTCCGAGTGGCGGACTGCGCGCCGGTGTTGCTGTACGCGCCGGACGTCGGCGTCGCCGCGGCGGTCCACTCCGGATGGCGCGGAGCGCGCGCGCAGATCGCCGCGCGCGGAGTGCGTGCGTTGCAGCACGTCGCCGGCGCTGATCCCACGCGCATGATCGCCGTGATCGGTCCCTGCATCCAACGGTGCTGCTACGAAGTCGGCGGAGATCTCGCTGCATCGTTTCGCGATCTGTTCGGCGCAGCGGCCGCGGACGATCCCGCGAACACGCCGCGACCCCATCTCGATCTCCGTTTTGCAGTCGAATGGGCGCTGCGCTCGGCTGGTGTGCGAGAGGTGTGCATCGAGCACGCAGGAGGGTGCACGTCCTGCGACATTTCCGCCTTTTTCAGCCACCGCCGCGATCGCGGAACTACCGGTAGACACTTGGCTTTTGTCTGCGCGCGCGGGTCGTGAAAAGCCTCCGCGATTCTTTGACAGTGCGCAGGGCGGCAGCGATCATGCCGAGTAGATCCGCTCGCTTTCCGGAGGAATCACGTGCGTTTTCGGCAGCCGATCCTCGCCCTCGCGCTGAGCGCCGCGTGCGCTTCCGCGCGGGCGCGCGACGACGCTGCCTTGCTCGAGGTGAAAGGCCAGATCGCCGTCCAGGCGGCGCAGATTTCGGCGCAGCAGCGGCGCATCGAGGAGCTGGAAGTAAAGCTCGCCGCGGTCGCGGCGCGCACCGATCCGAGAGCCGCCGCGTCTGCACCGACGCAAAAAGCAACCCCGGCGACGTCCGTCGCGCCGGGGCGCGATCCCCGCCCGCAGCTCAAGACCGTGAAGCTCGGAGAGGGCCGCCGGCGTCGCCGCGACTACAACCCCGTCGAGCGCGCACCGCTGATCCCGAGCTCGATCGCGCTGAAGGAGCCGGACCCGGAGGCGCTCGACAAGCTCGAAGAGTCCACCGCGATCGACCCCGGAGTACGCGACGAGCTGGACGCCGACCATGCATTCGCGCAAGCGGTCTCGAAACTGAACGCGGGTGATTTGCAACACGCCGAGACCGAGCTGCTCGCGTTCGCGGGGCAGCACCCGCGGCACACCGCCGCGGACAACGCGCTGTATCTCGCCGGGCTCATCCGCGAGCACGACGGCGACTGCCCCGGAGCGGTAGCGCTCTTCGACCGCATCCCGCTGACCTATCCCGCGGGAGACGCGGTGCTCCCTTCGATGGTGGAGAAGGGGCGCTGCCTGACGAGGATGCAGCGCAAGGACGAGGCGCGCGAGCTCTTCGCGCGCATCGTGCGGGAACACCCGAACGGGCTGGAGGGCGGCACGGCGCGCCAACTCCTGACCAATCTCGACGTCGAGTCGGGGAGGCACTGATGCGGACCAGGACGATCTCTCGCTTGCGCAGGGCGGTGTTCGCGGCCGTAGCCGCCACGCTGCTCGTCTCGCCGGCGCGCGCCGAAGAGCTCGAGGGACCGAACCGCCTCGAGGGGCCCAGCCGATTGGAAGGCCCGACACGGGTCGAGGGTCCGACGAAAATCGAGGGCCCGGCGAAGATCGAGGCGCCGCGCCGGACCCCGGCGCCGAAGAAGCAGCCCGCGAAAAGCACGGGAGAGCTGGCCCAACCGGCGCCGCGCGGCGAGACGCAGCCGCAGCGCGTGGTCCAGCCGCCGCCGGAATCACCGGAAGGCAAGCTCGTGATGCCGAAGTCGGCGGAAGAGAAGGGCATGCAGATCCAGCCCGACACGCCCGACGTCTACGTCATCGTGAAGGGCGACACCCTTTGGGACCTGTCGCAGAAGTTTCTCAACAACCCTTGGTACTGGCCGAAGATCTGGAGCCTCAACGCGTACATCGAGAACCCGCACTGGATCTACCCGGGCAACAAGTTGAAGATCATCCCCGGCCAGGGCGGCCCGCAGGCGCCTGCGCAGGTCGAAGTGGCCCCGGAGCCCACCAACGACGAGCGCCCGAACTCGGAAATCGCGCACGTGGTGGACACCTCGCCGCCCGAGGGCGCTGACCTCGCCGTGGTGAAGCAGGGCAGCCGCGAATTCGATCAGGCCAGCACGGCGGTCGCCATCAGCGGAAAGCTCGCGTTCAAGCCGCCCGCCGTCCTTTCGGTGCGCGACAGCGGTCTCGTGACGCAGGAGGAGATGCGCAACGCGGGCTCTCTCGACGCATCGTTCGAGGAGAAGGACCTCCTCGCCACTTACGACACTGCGTACGTGCGGTTCCCTTCGAGGGTCGAGCTCAATATCGGCGATCACCTGCTCCTCTTCCGGCCGGAAGGCGACATCATCCAGCCGCGCACCGGTCGCAAGCTGGGCGTGCAGACCGTCACGATGGGCGAGGCGAAGGTCATCGCGCTGAACGGCAACCTCGCGACGGTCCAGATCACGCGCACGTTCGAGGAAATCACGCGCGGCGACCTGGTGCGCCCGTGGACGGAGCAGAACCTCAAGGTGGCTCCCAAGCCGAACACGCGCGAGGTGCAGGGGGTCATCGTCTCGGCCGTGCACCGGGGTCTCACGACGTACGGCGAATCGAACGAGGTGTTCATCGACCGTGGCGCGCGAGACGGCGTCGAGGTGGGGAACACGTTCGCGGTCGTGCGTCAGGGCGATGGTCTCAAGATGGGCGGCCTCACCGGCAGCTCGTACAACATAGGCGCGACGGGCTCGCTCTCCTCCGGTGCGGTGCCGTACGAAAACGTCGGCCTGCTGCTCGTCATCGACGTCCGGGATCGCCTCAGCACCGCGGTGGTGGTGAAGAGCGTGAAGGAGCTGCAGGCCGGCGACAAGGTGGAGATGCACCCGCAGGGTGGCGCCGGGGGTCCGTAATCCGTCCGCTTGACCCTCCGGCCTGCTTGTGGCTTTTCGCAGCACCTTGTGCGGGGAGGGCGGCGTGACGGAGCTCACAGGAAGAGACGCAGCAGTGGAGGAGCGCGAGCTCGTCGCGACGTGCGCGCTGGCGTGCGTTCCTGGAGTGGGTGCGTCGACGCTGACCCGCGCTGCGCAGACGTTCGGTTCGCTCGAACAGGCGCTCGACGCCGGCTGCGACGCGCTGGTCGCGAATGCCGAGCAGCTGCTGCTCGGCGCGCGCACGCGTCGCTACCTGCAGCAGTCGCCGGATCTGTGGCGCCTCGGCGAATGGGCGGTCTGTGCGGCGCGCAACGCGCGCGCTCGCATCGTGTTGCGCTCGGCCGCTGAGTACCCGGACCTGCTGCGCCGGATCGATCACGCGCCCGGGATCCTCTACGTCCGCGGCGAGCTCGCACCCGAACCGCGCCGCGTCGCGATCGTCGGGTCGCGGGCGGCGGACGCCGAGGCGCTCCGGGTTGCCCGCGACATCGCGGAACGGCTCGCCGCCGCAGGCGTCGAGGTCGTCTCGGGCGGCGCGCGCGGGATCGACGCCGCGGCACACGCGGGAGCGCTGTGGGGCGGCGGACGGACCATCGCCGTGCTGGGATGCGGGATCGACGTCACTTACCCGCCGGAGCACGGACCCTTGTTCGACCGGATCGCGTCTGCCGGCGGGGCGTTGGTTTCCGAGTTTCCGCCCGGAGCTCCGTCCTCGCGACCGAACTTCCCGCGGCGCAATCGGACGATCGCGGGGCTGTCACACGCGACGGTGGTGGTCCGCGCGGGCACGTCCTCGGGAGCGCTCCTCACGGCGGCGTCTGCGCTGGAGCAGGAGCGGCCGCTGTTCGCGATCCCGGGAGAAGCTCACGACGCGCTGGCCATCGGGCCGAACCAGCTCATCGAAACCGGAGCGGCGCGTGCGATTCGCAGCGCTGACGAACTACTGACGATGCTCGATTGGTCGGCAGGAGAGCGACAGAGTGCTCGGTCACTCGAGGTGCGCAACGAGCGCTCGGTATCCCGCCCACCGATGCAGCTGCCACTCGAGCCTGCGCTCGAAGGACCGCTGCGCGAGCTGTGGAGGGCAATGAAAGACGGCCGCCCAGCGCACATCGACGCGCTGGCAGCCGCTACGCATATAGCGCCCCACGAAGCGCTCAGGTGGTTGACTGAGCTGGAGCTGAAGGGGCTTTGCCGGCAGGCACCCGGGAAATATTTCCTGCGCTGCCAAGCTTCGCCCTTGAACCCAAACGGGAGTGTCGGCATCTAGAGCGGCCCCAAGGAACCGAATGGCAACCGCCAAGACAGCAACAAAGAAGGCCGCTTCGCAGGCCAACGGGCGCAAGGGCAAGGGCCGCGGCGCCGAGCCGCCGGCGAAGGCCTTCCGCAATACGCTCGTCATCGTCGAGTCCCCCGCGAAGGCGAAGACGATCAAGAAGTACCTGGGCTCCGGCTACACGGTGAAGGCGTCGGTCGGGCACATCATGGACCTGCCCAAGTCGAAGATGGGCGTCGACATCGAGAACGGATTCGAGCCCGAGTACGAGGTCATCAAGGGCAAACAGAAGGTGGTGACGGACCTCAAGGCGGCCGCCAAGAACGCCGACCGCGTGCTGCTCGCCACGGACCCGGATCGCGAGGGCGAGGCCATCGCGTGGCACGTCAAGCAGCAGATCGCGCGCTCGCGCGTACCGGCGCAGCGCGTCCTGTTCAACGAGATCACCAAGAAGGCCATCCAGGAAGCGATCCAGAAGCCGCTCGAGCTGAACAGGGACGTCTATGACGCGCAGCAGGCGCGCCGCGTGCTCGACCGGCTCGTCGGCTATCAGATCTCGCCGATCCTCTGGAAGAAGGTGCGCCGTGGTCTGTCCGCCGGGCGCGTGCAGAGCGTCGCGGTCCGCCTCATCGTCGAGCGCGAGAACGAAATCGCCGCGTTCGTCCCGGTCGAATACTGGTCGATCGAGGCGGACCTGAAGGCGGCGCTCCCGCCGCAGTTCCGCGCGAAGCTCATCAAGCTCGACGGCGAAAAGGTCGAGCTCGGCTCGCGCGAGATCACGCTGCCGCTCGTCGAGGAGCTCAGGAAGCTCCCCTTCACCGTCGCGTCGGTGGGCAAGAAGGAGCGCCGCCGCAACGCACCCGCGCCGTTCATCACCAGCAAGCTGCAGCAGGAGGCGGCGAATCGCCTCGGCTTCTCGGCGAAGAAGACGATGACGCTCGCGCAGCGCCTCTATGAAGGAGTGGAGCTAGGCGAGGAGGGACAGGTCGCCCTCATCACGTACATGCGCACCGACTCGGTGCGGCTCTCCCCCGACGCGGTCGCCGCGGCACGCGAGTACGTGCGCGAGAAGTTCGGCAAGGACTACCTGCCCGCCGAGCCGGTGCAGTTCAGGACGAAGAAGAGCGCGCAGGACGCGCACGAGGCGATCCGGCCGACGACCGTCGAGTACGAGCCCGAGCGGGTCCGCAAGCACCTCGAGCGCGACATGTTCCGGCTGTACGAGCTGATCTGGAACCGCTTCATCGCCTGTCAGATGGTGCCGGCGGTATTCGACCAGACCACCGCCGACATCGAGGCGAAACGCCCGATGGAGGCGCTGCCGTCGCATCCGGCCGAGGCGGCGGCGGCGCTGCGCACGGCGAGCAAGTCGTCGCGGTCCTTCCTGTTCCGCGCCACCGGGCAGATCCTCAAGTTCCCCGGCTATCTCGCCGTGTACGGCGCGCAGGTTCCCGAGGAGCCCGAGGCGGGCGCGGAGAAGATGGAAGGCGAGGACGAGGAGAAGGGCGACATCGCGCGCCAGCTCCCGCCGCTCGAGGAAGGCCAGCGGCTCGAGCTCGTGGAGCTGATTCCCGAGCAGCACTTCACGCAGCCGCCGCCGCGCTTCACGGAAGCGTCGCTGGTGAAGGAGCTGGAGGAGAAGGGAATCGGCCGTCCGTCGACGTACGCGGCCATCCTCTCGACCATCCAGGACAAGGAGTACGTCGAGAAGAAGGAGAACCGCTTCTACCCGACCGACCTGGGCAAGATCGTGAACGAGCTTCTCGTCGAGGCGTTCCCGCGCGTCCTCGACGTCGAGTTCACCGCCCACATGGAAGAGGAGCTCGACGAGGTCGAGGAAGGAAAGATGCAGTGGGTGAAGGTGCTCGACGAGTTCTACGAGCCTTTCAAGAAGAGCCTCAAGGCTGCCGAAAAGAGCATGCGCGACGTCAAGCGCGAGGAGCAGCCCACCGACCTCATTTGCGAGAAGTGCGGCTCGCCCATGGTGATCAAGTGGGGCCGCATGGGACGGTTCCTCGCCTGCTCCGGCTACCCCGACTGCAAGAACACCAAGGACTTCATCGAGAAGGCCGGCAAGATCGAGGTCGTGGAGGATCTCCCGACCGACGAGAGCTGCCCCACTTGCGGCAAGCCGATGTTGAACAAGCGCGGCCGGTTCGGGCGCTTCCTCGCGTGCAGCGATTATCCAAACTGCAAGACCACGCGACCGATCACGCTCAAGGGTGTTCCGTGCCCCGACTGCGGAGGCGGACTGGCCGAGCGGCGGACGCGCTTCGGCAAGACGTTCTACGGGTGCGTCAACTACCCGAACTGCAAGTTCGCCGCGTGGGACCGGCCGATTCCGGAGCCGTGCCCGCAGTGCGGAAAGCCGTACCTGCTCTCGAAGTACTCCAAGCGGGAGGGTCCATACATCGCCTGCCCGGACAAGGAGTGCGGCTATCGCCGTGAGGCGCCGGATACGGGCGGCGAGCAGGTTCCCCCGCAGTCGGTCGCGTAGAGCTGAAACCAGGCGGCGCCGAAATGCACCTCCGTGTGGCCCCGTAGGCCCTGGAGGCGCGCATGCGGACGACGCTTGCTGCCGTTTCACTTCTCTGTCTCGGTGCGACCGCCGCGCTCGCGGCTGCGGAGGATCGCGACGTCGCGGCATTCAACTCGATCCATGTCGCGTCGGGAATTCGCGCAACCGTGTCGATCGGCTCGCGCCGCTCCGTGCACGTAGAAGCCGATAAGGACGTCCTGCCCCTCGTGGAGACGCGCGTGGACGACGGGACGCTGCACGTCGGCTTCAAGCCGCACTCGCAGTTACGCAATACGGGTGACGTCACCGTTTCGGTGCAGACGCCGGAGCTGCGCGCGATCGCGGGAAGCGGTGGCGCCGTCGTGAAGGGAACAATGACCAAGGCGGACGAGGCCGGACTCTCGGCGAGCGGCGGCAGCGAGCTGCACGTCCGCAGCGTCGACGCGCGAACCCTCGTCGCAAAAGCGTCGGGGGGAGGAGTGCTGCAAGTAGCGGGTCGCGCCGACACGGTGGAGCTGCAGCTCTCAGGTGGATCCCATTTCGACGGACCGCAGCTCGAGGCACACGACGTGCACGTGGAAGGCAGCGGGGGCGCGGTGGCGGAGTTGCGCGCGACTGGAAACGTGCGCGGCACTTTGTCCGGCGGATCGGAGATGCACGTGCGCGGCGGAGCGCGCGCGTCCGTGGCTACGTCGGGCGGATCGGAAGTGAGCGTGGACAACCGGTAGCGGCGGTGCCGACGGTTGGGATTACGCACGGCAGCGGCATCGCGGTCCCGTCGCCCATCGACGTTCCGGCATCTAGTCTGTTGCGCGCGTGACTTCGTCGCACGCGCTGTTCGTCGCACGCGGTGTTTGTCGCGCGCGCTGCAGGGCCGTCCCGCGCCGGCCGGCTGAAGCCCACCCCCGCCTCGATCCCGACCCGTGCCACTGCGGGGGACGAATCCCCGCGGCGAGCGACCGGCTCGGCTGCGGAACGGCGTGAAGCTGGACACTCGCGGCGGTCGCGCAAGAGGCGGGCGCTTCGTCGGCCGACGACGGTCCCGCGACGCGCGGAGGAAGTCGGTCTTGCGGCCGAGTCGAGGCGCGTGTAGGCACGTCGCGACATGGAAGCGGTGACGGTCGTCGGCGGTGGGCTCGCTGGAAGCGAAGCAGCGCTTCTGCTCGCGGATGCAGGGGTGCGTGTCGTCCTGTACGAGCAGAAGCCGGTGCGCCGCTCGCCGGCGCACAAGCTCGACTCGCTGGCCGAGCTGGTCTGCTCGAATTCGCTTCGCTCCGACAATCCTGAGAACGCGATCGGGCTGCTCCACGAAGAGCTGCGCCGCCTCGGGTCGGCAGTCCTCGACGAAGCCGACCGGGCACGCGTCCCGGCGGGCGATGCGCTCGCGGTCGACCGCATTGCCTTCAGCGCGGCGCTCACCCACCGGATCGCCGCGCATCCGAGCATCCAGTTGCGCCATGAGGAAGTGACCTGCCTTCCGCAAGAGCTGTGCATCCTGGCGACCGGACCGCTCACCGGCGAATCCCTCGCCCGCTCGCTCGTCGAGGCGGTGGGACAGTCGGCGCTCGCCTTCTACGATGCGATCGCGCCAATCGTCGCGGGCGACTCCATCGATTACAACGTCGCGTTCCGGCAATCGCGCTACGGGAAAGGCGGCGGCGACGACTACCTGAACCTCCCGCTCATGCGCGAAGAGTACGAGCGATTCGTCGACGAGCTCCTCGCGGGACAGAAGGTAGAGCCGCACGCGTTCGAGGAGCCTCGCTACTTCGAAGGATGTCTCCCGATCGAAGTCATGGCAGCGCGCGGAAGGGATGCGCTCGCGTTCGGACCGATGAAGCCCGTCGGCCTGGTGGACCCCCGCACCGGGCGAAGGCCGCACGCCGTCGTTCAGTTGCGCCGCGAAGATCGCGCGGGGACGGCGTGGAACCTCGTCGGATTCCAGACGAGGCTGACCTGGCCGGAACAGAAGCGGATCTTCTCGAGCTGCATCCCCGGCCTGCGCAACGCCGAGTGGATCCGGTTGGGCCAGGTGCACCGCAATACGTTTCTCGATGCGCCTCGCGCGCTTGCGGTCGACGGCAGCTTGCGCGCGCGCCCGAATGTCTTCTGCGCCGGGCAGATCACGGGCGTCGAAGGGTACGTCGAGAGCGCCGCGTCCGGTCACATCGCTGCCCGGCGCGTGCTCGCGCGGCTTCGCGGCGAGCAGTTCGAACCGCCGCCGCCGACTTGCGCGCTGGGCGCGCTTCTCCGCCACGTGAGCGGCGAAGCGCACCCGGAGGGTTACGACTACCAGCCCACCAACGTCGTGTTCGCGTTGTTTCCGCCGCTCAGCGAGCCGCACCGCAAGCACGAGCGGAGGTCCCGCCTCCTCGCGCGCGCCCGCCGCGATCTATCCACCTGGGCCGCGTCCCATTCCATCCCCCTCCGCCTCGAGCCCTCTCCCCGGGAGGCGCCGACGCCTTCTCCACCAACTGCCACATTAAAGGCGCAGTCCGACATCGCCCGACGGAACGAGGCGCCGCGGTGAGCTCGCGGGGAGGGGAACAGCGGCGGCATGTTCGCGGGATGGGTTGCAGCCATCGATGATCTGCGCGCGCGTCAACCGCTGTACTCGATTTGCAGCCATCGTTGCCCTCGCGGTCGCCGGCGCGACGACAGGCGCGTGCAAGAAGATCGAGCAGGGACGGCGGCTCGCGTCGGGTCTGGCGCGCGACATCGTCGTGTCGCCGAGCGGAAGCGCCGTGTCGTTCTTGCAGGGCGCAGTGCACCCCGACGACCGCGGCGTCCCGGAGGATCTGTTCGTCGGAGATCTCTTCTTCGCTTGGGTCGCGGGGAACGGCAGCGCTGAACGAATCGGAGGCGGCGTGCCGACGCTCGCTGGCGCGCGGGCGTTCTCACCCGGCGGCGAATGGCTCGCCTATCTGGCACAGTGGCGATTCCGCGACGGCGAAGGCGAGCTGTGGCTGGCGGAAGCGGCCGCCCCACCGCGAAAGGTCGCCGATGCTGTTTCGTCGATGAGGTGGGCGCCCACGGGTTCGCTGCTCGCGTTCGTCGCGAGCGGAAAGTTGATGGTGCTCGACGCGGCGAAGGAGCCGGCCGCTCCTTCCGTGGCACTCGACGGCGTGCAGACGTTCGCGTGGGCACCGGGCAGCAATCGGCTCGCGGCCAGGGGTGCCGCCGCGGCCGGTGGACGTGTCGAGATGGTGGACGTCGGCAGCGGGCGGCTGCGCGAGGTGGCGAAGGGAAGCTCGGATTTCGGCTTCGGAGACGACGGCGCGTTGTATGTGCTTGGGCCGCCTGGACCGAGCGGCGGAGATCGCCCGCTTGCGGTCGTCGACGCGTTCGACGCGCGCCCTCGAGAGATTGGACGCGCGACCTCCTTCGCCGCGTCGGGCCGCGACGTCGCGCTCCTGTCGACGGCCAAGGCGCCAGGGGAAGCGTTCGGTACTCTTTCGCGCATTTCCCGTTCCGGCGGGGCGCCGCAGCAACTCGGCGAACGTGTCAGCGACTATCGATTTTCGCTCCGTGGCGACATCTTGTTTCTCGCCCGCTATGACACGCGCGCACGCGCAGGAATGCTGACCATCGCACCGCGCGCGAAACCGCCGCGGGAGATCGCGGCGCGGGTGCAGAGCTTCACGGTCCAGCGCGATCGCATCCTGTACGTCGCGCACGCGCCGCAGAAGGGTGACTTCAGGATCGAGCTGTGGACCGCGCCGCTCGACGGGTCTTCGCCCCCGCGGAAAGTGGACGACGGCGTGTACGGCTACCAGCTGTCGCCGGACGGAAAGTCGCTCTTCTGGAAGGCGCGGTGCGCGGGGGGATCGCGGAGCTGCTCGCTTTTCCAGGGTGCCGCGGACGGGTCGTCTCCGCGGCTGATCGCGACCAACGTCGCAGGCTTCGATCTCTCCGCGGACGGGTCACGCGTCCTCGTGCAGCAGCCGCACCGCGGAGCGCCGCGCGCGGTGGATCTCGCCGTGGTCGCGACCGACGGTCCGCGCGGCGACGCATCGGCGGAGCCATTCGCAACCGAGGTCGAGCCGAGCTCGCGTTTCGTGGATGCGCGAGGCCGCCGCGTCGTTTACGCCGCGATGAGCGCGGCACGTGCGGGGGTGTACCTGGTCGACGTTCCGTAATTTGATCGCCCACCAGCGTGCGGCAGGATGCGCGCGTGGATCCTCCCGAGCTGACGGAGTTCGCCGATCACCTCGCGCGCGTCGCCCGCGCCTCGCCGCATACGGAGCGCGCTTATCTCAGCGACCTCCGCCAGCTCGCCGCGTGGCTCGCGGAATCGGGCAAGGCGCTGGACGCCGCCGACCGCGATGATCTGCGCGCGTTTCTCGCCTCACGATTCGGCACGAACCAGCCCGCGACGCTCGCCCGCAAGCAGGCGAGCCTTCGCGCTTACTACGAGCACCGCGTCCGCATGGGCCATCTCGCCGACAGCCCGGCACGGCGGCTCGTATCACCCCGACGCCGGCGCAGCCTGCCTGACGTCGTGTCCGTCGACGACGTTTTCGCGCTGCTGGAGACCCCCAGCAGCCGCACCGCGGCGGGGCTGCGCGATCGTTGCGCGCTGGAGCTGATGTACGGCGCCGGGCTGCGCGTCTCCGAGCTGGTCGGGCTGGATCTGGCCGACTTGATCGACGGGCACACCGCCCTGCTCGTGCGCGGCAAAGGGCGAAAACAGCGTGTCGTGCCGCTGGTCGCGAAGGCGAAGGCGGCGCTCGAGGCATATCTCCCAAGAAGAGGTGAGCTCGGCGGTGGATCAGCCCTCTTCCTCAACCGCCGCGGCGGGCGCCTGACGACGCGCAGCGTGGCGCGTCTGCTGGCGCGGTACGCTCTGATCTGCGGGACACAGCGCCACGTCCACCCGCACGCGCTCCGCCACAGCTTCGCGACGCACCTTCTGGACATGGGCGCCGACCTGCGCGGCATCCAGGAGTTGCTCGGCCACGCCTCGCTCTCGACGACGCAGCGGTATACGCACGTCTCGTCGGAACGGCTCGTGCAGATCTACGAGGACGCGCACCCGCGGGCGCGCAGCGAAAAGCGGCGATGAAGCGCGTGTCCTTGTTCTCGGACGCCCAGGGTCGCGCTCCGCGTGTGTAGACGCAGACCCCCGCGTCGACGCGCGGGAGCGTCTACCCGCGCTTTCTGCGGGAGCGTCGCACCACCACTTTCCGCTGCATCGCTTCCTGCGCCTCGTCCTCGATTTCGACCGAGGCTCTCTGCGGCGGTCGGCGATCGCGCCGGCGGCGAGCGAGGGCGATTTGTCCTTCGAGGAACGACTTCATCGACGTGCCTTCCGCGGCCAGTTGCTGTGGGATGAAGGACATGCGCGTGAGCCCTGGGAGCGTGTTGATCTCGAGGAACACGGGGCCATTCGGCGTGCAGATGACGTCGGTGCGCGAGTACCCCTCGCATCCCAGGGCCTGGTGCACGCGGCTCGCGAGGCGCTGCGCTGCCTGCGAAACATCGGCCGGGACTTCCGCCGGCGTGATCTCCCGGGTACCGCGGCCGAGGTACTTGCCGTCATAGTCGAACGCGCGGCCTTGCTCGACGCGGACCTCGCTCGCCGGAAGCGCGCGCGTCCCGCCCTCGTCGTCCACGACGCCGACCGTCAGCTCGATGCCGCTCACGAAGGCCTCGGCTAGGTACTCCTCGCCCGACGCGGCAATCGCCGCGGTGGCGCGCTGTGCGTCGGCGACGCTACCGATCAATTGCAGGCCGACGCTCGAGCCGCCCGCGACCGGTTTCGCGACCACGCGCGCATGCCGCCCCAGGAACCCCAGCAGCGCGCTCCCGATGGTCGCCTCGTCGCCGCGCGGGAGATGGACCGATTCAGCGACGCGGACACCGGCCGCCGCGGCGAGCTGCTTCGCCCACTCCTTGTCGAACGCCTTGGCGGAAGCGTCGGAGCCGGGTCCGGTGAACGCGATCCGGCGCTGCTCGAACAGCTTCTGCGCCGTGCCGTCTTCGCCGCCGGTGCCATGCAGCGCCAGGACGAACGTGAGCGACCGCGATCCCGGATCGTCGAGCGCCTCCTGCAGCGATGGCCATGCCGGTGCGTTTCGCGAATCGAATTCGACCTCGAACGGTCTCTGGTGATCGAGCAGAGTCGCGCGATCGACGACGTGGATCGCCCCGCCGGGCGCCCAGAACCAGGCATCCGCCTGCTCGAGCAACGAGGCGACGTTCTGCGCCGACGCGACCGACACTTTCCGTTCGCTGGAGGCACCGCCGAAGAGGACGACGAGTTCGCGCATGCGCGTCGAACATAGCAGACGAGCGCTCAACGCCCGCGCGCGTTACCATGTGCGTTCCCCGGAGGTAGATGTGCGAGTGCGTTCCACCACGGTCCTCTGCGTCCGGCGCGACGGGAAGGTCGCGATGGGCGCCGACGGCCAGGTCACCATGGAGAAGGTCGTCCTGAAGCACGGCGCAAAGAAGCTGCGCCGCCTGGGCGATGGACAGGTCCTTGCGGGATTTGCCGGAGCGACGGCGGACGCCTTCACCCTGTTCGAGAAGTTCGAGGGCAAGCTGAAGGAGTTCGCGAAGAACCTGCCGCGCGCCGCGGTGGAGCTCGCCAAGGAGTGGCGCACGGACCGCTACTTGCGCCGGCTCGAGGCGCTGCTCGTAGTCGCGGACAAGGAGCGGACTCTGATCCTCTCCGGGACGGGCGACGTCGTGGAGCCCGACGAGGGAATCGCGGCGATCGGATCGGGCGGTCCGTACGCGCAGGCCGCTGCCAGCGCGTTGCTGCGCCACTCGCAGCTCTCCGCGCGCCAGACCTGCGAGGAGGCGCTGCGTACCGCCGCGCGCATCTGCATCTACACGAACGACCAGCTCACGTTCGAGGAGCTGTGATGGCCGAGCCGCGCAGCCTCACTCCCGCCGAGATCGTCGCCGAGCTGGACCGCTACATCGTGGGACAGGACGCCGCGAAGCGAGCGGTGGCGATCGCGCTACGCAACCGCTGGCGGAGGTTCCGCGTCGCACCGGAGCTGCGCGACGAGGTGATGCCGAAGAACATCATCCTCGTGGGGCCCACGGGCGTGGGGAAGACGGAAATCGCGCGCAGGCTCGCGCGGCTGGCGCACGCGCCGTTCGTCAAGGTGGAGGCGTCGAAGTTCACGGAAGTCGGTTACGTCGGCCGCGACGTCGACTCCATGATCCGCGACCTGATGGAGCAGGGCGTCCAGCTCGTCCGCGAGGAGCAGCAGCGCGCCGTGCAAGGCCGCGCACAGGAGATGGCGGAGGAACGGCTGCTGGACCTGCTGCTCCCCGCGAACGCGCAGCAGGGCACGGCCGGATTCTCGAATGATCGCGGTGGCACGCGCGAAAAGCTGCGTGGCATGCTGCGCGCGGGCGGCCTCGACGATCGCATGGTGGAGCTGGACGTGCAGGAGCGCGCGCAGGGCAACATGCAGATCTTCGGCGCGCAGGGCATGGAGGAGATGGGCATCAACCTGCAGGAGATGCTCGGCAACCTGCCCTTCGGGAAGAAGACGAAGAAGCGGAAGCTGCGCGTCTCCG
>Ga0209474_10001007_pt1 | contig 28663 bp, 26 predicted proteins | sample GraSoiAngelo_145_FD_185902 | JGI IMG/M metagenome (GOLD analysis project Ga0209474, IMG submission 185902) | Grasslands soil microbial communities from the Angelo Coastal Reserve, California, USA - 14_1009_05_20cm (SPAdes) (version 2) | ecosystem: Environmental > Terrestrial > Soil > Grasslands...
ATCGCTTCCGCCGAGCCTGGTGAGCGCTGGCTGTACTGCTATCCTGACGATGCCTTCGCGGAGTATTGAAGAGGTCGTTGCTGCCGCGGCGTGGCCGCCACTCCCGCTCGACAGCTGGCGGAATACGTACACGACGCTGCACATGTGGACGCAGGTCGTGGGCAAGCTCGCCCTCGCTCTCTCGGACCTCACGAACCATTACTGGAACACCGCGTTGCAAATAACGCCGCGCGGGCTCGCCACGCTTCCCCTCACGGTCGGCAATCGCCTCGTGGTGATCAGCTTCGATCTCGCGGCGCATCACCTCATGGTCGAGAGCTCCGACGGATGCAGCACCAGCATCCCCCTCGAGCCGCGCCCCGTGGCCGAGTTCTACCGCCTCCTCATTGATGCGCTGGCGCGCATGGACATCCACGCGCGGATCTGGACGATGCCCGTCGAAGTGCCGGATCCGATTCGCTTCGAGGCGGACAGCATCCATCGCTCCTACGACCCTGCCGCTGCCGCGGCGCTGTGGCAGGTCCTCGTTCAGATCAAGCGGGTGCTCGAGCAGTTCCGGAGCCGGTTTCTCGGAAAGTGCAGCCCGGTCCACTTCTGGTGGGGGAGCTTCGATCTCGCCTACACGCGGTTTTCCGGTCGCCCCGCCCCACGGCACCCCGGCGGTATCCCGAACCTCTCGGACGCCGTGACGCGCGAGGCATACTCGCGCGAGTGCATCAGTGTCGGCTGGTGGCTGGGCGGAGGAAGCACGCCGATTCCGGAGCCTGCATTCTATGCCTACGCGTATCCCGAGCCGCCGGGCTGCCCGGATGCCGTGATCGCTCCCGCGGCTGCGGGCTACGATATGCGCATGCACGAGTGGATCCTGCCGTACGAGGCGGTGCGCGGTGCCTCCGATCCGGACGCGAGCCTCCTCGCATTTGCTCAAAGCACCTACGAAGCGGCGGCGGAGTTGGGGAAATGGGAGCGGGCGACCTTGGAGCGCTAGGCCTCATACACCCATACCTTGGTATAGAGTCAAGGGAAGGAAGCCACTGCCTGATCTCGCCTGCGCGACCCAGCCGCTGTCTCAAGAGTGCGGCAGCTTTGACAGCGCTCTACTGCGAGGAAGGCTAGCCGCGAGTGGCGATGCCGTTTCCGCAAACGAGTTGCCCCCTCGCCCTCAAGCCCCTCCCGGATTGAGAGATCCGCGCGCCCGACGCTCCGCCTCCCGACCAACCGAAAGCCCTGGTCCCTATCTTGCACGTGGGAGGCCGAGGCTACCAGAGTAACGCCGCAGGTGCGCGCGCAAGAACGGCGCCGATGCAGCCTTGCGACACCCGGCAGGGTGCGGCGCGGGCGCAGTCGCCGTTGCGAGGTCTCGAGGCGTGTCAGCAGTGCGTCGTGCAGCGATCCTTTCCGCTGGCTCCACACCGGCGTCGGTGTCCGAGTCGGTTTCCGCCGTTCTCCGAGCTCCGATTCGATCGCGAAGGTGTTTCCACCGGTGCATGGCCCGTGCGCCGCCTCTGCACGCGAACGGCCTTATTGACACTGACTGACCGGACGCAATAGGAGGAACACGCGGAAGGAGGAACACACAATGAATGCGCGGACCTTGAGCGCAGGACTCGCGGGCGTTGCGCTGATCAGCCTCGCCCTTGGATGTGAGAGGGGAACCCCAGCCTCGACAATGCTGGCGGCAAGGCCCGCCGGGCTCTCCCCCAACTTCAGCGCTTCAGCTAGCAACCACCACATGCGGTGGGACATCATCAGCGTCGATTTCGGCACGCGCACCGCCTCCGCCGGCGGCGTGGCGTCGGCCTTTGCCAACGACAACTCGAAAATCACGCTCACCGGCACCGGGACGTTTCGCTCGAACCTGGGAAACCCGCAGGACGTGACCGGCGGGGGGAGCTGGACCACCTATGCCTCCGGCGGCTCGGTGACCGGAAGCGGCACCTACGAGGTCACCGGCTTGGTGAGCTACGTGCTCGCTCCCGGCACGTTTCCATTGCCGCATGACAACATCGGGAACCCCGCAGACGGCCGTGCGGGCCTGCTCGTAGTGCGCGTCGCCTACTCGGACGGCAGCGAGGGCAGCCTCGTCGTGAGCTGTAACTTCGCGGGTACGGCGACGGCCGACGTTCTCGAAGGGGTCACGGCGTCGAAGGGCCGCACAGACTTTTGGAACCCGGCGGCGCCTGCTCCGGGCGTTGCTGGAAACCGGACCGCGTTCCACGTGATCGATTAGGGCACACATCCACGGGGGCGGCGCAAGTCGCCCCCGTCACCGCCAGGGAGGAACCATGCAACACTCTCTGCATTACACCGCAATAGTGGCGGCGGCGCTCGGGCTGGCCGCGTGTGCCGCTCCAGGAGATGCTTTCGCTCCGCGCGCCGCCATATCGAGCGACCTCGCGGCCGCGCCGTTGGCGCACGCAGTGCAGGTTACGGGCGGCGGCACCACGACCTTCGGCGCCGATCTCGACGGCGACGGAGACGTCGACGGGTCGCACTTCGGCTTCGCGGCAGTGATCGCGGGTGACGGATCGGCGCGAGGACACTTCACGTGTCTCATGGCCGGCAACGCGAACTTCCTCGGACTGCACCTGATGGCCGTGCAGGGGCCAGTGACGAGCGGGTCGCCGGACGGGCTCAGCTTCAGCGGCACCGCCACCGTGAAGGTGCTGAACGCGGCCGGCCCTGGTGTGCAGTCGACCTTCCGCGATATCCCGTTTGTCGTTGCGGTCACGCCCGGGGGCGCGGGGGTCGCAACATTGCAGCTCACGGTCTTGGGGGCGTTCGACGGCGTGGCCGGAGATGTGGCGCCCGCAAATGGCAACTATGATCTAGCCATGGAGACGCTGACGACGGGGCAGATCACGATCCACTAAAGTCGCCGTCGCTGACGACGACCCAAAGCTAGGTTGGAGCGCGTCCCTCGCTTTCGGTCGAGGAGGACGCGGTGTCCCCGCGCCCCGACCGGGGCAGCGCTGCCGCACCGCAGGACGTTGCGGCCACGACGGACAACGTCACGATTCGGTGGGACAACGCGGCGCTGCAGGCGATCCGCGTGACGAGACTGGGTCCTCCGATCGTCGCGCGAGCCCTCGCCGTCGCGCACACCGCGATGTACGACGCTTGGGCGGCGTACGACGACCAGGCGGTTGGCACGCGCCTCGGCGGGTCGTTACGACGCCCTGCTGTCGAGCGCACGCTCGCCAGCAAAAACGAAGCCGTGAGCTTCGCCGCTTACCGGGCGTTGGTCGACCTCTTTCCTACCCAGACGCCTCTGTTCAACGACCTGATGGCGAGTCTCGGTTACGATCCGGAGAACCGCTCGACTGACGTCGTCACAGCGGCCGGCGTCGGCAACTTGGTGGCGGCCGCTGTGATCGCGTTCCGCCACCACGACGGCGCGAATCAGCTGGGTGACCTGCACCCGGGCGCGTATTCCGACTACACGGGTTACGCGCCGGTAAACGATCCCGATCACATCAACGACCCCAACCGATGGCAGCCCCTGCGTATCTCCGACGGACACGGCGGCACCGTGACGCCGGGCTTCATCGCGCCGCACTGGGGACGCGTGGTGCCGTTCGCGTTAACCTCGGACTCCCAGTTCCGCCCGCCGGAGGTGGGGAACCTGTTTCCCTTCGGCGGCTACCGCGTGCAGGCCGAGCAGATCTTGCACTACAGCGCGCGGCTGACCGATATCCAGAAAGCGATCGCCGAGTACTGGGCCGACGGCCCGAACTCGGAGCTGCCAGCGGGCCACTGGATGCTTTTCGGGCAGTTCGTGTCGCAGCACGACGGCCACACGTTGGACCAGGACGTGAAGTTGTTCTTCGCCTTGGCGAACGCGGTGTTCGACGCCGGCATCGTTGCTTGGGACTGCAAGCGCGCCTACGACTAAGTGCGTCCCGTCACGGCAGTGCATTTCCTGTTCGCTGGCAAGAAGGTGCGCGCGTGGGCGGGCCCGTATCGTGGAACGCGCGTCATCGACGGAGCCGACTGGGAGCCGTATCAGCCGGTGACGTTTGTCACGCCGCCCTTCCCGGAATTCATCTCCGGCCATAGCGCTTTCAGCGCTGCGGCGGCGGAGGTCCTGAAGGCGTTCACCGGCAGCGACGCGTTCGGCGCGTCTGCGACTGTGCGGACCGGGAGCTCAAAGGTAGAGCCTGGCGCTGTGCCGGCGACGGACGTCACGCTGTCTTGGGCGACGCTTGCTGACGCCGCCAATCAGGCGGGGATTTCGCGGCGCTACGGCGGGATCCACTTCGTGCAAGGGGATCTACAGGGTCGCCGCGGCGGTCGCCTGGTCGGAGTGCAGGTATGGGCGAAGGCGCTGACGTACTTCAACGGCACCGCGAATCCGTAACCGTCGGCCCTCACGGAGTGAAACGACCGCCGAACTGACGGCGGGGCCGAGAATACGCGCGAGCCCGTCTATCGGTCCGGCAGCGTCTCGTACATGGCGCTGGCTACGACGACCCCCGAGACGAAGGTCAGCGCTGCGATCGCGCCGATGGCGAAGGGCATGGTGAACGCGTCCGACAGGAGCCCAGCGGCGAGCGCGCCTGTGGCGTAGCCGGAGTCACGCCACAGCCGGTAAACTCCCACGGCACTCGCCCGCCAATCGGGGTGCGCGACGTCCGACACGGCCGCGAGTAGGGTAGGGTAAACCAGTGCGGTCCCGATTCCCAAGAGCATGGCGCCGGCCATCCAGGACGCGAACGAGCGGCCCATGACAAAGGCCGCGATGCCGGCCGCCTGCACCCACATCCCGCCCGCGATCATCCACTTCCGTCCCCAGCGGTCGCTCAGTGCTCCGGTCCCAAGCTGCCCTATTCCCCACACCAGCGGATAGGCCGCGGTCACGACGCCGATGCGGTCGAGCGCGAGGCCGCGCGCGGCGAGAAACACGGGGATGAGTCCCCATACCATCCCGTCATTCAAATTATTGACCATGCCCGCCTGGCTCGCGGCGAACAGCGCGCGGTCCTGCCAGCTGGTGAGCAGCAAGATGTGGGCGAAGCGCGGGCGGGGTGCGTCCCAACCGCGTTGGCGTGCCTCCGCGCGGGCGTGGCCGTGAGTCTCCTGGACGACGAAAACCGAGAGGACCAGTCCGAGGACGGCGAAAGCGATTCCGGGATAAAAGGGCGCCGGCCGGAGGCCATGCGAGGCGGCGAGATAGCCGGTGAGCAACGCCGACAGCGACACCGCGACGTAACCTGCGAACTCATTCAGCCCCATCGCCAGGCCGCGCCGCGCCGGCCCGACGAGATCGATCTTCATAATCACCGTCGTGGACCAGCACAGCCCCTGGTTGACGCCCAGCAGCACGTTGGCGAGGACGACCCAGCCCCAGCTCGGCGCCAAGATGATGAGCAGCGGCACCGGGAGCCCGGCGACCCAGCCCGCGACCAGCAGCGGCTTGCGCCCGATCCGGTCGGCGAGCTGGCCGGCGAAGAGGTTCGCCAGCGCTTTCACGACACCGAAGCTGATGAGAAAGGAGAGGACGGCGGTTTTCGAAACGAGGCCGAAGTCAGCCTGGGCGATCAGCGGGAGGACGGTGCGTTCGAGCCCCACCATGGCGCCGACGAAGGCATTGACGACGACGAGCAGCGTGAACTGACGCCAGTTGGCGCCGAGGCCGAGCCGGATGGGAGACGGCGTCTCAGGCAACGGCGCAGCGATTGGCGCCTGCCTCCAGCTCTGTGGCGTTGTCGGGAAGCGTGCCGGCTTCGTTCAGGGCGACGATGCGGTGATGGTTCGGCGGTGTCGGCGGGAGCCGGCTGAGGATCTGGCTCACGAACGTTTCCTCGGTCTCACACAAGAGCGACGTCCGCTCCTGGACCTCCCGCAGCGTCGCGCTGATGGGCCGGCCATCAAAGGCTACCGGCTCGCTCGTATGGGCAGGCAGGACGACAGTATCGTGCGGCAACGTGACCAGGCGGTGCAAGGACGCGTAGAGCAAGTGGGCCCGGCGGCGCGACTCGTCAGGTGTTGCCTCGAGATCCGGACGGCCCACAGCGCCCAGGAACATTGTGTCGCCGGTGAACAGGGCACGGTCGTCCAACAGATAGCAGGTGCTTTCGGCGGTATGGCCGGGCGTGCGCAGCGCCCGGAGCCGGGCGGATCCCACTCGCACGGTGTCGCCGTCCTTCAGCGGCTCGTACGCGAAGGAGACGCGATCGGTCGCCGGAAGACGGAGCAGCGCCCCCGTGTCGGCTGCAAGAGCGCGGGCGCGGGACAGGTGGTCAGCGTGCACGTGCGTTTCGAGAACCGTGCGGATGTGCCAGCCGTGTGTGTCGGCCACGCGTTGGTACACACGGGGATCGAGCGACGCATCGATCACAGCGGCATCACCACTCGAGCCGATGAGATAGGAGAGGCATCCCTTCCCGGTGCGGCGCAGCTGGACGATCCGCGCGGCGCCTCCGGGGCTCGGAAGCTCGGCGGTGTTCCAGGCCAGGCTCCAGGCGCGCATCCCGCCCTCGAGCGACACCGCGTCCAGGCCGCGCGCGCGCAACTGCTCAGCCGCGAGCATGCTCGTCTTCCCTGCAGCGCACACGGTCACGACACGGCCGCCATTCGTGGGGTGGAAGTCGGCGAGAGCAGTCGGGTCACCGCGGCGCAACGCAGCGTACGCGTCGACGTGCACGCTGCCGGGAATGGCCCATTCGGCGTGCTCGGCGAGCGGTCGCACGTCGAGCACCGTAACCGGCGCCCCCTGCTCGAGTAGCTCCCGCAGAGCTTCGGTGGAGATGGTCGGCGCGGTCATGGCCACGTCCCTAGCGTGCGGGCTTCTGTGCCGTGAACAGCACCGCCTTCACGCCGTAAGCTTCGGCGGCGTCCCGCGTTGATTCCTTGCGGAACGCGAAGCCTGGGACCACGGTCGAGCGTACCCGGTTGAACCCCGCGTCCTCGAGCAACGCAAACACCTCTCCCTCCGGGAGAGCACCGCCGATTCAGCTGGCCCAGAGCTTGGGGTCGTTGACGATGGACTGCGAGAGTTGCTTCGCGCTGACGATGTCGGTGATGGAGACCCGGCCGCCGGGCTTGAGTACGCGAAACAGCTCGTGGATCACGCGACGCTTGCGGAAGGACAGGTTGATGACGCCGTTCGAAATGACGACGTCCACGCTGCCGTCGGGGAGGGGAATGTCCTCCATCCGCCCCTCGTGGCACGCTATCCGCACGCCTGAGGCCGCGGCGTGCGCTTCAGCCTTGCGACACATGGTCGGGTTCAAATCGAGGCCGATCACGCGGCCCAGGGGACCCACCTGCCATGCGGCGATGATGCCGTCGAGCCCCGCCCCGCTCCCGAGGTCCAGCACCGTCTCGCCGGGCTGGATCCGGCTGCGCAAGTGCGGGTTGCCCACGCCGGCAAACGATGCCACGGCACCGGGCGGCGCGCGGTCGAGCCAGTCGCGCTCGTAGCCGAACAGCTCGGCTGCCTGGCGGCCGTGGTAGAAGTGGAACTCACCCTCCGGGTGCTCGGCCACTTCCTGGTACATCCGCACGACCTCGCCCGTGATCACTCCCTCGAGCGGGGCCTGCTGTTCGGCGGGAAGGACTACGCTCTCGGTCATGTCCCGGAACTCCTCTCGCTCGGGCGGGGCGGAACCGGACTCCTGAGGTGAAGTCTGGCCAGACTTGCGAAATAGGACAATTACGAGATGTTGATGGAAGAGATAGGGGATACCTTATGGCAAAGCCTGGTCTCACCCTGCACCGCTTGGAATTGTTCCTCGCCGTCCTCGACCACGGGGGCGTGAGCCGGGCGGCCAAGTCCCGCAACATCAGCCAACCCGCGGTGTCCGAACACTTGCACGGTCTCGGGGCGCACTTCGGCGTGGCGCTGCTGGAGCGTCACGGGCGACGCGTCCGCCCGACGCCCGCGGCGCGCCTGCTCGAACCATACGCCCGCCAGGCGGTGGGGCTGCTGCGCGGCGCAGAGCGGGCCGCGGGCGAGTGGCGTGGCCTGCGCAGCGGCGCACTCACCGTCGGGGCGAGCACGACGCCCGGCACCTACCTCCTCCCGGCCGCGCTCGGTCGGTTCCACGCGGCTCATCCCGGCATCGCCCTGAGCCTGCAGATCAGCGATACCGGGGAGATCGAGCGCTGGGTGGCGGCGGGGCAAGTGGAGTTGGGAGTGATCGGCGAAGCGCCGCTCGTACCCGGGCTCGAGGCGGAGCGGTGGGTACAGGACGAACTGGTGTTGATCGTCCCGCGCGGTCATCCGTTTGCGGGGCAGCGTGCCGTACGCGCGCGTGCGATCGCGGGCGAACCATACATCGCCCGCGAAGAAGGCTCGAGCACCCGCGGGGTGGCGGAGCGCTATCTCGGCCAGCTGGGGGTTACGCTTACGCCGGCGATGCAACTGGGGAGCACCGAGGCGATTCGGGAAGCGGTCGCCGCGGGACTCGGGGTCGCGCTCGTGTCACGTCACGCGGTCCTCACTCGGGATCGGCGCATCGTGGCCGTGCGGGTCGCCGGGTCACGCTGGACTCGCGATCTGCTGATTGTGCAACGCGCCGGAACGCCGCTCGGGCCCGCCGCCGCTCGGTTCCGGAGCCAGCTCCTCGAAGCCCGAGCCTGAAGCTACCGGGTGGGGCTCAGCGCTTCGGGAGCGCTGCCGAGAGCGTGCGCAGCCAGGCGCCGAGGAGCGGATCTCCCGGGCTCACCGCCTGCTCGCTGCGCAACGCCTCCCGCACGACGCGCCGCAGCCCGTCGGGGAGGACGACGGGTGCGACCGGCCCGGACTCCGATCCGGACAAGAGCGTGACCGTTGCCGCGTACGCCTGAGCCGGCTCGAGCCGCAGGGCCAGCCGGGCGCTGAAGGCCGCGAGCGCCGCCCGCACGCGCCCGAAGTCTCCCGCTGCGGCGAACAAATTCGTGGCCCAGGCATAGGCTTCGGTCATGGCGGGTACCGTGGCGAACAGCTCCCCTCCGAAATAATGCACGCCCCACAGGGAGTCCGCGATCCGCCGCGCGTCATCCAATCGTCCGAGCTTCCCCAGCAGGATCATCCGTCGTGCCGCCACGGCCTCGGCTTCCGCTTCGACGCCGAGCGAGTCTGCGATGTCGAGCTCGCGGAGCGCGGCCTGGTAATTGCCCTCCAGCTCGAGCACCCGCGCCATCATGCGGTGCGCTTCGGCCTCGGCCGGGCCGGCGACGAGCCAGTGCCGGGCCCACGCCCTAGCCGCGGCCCGCGCGCGGGCGCGCGAGGCGGTCAACGACTCCGCCGGAAGTGCCGACAGGGACTCGGGCGGAACCAGCTCGAGCGAGTCGCGCAGCAGGGGCACGAGCATGCGGTCGGGGCCGGCGAACTGCAGGGCCAGCGCCGAATCGCGCCCGGGGCCGGGCGGCTGTTCCGCCAGGCCGAGCTCAAAGTCGCAGCTGCACCAGGCACGGACCGAGCTCCGCACGGGGCGCGGTAGCTCACGGCGGTAGCCCGCTACCGCGCCCGGCGGCTGCCCGGCCGCCAACGAGTAGATGACCACCAATCCCTGGTAGGCGCCATGCCGGGTGGGGTCGAGATCGAGCACGCGCCGGGACAGCCGAGTAGCCGCGTTCAGGGACCCGCGGCGTCGCTCTCCGGTCGGCGTCGCCACGAGCAGAGGGTCGAGAAACTCGAGGCCCGCGAGGTCCTCGAGCGCGTCGACGTCGTTGGAGTCCTGAGCGACGAGACCCGCCAACTCCATGCGCGCCACGGTGAAGTCGGCGTTCAACAGGCTGCGCAGCGCGCGCACGTGACTGGCCGCCTGCGGCGGCAGCCGGTTGCTGAGCGCCGCGGCGCGCTCGGCGTACCCGTACGCCGGATGGTCGGGATCCAGCACCGAGAACGCGAGCAGGGAGACCTCTGCGAGCTTGCCGTATGCCTGCGCGAAGAGGCTGTCGATGCGGACGGCATCCAGCAACGCTTCACGGGCCTGCCGGTACTCCGCCCGGTTGAGATGCGCCACACCGCGCAGGTACGCCCGATATGCGTCCAGGGAGCGCGTAGTGGCCGTGCCCAGGTCCGCCGAGGCCTGCTCGAGCCCAGCGGCGCGTAACAACACCGTCGCGATCTGGTCGTAGGCCTGCCGAACGTCGTCCGTGGCCCGTCCTTCGAACCTCGTACGGGCCACCTGGCGCTGGGTCACGACGTCGTAGGCCCGGGCACTCACCTGCAGCCGTTCGCCGGTCACGATGATTTCGCCCGTCACCGCCGTCCACCCGCCGGTCTCGGCTGCCACACGGCGGAGGCTCGCGAGGTCCATCACCTCTCCGGGCTGCAGCGCGTGTCGGCGCAGCGCCGGATACAGCCGCTCGTCGGGGACGACCGTCAACTCCGTCCATTGCCCGAGCGCGTCCGCCAGCATCGTGGGAGACGCCTCCACCAGCCATTGATAGTCGGGGATGCGCGACAAGTTGCGAAACGGGAGGATGAGAAACGTGCGCGCGCGGTCGCGCTCGGCAGGAGGCGGGGACGTGGCGGCTGCTCCGGGCGCTCCCCGCCTACACGGCGGAGGCGTACCATCGGGGCACTGGGCTCCGGCGGACCTCACGACCAGCGCTGCGAGCAACGCCCCAACGACAGCACCGTGGCGGATGGGCGACATACGGTCGGACGAACATCGCGCGGCCGCTCGGATCCGGCAAGGCGGGACCGGCTTGCCGTTTCACGGCTGCCAACGGAGTATTCGTCGCGTGTGCCCGATCGAGCGGACAGCTGCGGTGCGGCGGCGGCAGCTCTTCAGGTGACGGTCGAGATTCTCCGCAGCGCAACGAGCCGCGCGCGCCTCGCGTCACTCGCGGAAGCGCAGTCGTCGTCGACGTTCGACGACGCCTGATGGCCATCGGCGGCGAGCTGCACTCGGACGAGGATGCGGCCCTGATCGAGCACGGGTCCGCGCAGGCGGACTTGTGGGGCATCAACCTGTATCCCGCCGAGCAGGGGGAGGCGTGGCTCGAATTCGATTCGATGATCAACGTCCGTCCGTCGCAGGGCAATCGTTCCCGGAACGTCGAGGATGGAGCACTGCGGGAGCTCATTCGTCAGATCGTCACCGCCCTCGTGACAGGATGACGCCCCGACCGGTTCGAGCGAGCTCTGGCGCGGGCCCTGGAGCTGTTTGACTTGACCGCTCGTGACGACCGCTGGCGGGGTCACCGGCGCCGCAAGATCCTCCGCGCGCGGGAGGAGTTCTGTCGGCTCTTTTTCGACGAGCACCCGCAGCCCGGCGGCGCCAGTACCCTCAGAAGTTATTTTCTTCGTTTCGCCGTGCTCGCACGACGGCGGCCAAGTTAGGGACGGCGGAATCGCGCCACCGTAGCTCCGTGGTTGAGCTCTCGATTCGTAAGCCCGCACGGCCAGCGCCCGTCAGCGTTGGCTGTTGCTTTTTCAACGACTTACGTGATGTGTGCAACGACCCGCGACGGCGAGCGACGCCCCCGTTGGCACCACAAGTTTTTTTCTTCGGTAAGCGGAAACTCGGTACGATTCACTCAGGAGTCTTCGCCGAAGGATTAGAGAGAGAAAATCATGAAGGCGTTCGTCGTCGAACGTTATGGAAAGAATGACGGGATCCGGTTTGTCGAAATGCCGGAGCCGGAACTGCGGGACGCGGACGTATTGGTCCGTGTCCACGCTGCCGGCGTAAACGTCTTGGATTCCAAGATCCGAGACGGAGAGTTCAAGCTCATTTTGCCTTATCGCCTGCCGCTCATTCTGGGAAACGATGTGGCTGGGGTCGTGGTCCGGGTCGGGTCCAACGTGAGGCGATTCAAGCTCGGTGACGAGGTCTATGCGCGGCCGCATAAAGATCGGATCGGCGCGTTCGCGGAATTCATTTCGATGAATGAAGACGACGTGGCGCTCAAGCCAAAGGAACTCACCATGGAGGAAGCCGCTTCCATCCCTTTGGTCGGCTTGACCGCCTGGCAAGCGCTGATTGAAAGAGCAAACCTGAAGAAGGGGCAAAAAATCCTCATCCACGCCGGCTCCGGTGGCGTGGGAACATTTGCAATTCAGCTCGCAAAGCACGTCGGCGCGACCGTCGCCACGACCACGAGCACAGCGAATATCGATCTGGTGAAGAGCCTCGGTGCAGATGTAGTCGTCGACTACACGAAAGAGGATTTCGAAAAAGTCCTGCGTGATTGCGACCTCGTCTTGAACAGTCTAGGCAAGGATACGCTCAAAAAATCTCTACGGGTGCTGAAACCGGGAGGAAAGCTCATCTCGATCTCCGGTCCACCTGACCCCGATTTTGCGAAGGACCTCGGATCGGGTTGGATGTTGAGACAGGTGATGCGACTGTTAAGCTATAGCATTCGGAGGAAAGCAAAACGCCATCGCGTTAGCTATTCCTTTCTTTTCATGAGAGCGAATGGCGACCAGTTGCGCGAGATCACGTCTCTTATCGATTCCGGGATCATCCGCCCGATTGTTGATCGGGTCTTTTCATTCGAATCGATGAAGGAGGCCTTGGCTTACGTTGATACGGGACGTGCAAAAGGCAAGGTCGTCGTCAAAGTAAGGTAAATAGACAACTGTTGAAGATCTTAGAGACCGCGTTGCACGCGAGAACTGATGAGCCTTGAAACCGCATCCCTGCAACCCCCGGTTTTGGAGGCGAGCCCCCTAAGTCTCCCGAAGACCCGCCGACTCCCTAAGGGTCCGCGACAAACCGAAGCATGGATCGCGTGCGCTCACGAAACGACCCCCGAAGCCGGGGGGTCGCCGCTGCCGCAACCGATGTTAGTGGAACATTCCCGCAGGCGTTTCTGAGCTGCCCATCGCAGGGCTGTTCCCGGCGACGATCAGATAGGCGCTAGCCAACATGGCGGCAATCAGCAGTGCCCAAAGAGTCGGGGTGCGCATTCGTCTGGTCATGGTGACTCCCGCGTCTAATTGTTCGTCGTCAACGCCGGCTTGCCGTTGCGAATCACCCACACGGCGGGCGGGGATTGGAAGGTCCCGCTGCCGCGCGCCTTGGTCAGCGTCCCCGCAGTGCCGTCATACGTGGCGATGTTGCGGAGGTAGACCGCGGGGTTTTGCCCCCGCTCGAACGCCTGCACGATCATGTTGAAATCGTCGTAGGCGTAGGGCATCATGTGCGTGGCGAACCGGGTGCCCGGATACTTCTCCTCGAAGCGTGTTCGGAACGCGAGATCCCGGAGATTGCTGTCGGTGTACCAGGTGCCCTCAAAGAGCTCCCGGTGCTCACTGATCGACGGCGCTACGACAGATGCGATGTTGTGGATCTTCGCGTCCGACAGCTGCCGGCCGAGGATTTCCAGCTGGGGGCTGAAGGCTTCGACATAGTAGACGTCGGGGTTCGATGCTCGGGCCTCGGCGATTCGCGTCCGAAAGTCGGTCACCGAATCCGGGAAGACGTAGTCGTACGAGACGGAGAGGCCAACGCGCGTAGCCTCCGCCTTCACCGCCGCCACGTGCCCCTGGATGCTCGGATAGTCACGGGTGAGCAACGAGATCCTTCGGATCCCGCGCCGCTCGGCCTCTCGAACCCACAGCAGGGCCTCGGCCTCGGGCGTCGGAATGTTCGTGAAGTTGTACGCGCCGTCGCCAATCGAGGTGACGCTGCACACGCACGTCTGCGGGATCCGCGCTGCGCTTGCCAAGGGCTTCGTCAGCAGCCCGAAGCGCGAGATGCCGCCAACGATGGCGTCGACCCGATCGACGCGAAGCGCTCGCTCGATCGCCACTCGCGCCGTGCTTTCGTCCGTGCCGATGTCGACCAGGACGAGTTGATACTGGTACTTGGTTCCCCGCAAATCGTCCTTCGCCATCTGGACCGCCTTGAGAAACGAGTTGCCGAGGATGGCGTACGGCCCCCCAGTCGGGACGATGACGCCGATCTTGACGACGCCGCCCACGGGCGCAGCCCAGCGGTCCCGGTCCACGAGCACGAACGCGGCGACCAGCCCCGCGGCGGCCAGGAGAGCACTGGGCCGCGCCAGGCCTCTGGGCAGGACAAGAACACCCCGCTTCGCCCTGAGGAGCTGGAAAGCATAGTACGCGACGAATAGGCTGCCGATGAACATCAGGATGCCGCTCGCCTCGAAGCCGTAGGGCCCGAGCATCGGCTTGGGATAGGCGGCGGACACGGCGGCGAGGCCGGTGCCGAGATAAAGCGGGAGCGTGATTCCCCAAAGGCCCTTAATCAGGCCGAAGCCCACGACGATCCAGAGATTCATGAACAGGTAGCCGGCGAAGGCGACGGAGCTCCGGGTGTTGCGAAACCACCAGAGCAGCGCCGCGGGACCGACGAGGAGCACCGCTCCGAGACCGAACGCCTTCGGTCCGAGCACGTAGAGGTGATTGGCGGTGATCATCACCGCCGTGAGCGTGACGCTGATGAGCGACCGGCGCGCTGCCTCTTGCATGTGTCCTCCGTGTTCTGGGACGTCGGCTGCATCCTTGTTCGTGAACATTGCATTCCGTACTTGACATACTGTTCGCTAAAGAACATTGTGTCTAGTATCAGCGGTAGGCAACCGACACCAAGCGGCGAAGCGTACGATTTCGAACAGCGACGCCCACTTCGTTCAGTTCAGGACACCGGCGGCTCGGCTGTTCGGGAATGAGGCGACACGGTGAAGAGATCGACCGACCGGCGGGTCCAACGCACCCGCCAACTCCTGCAGGACGCCTTGATCTCGATGATGATCGAGAAGGGGTACGAAGCCACGACCGTTCAGGATATCATCGACCGCGCGAACGTCGGCCGGGCCACGTTCTACGCGCATTTCGCCGACAAGGAGACGCTGCTCACCAGCCGGCTCGAAGACCTGCGGAATTCCCTCAGCGAACGGCAACGACAGGCCCCGGGGAGTCTCGGCTTCAGCCTCGCGATGCTCGAGCACGCGCGCAGTCATCTCCCGGTGTGGTCGGCGATCGTAGGGCGAGACAGCGGTGCGTTAGTGCTGCAGCGCATTCAGTCCATGATCGCGGCCCTCGTGGACGTTGACATGAGGGCGCTCGCCTTCAAGGGCACGCCGGCGCAACGCGATCTTGCGGTCCAGTACATCGCGGGGGCCTTCATGGCCGTCTTGACGTGGTGGCTCGACCAGGGCGCGAAGCTTCCGCCGGAAGAGGTGGACGCCATCTTCCGCCGGCTGGTGATGCAGGGTGTGGCGGGGGAGTGGGGGCTGCGAGCGAACAGCAAAGGAAGAGCCCCACATCTCAAGTCGATGTGAGGGTCGGCTGGGCACTTCTACGTCTGGCCGCGATCGGGCTACCGAGACCGCGTGTTGGCAGTATTGGACCGAAGAGGACATGTTGCAGGCATGAACGGTCCAACGACAAATCCGCTGATCAGCAAGGCGGCGTGGCTGTTCTGAGGACGCCCTCGGCAGGTGCGGACAGTGGGAATTCGACTACCCCAGTTACGCTGCACTGAGGTCGCCATGATCAAGCGTCTCGGGCCTCTGCTGATTCTGCTCGCCTGCGGGGAAGGTACCGGCCATGGCGGATCTCCAACATTTGTGTTCATGAGCAAGTCGTCCGACACCGTACCCAACGAGTTCGACGTGTATGTGATGAATTCTGACGGTACTCATGTTGTGAATCTCACGCAGCACGTGGCGATAAACCACGAACCGGCGTGGTCGTCCGATGGGTCCAAGATCATTTTCAGTTCCGCCGGTCGTGATACGACCGGGCGCTGGCACCTCTACGTCATGAACGTCGATGGCAGCCAGCTGAGTCGGCTGACCTTCACGTCGCGGAGCGAGATGCAGCCGGCGTGGTCTCCCGACGGCGGGAAGATTGCCCTCATTTCAAACAACGATCTGTATGTCATGAATGCGGACGGCAGCGCCATCACACCCCTCGTCGCCGGTTCCGGGATCGAGGCCGATCCCTCCTGGTCGCCGGACGGTCGTATTGTCTTCTTCTCGACACGCGCCGCGAGCTCGCGGATCTCCGGTCACCTATTCGTCATTAGCGCCGATGGGACAGGCCTCACCTCCTTGGGCGACAGCACGACGGAAGATGGCTCACCCGCATGGTCACCGGACGGCACCAAGATCGCATTCTCCTCGCGCCGGGAGACCACCCACAGTCAAGTCTGGATCATGAATCCGGATGGCAGCGCGCCCCTCCGGCTGACGAATGATTCGACAGGCGCCGGGGGCCCTTCCTGGTCACACGACGGGACTAAAATCGTGTTCACATCGAACAGAGATGGAAATGTCGAGATTTATGAAATGAATGCCGATGGCAGCAACCAGACTCGTTTGACCTACCGCCCGACGTGGATCGACATACGGCCGCGCTGGCGGCCTTAACATGCCCGACCGAAGCCCTGTAGAAAGAGTGTAGAGACCGGCGCGACGCGAGCCGATTCGAACGGCCACGTGCCAGGATCGAGGTGGCCGGTGCCGAAAGCTTCTCCGGCCGAAACCTGGCGACTGCTGCGTCTTGTGCTCGTATGGGTCGAGCCGATGCCCGCCCCGGCAGACTGAGGAGGCGTGACTCCGCCGGCGGCTTGGTAGTATATTGCACAACGCGCATGAAACTCACGTTACTGAGACTTGTCGCCACGCTGCTGTGGAGCGGCCAGATATTGCCGGTTGGCCTGCCGCTCCTGTGTGACCAAGTCCAACGAGCAACGCCGGCGAACTGCGACCAACAGATGGCGTCCCACCCGTCTGGGCCGGCCGTGAATGCTACGACCCACGCAACCCCGTGCGCCAATTCAGCGTTCTGCGCGATCACGGCGCCCGCAGTGGTTGCGCTTGGCGGAGTAGTTTCCGTTTCAGCAGGTGAATCTCACATCGTCGTCTTGGGCGTCTCGACGTTCGCCCCCGCCGACCCGCAACCGCCACTCCCTCCGCCTCCCCAAGCCTAGCCTCTCCCAAGCGTAGTGTGCCCTGACGCGCCGCCCACAACGGCGCGGGCTCCGGCGCGTTCCGCCGGAAACTGATTGGCGAGGAGAGGTATGCAAGTCCGACAACTGATTCTAGCCGCGAGCTCGCTCGTTATCGCGGGCGCCAGTCCTGCATTCGGGCAGGGCTCGCCGGTGTCCGTCGTTGGCGACTCGACTCTACCGTCGTTGGTCGCCGAAGCGCTCGCGCGCAACCCGACAGTCGCGCAGCGGCAAGCAGCAGTTCGAGCCGCCACGCTCCGCATCCGGCCAGCCGGCACGCTGCCGGATCCGATGCTGACGCTAGGCGTGATGGATCTGGTGCTGCCGCACTTCCAGTTCAACCAAAGCGACTTCACCGAGGCGGACGTGGAGCTGAGCCAGGAGATTCCTTGGCCCGGCGCGTTAGGCGCGCGCTCGGGGGTCGTGCGCGGGGCCGCCGCCGGCGCTAGGGCAGAAGAAGGCACCCTACGCCGGGACGTTACGACCGCGATGGCGGTCGCCTACTACCGGCTTGGCTACGCCATGACGGCGCTGGAGACGCTGCGCCACCAGCGGGACCTGCTCGACGCCGCCGTCCAGCTCAGCACGACGCGCTATGCGACGGGCGCCGCGCCGCAAAGCGATCCCCTCCAGGCAAAGCTGGCCCGCGATCGCCTGCGGTCCGAGGAGTTCGCATTGGAGTGCGAGCGAGTCGCCGCGCTCGCGGCGGTGAATGCGCTGCGGAACCGCGCACCCGGAGCCACGGTCCCGGTCATACGGATCGACCCGGCTGCAGTGCATGCCGGGGTTGTGCCCCAGCTTGCCACCGACTCGCTCGTGGCCCTGGCCCTCGCAACCCATCCCCGGCTCGCCGCTCGCCGGGCGGCAGTCGACGTGGCGACGCGCACAATTCAGGTCGAGCGTCTCGGCGCCCGACCCGACTTCACCTTGACGCTGCGCTACGGTTACCGACCACGGGCGTTCAACTTCAACTTTCCGGACTTCTTCTCCGCCTTCGTAGGCCTGCGCCTTCCGGTGTGGGCGTGGCGCAAACAGCACCGGCTCGCGGATGCGGCGCGCGTGGATTCAACTGGGGCCGCGGCTTCGCTGCGCGACACGGAGCTCCAGCTCAGTCGCGAGGTCACCGAAACCGCCGCCCGAGTCCAGGCGTCCCAGCAGCGCCTCGCGCTCCTCGTGGACGGCGTCCTGCCCAATGCGCGGGGAACAGTCGAATCGGTGCTGCGGAGCTATCAGGTCGGTCGCGCCGAATTCCTGACCCTGCTGTCGGTCGAGGATGCGCGGTACCGGGCCGAGCTGGAAGCGGTCGCGGTGGCGGCGGACTACCAGTCTCAACTTGTCATGCTGCGGCAGTTGACCGCAGGGGAGACGCAGCCGTGAAACGAATCTTCATTAGCCTGGTCGTCGCCGCCGTGACGCTGACCGGATGCCAGAGAAAGCCGGCTCGAAGCGACGAGGTGGCAGGCATGAAGGACATGCAGGGGATGCCAGGGATGCCGGCGGCCGGCGCTGACACGTCGGGCGTTCCGGTGAGCCGCACTGAAGCCGAGCGACTTGGCATCACGTTCGCGCGGGCGAGCGACCGGCCGGTCCGGTCCTCCATCCGAGCGGTGGGCGTGCTCAAGTACGCCGAGCCAAACCTCGTCTACGTCAATGCGCGGGTCGGCGGCTGGGTCGAGCATCTGTACGCGGATTACATCGGTAAGCGTGTCGAGCAAGGCGACCCGCTGCTGGCGCTCTACTCGCCCGATCTGGTGAGTGCTCAGGCGGAATACCTCTTGGCGCGGCGACTAAAGGACGACACGCTCGCGGCCAGCGCCCGGAGCCGCCTCGCCCTGTGGGACATCCCGTCCGATCAAATCGACAGCCTCGAGACGAGAGGAAGTGTGACGCGCACGCTGTTGCTGCGTGCCCCGCGGAGCGGCGCAGTCACGGAGAAGATGGTCATCGAAGGCCAAGCGGTGAAGGCCGGGGACAATCTGTTCCAGATCGCCGACGCCCGAGTGCTGTGGGTGGACGTCGCGATCTTCGAGCAGGACGCGGCATCCGTCCGCGTCGGCACCGCGGCCACGACCACCGTGGACGCGCTCTCAGGACGGACGTTTCGCGGCAGCGTGACGTTCATCTACCCGCAGCTCGACGAGAAGACCCGCACGCTGACGGCCCGCGTGGCGGTAGAGAACGGCGACGGCGCCTTGCGCCCGGGAATGTACGCGACGGCCGCGCTCGCGACGGCAGGCCGACGGAGTGTGAGCGTGCCGCTCGAGGCGGTACTGCCCACCGGGACGAAGGACCTCGTCTTCGTGAACCGGGGCGACGGTCGGTTCGTGCCCCGGGAGGTGCGCGTGGGTCTCCGGGGCGACTCGCTCGTCGAGATCGTCGAGGGCCTGAAGCCGGGCGACGAAGTCGTGGCCTCGGCGACGTTCCTGCTCGACTCCGAGTCGAACCTCGCCGCGGCGATTCAGGGACTCATGCTCCAGATGGGGATGGGCCTGAACATGGGCGGGATGCAGACGGGGAAGGGGGAAGGGGGAAGGGGGAAGAGGCAATGATCGAAAAGCTCATCGCGTGGTCCATCAAGCGCCGCGAGCTCGTGGCGCTCGGCGCGATCTTCGTGCTCGTGGCTGGCGTGTTCCTGCTCCGCACGATGCCGGTGGATGCGATCCCGGATCTCTCGGATACGCAAGTGATCGTCTACACCGACTACCCGGGCCAGGCGCCCCAAGTCGTCGAGGACCAGGTGACCTATCCGTTACTCACCACGTTCCTTGCCGTCCCCAAGGTGAAAGTCGTGCGCGGGCAGTCAATGTTCAGCTCGTCCTTCGTGTACGTGATCTTCCAGGACCGGACCGATCTCTATTGGGCCCGCTCGCGGGTGCTCGAGTACCTGAACGCGATCCAGAGCCGGCTCCCCGCCGGCGCCAAGACCCGGCTCGGACCGGACGCCACCGGCGTAGGCTGGGTCTATCAGTACGCCCTCGAGGGTCCCGGCTACGCGCCCGACCGGCTCCGCTCGATCCAGGACTTTCAGGTGCGGTACGCCCTGCAGTCCGTGCCGGGCGTAGCCGAGGTCGCGAGTCTGGGCGGCTTCGTGCGCCAGTACCAGGTTCTGCTCGACCCGGCCCGGCTCCTCGGCTACGGCGTAACGGCGCGCGAGGTCATCGTGGCCGTGCGCGGGGCCAACCAGGATGTGGGGGCGCGCACGGTGGAGGTCGCGGGCTCGGATTACGCGATCCGCGGGCTCGGCTACTTCCGTGGGGTCGGTGACATCGAGAAGGTCGCGGTCGGCGTCGGAAAGGATGGGCGCCCGGTACGGGTCGGCGATGTGGCCCGGGTGACGATCGGGCCCGACCTGCGGCTCGGGATCGCCGAGCGGGATGGAAGAGGAGAGGCCGTCGGTGGGGTCGTGGTGATGCGCTATGGGGAGAACGCACTCAGAGTGATCGACGGCGTGAAGCAGCGGATCGCCGAGATCGCGCCCGCGCTGCCGGCCGGCGTCCGAATCGTACCGACGTACGACCGCTCGGACCTGATCCACGGGTCCATCAAGACACTGTGGCGCACGCTGCTCGAGGAGTCCCTGATCGTGGCGCTCGTGTGCGCGGTGTTCCTGCTGCACGCGCGCAGCGCCCTCGTGGCGATCGCCACGCTGCCGCTCGGCATTCTGGTGTCGCTCGCGGTCACCCGCTGGCTCGGCATCAACGGCAATATCATGAGTCTCGGCGGGCTCGCGATCGCGATCGGCGCCATGATCGACGCCGCGATCGTGATGCTGGAGAATCTCCACAAGCACTTCGAGCACGAGCCGGACCGGCCGCACTGGGAGCGCGTGTTCGCCGCCGCGCGCGAGGTGGGGCCGGCGCTGTTCATGTCGCTGCTCATCATCACGCTCTCGTTCCTGCCGGTGTTCACGCTGGAGGACCAGGAAGGGCGGCTGTTCCGGCCGCTCGCGCTCACCAAGACCTTCGCGATGGCGGCCGCGGCGCTGCTCTCGGTGACGCTCGTGCCCGCACTCATGGGGTGGTTCGTCAAGGGGAAGATCCGTGCGGAGGCGGAGAACCCCCTCAACCGCTGGGCGATCAGGGTGTACCGCCCGGTGCTCCGCTGGGCGATCGGGGCCCGGTGGCTCGTGCTGGGCGGTGCGGTGGGCGTCCTGGTGCTGACGCTCCTTCCGTTAGCGGGTCTCGGCAGCGAGTTCATGCCGCCGTTGAACGAAGGATCGCTGATGTACATGCCCAACACCCTGCCAGCGGTGTCCCTCACCACGCAACGGCGCCTGCTCCATGTGGAAGACTCGATCCTCATGACGTTCCCCGAGGTCGCGTCGGTGTGGGGCAAGGCGGGCCGGGCGAATACGGCCACCGACTGGGCGCCAATGTCCATGGTCGAGACCGTGGTGAACCTGAAGCCCGAATCGGAGTGGCGACGGGGGATGACTCAGGATCGCCTGATCTCGGAGATGGATCAGGGGCTGCGTCTCACGGGCGCCGTCAACACGTGGACGATGCCGATCAAGAACCGCACGGACATGCTGTCGACCGGCGTGCGGACGACCCTCGCGGTCAAGATCTTCGGTCCCGACCTCCAGACCATCCAGCGCATCGGTCAGGACATCGAGCGCGCGCTCGCGCCACTGCCGGGCACGGCGAGCGTCTACGCCGAGCGGTCGTTTGGGGGGCGCTACTTGGATATCCGTCCGGATGCGGATGCCCTCGCCCGCTACGGGCTCACCACTGGGGACGCGCAGGAGGTGATCAGCCTGGCGCTCGGTGGGGAGGAGATCACGACCACCGTGGAGGGCCGGGAGCGCTATCCCGTGCAGGTGCGCTATGCCCGTGACTTCCGGGATGACCCCACTACGATCAGCCGGCTCCTGGTCGGGAGCAGGGACGGCCCGCAGGTGCCGCTCGGGCAGGTGGCGCACATTCAGTTCAGCCCCGGCCCCCCGATGATCCGGAGCGAGGGCGGCTAGCTGTACGACCAGGTGTCGATCGACGTGCGGGGACGGGACGTCGGGAGCTATGTACGCGACGCTCAGGGTGTCGTGGCGCGCGAGGTGAAGCTCCCCACCGGCTACTGGCTGCGCTGGAGCGGGCAGTATGAGGCGATCGAGCGGGTGAAGGCGCGGCTCCGAGTCGTCGTCCCGCTGACGCTCGGGATCATCGCGCTGCTCCTGTATCTCACCTTCGGTACCGTAGCCGAGACAGCGATTGTGATGCTGTCGCTGCCGTTCGCCCTCGTCGGCGGGGTGTGGATCATGTGGCTGCTCGACTACAACCTGTCGACCGCGGTGGCTGTGGGTTTCATCGCCTTGGCGGGTGTCGCGGCGGAGACGGGCGTCGTGATGCTGATCTACCTGGATCACGCGTGGAAGGCGCGGGATGCAGGAGGCGGGATGCGGGAGGCGTCGCTCATAGCGGCCATCGAGCAGGGCGCTGTGAACCGCGTTCGGCCCAAGCTCATGACGGTGCTCGCGATCATGCTCGGGCTCGTGCCGGCGCTGTGGAGTCACGGCGCGGGGGCGAGCGTGATGAAGCGGATCGCAGCGCCGATGGTGGGCGGGATGGTGACGTCCACGGTCCTGACTTTGATCGTCATCCCGGTCATCTATTACCTGTGGCGCCGCCGAGGACTGAACGGCCAATGAATCGCGTCGCTTTACTTCGCCGAGGGGTCGCGCTCGAGGGCGTGACGGTCGGCTACAACGCGCTCGAGGGCGTAATAGCGATCGCCGCCGGTCTCGCCGCCGGCTCCGTGGCGCTCACGGGATTCGGGATCGACTCTGTCATCGAGGTGACGAGCGGCGTGGTGCTCTGGTGGCGGCTGCGGGCGGAGCTCGGGTCGCGCGAACTAGGCCCCGCGGTCGAGGCGCGCGCGGCGCGGTGGGCCGGCCTCCTGCTCCTCGCCCTGGCGGTCTACATCGTGGCCGAGTCGGGGCGTCGGCTGCTGACCGGCGATCGGCCCGGAGAGAGCGTCGTGGGGATCGTGCTCACGGCGGTTTCATTGATCGTGATGCCCCTCCTGGCCCGAGCGAAGCTCCGCGTGGCGGGCAGTCTCGGGAGCCGGGCACTGCGGGCCGACGCGCACGAGACCATCGTGTGTGCGTGGCTCTCGGCGACGACGCTGCTCGGTCTGGGTCTGAACGCGGGGCTCGGCTGGTGGTGGGCGGATCCGGTAGCTGCTCTTGCGATGCTGCCGTTGATCGTGCGCGAAGGTGTCGAGGCTTGGAGAGGGGAGGGTACCGACGGCGAGGTTGCCTAGGACAGCGACGGTCTCCCGAGGAGGCGGTGGAGTACCGTGTCGAGCAGCAGCCCGCTAAGTTTGGGGGCGTCTTCGCCACCGTAGCTCAGTGGTAGAGCTCTCGATTCGTAATCCTACGCGGCCAGCGCACGCCAGCGCTGGCCGTTGTGATTTCAATGCGTTAGGGGATGCACGCACCAGTCAGCGACGGTCAGCGACGGCCCCGTTGGCACCACCGTTGGCACCACTCAACGGCTCCTACCGACGGCGGATCTGCTCCTCCGCATCGCGCACGAGGTCGTGCTCGACGATCTGCTCGAGGTTCGCCACCGCCCGCTTGGCCCACTCGCGAATCACCGGCCGCTCGTCCTCGAGCCATTTCTTGGCTTCGGCCAATCTCCCTTTGCTCCAACCGGAGGCCGACCCTGTCCAGGTTCCCGAAATGAATCCCCCGAAGAAAACGTCTCCGACGCCGTACTCGGTGAACCGCTCCAAAAGGGCGGCGTGCAGGTCGGACGGACGGCCCAACGGCTGGCCAAGAACGTCGGCCAGGTTGTGTGCTCTCGGGTCGGGCTTCGCCGCGACCCAATCGACCAAGAAGTCGACGCCCACCTCCTCGACCGGGAAGTGTTCAAGCGCCTGTCGTACGCACCAGCCCCCACTCGTCCCGGCGTCTAGCCAAGGGGCGAGTACCTCCGTGAAGAAACGTCGCTTGTCCGGCGCCGCCGCCCAGGCTCGTTTGAGAATCTCGTCGAGCATTAGGTCGTGCGCGTATTCGCGGGCCGCGATGTCCTGCAGCAAAGCCGCGGCGACCTCCAGCGGCGCCTCCTCGGCGTAGAGCTTCGCCAGCTCGTCCCATTCCCAATCGAAGGTGCTTCGCTTCTCGTCTGCGCGAGGCCTTTACGAGGACCCGCAGCACGAGGCCGCGAAAGAGACTCCGCGTCCCGGCTTCCGCATCATGGAGGTAGTGCCCGAGGAACGTCACCACGGCTGCGGTTGCCTAGGGGTCATCGGCAGCCGCAGATGCGACGTCGAGAGCCTCCTCTGGCGAGAGACTCGTGCGCCACGACGAGAAGCCGAGCGAGGCGATCGACAGCCCTGAGACGGCCTTCGACCTGAACAGGTCGACGACGACTCGGACGCGGGCGGGAGAGTGGCCGGCGCGCACCAGCAGGTCGAACGACTGCGCGGCGCGTGTCGGGTCGCCAACGAGCGCGGCGGCCATTCGGTCGACGTGGTCGAGTTCGCCGCTCGCCTGCCCATGATTTAGATCAACCCGTTCGTTGAACGTGGGGTAGTGTCACTTGTCCGTCCCTGTCCACCAGCGGCGCTGGCGGCGCCACTGCATGGCCCTGGGCATACCCCACCCCAAGGCCGCGCAGCTTTTGCAGAATGGTTTCGCTCTCTACCTCTTCTGCGATCGTGGTGATGCCCATGATTCGACCGATCTCGTTGACGGCGCGCACGAGCGTGCCGTACACGGGGTCGTCGGCCACGCCCCGGACGTAATGCCCGCCGATCTTGACGTAGTCGACCGACAGGGCCTTGAGGTGGGCGAACGAGGCCAGGCTGTTGCCGAAGTTGTCCAGCCCGACGCCGCACCCCGTCGCCCGGATCTCGGAAATGAGGCGCACCAGTTGCGCAAAGTTCCCGAGCGCGGCGGCTTCGGCGATCTCGAAGCACAGAGCCTCCGGCGGCAGCCGGCGCTGCGTCAAGTACTCTCGCACGGCGGGGATCAGGTCCGCATCGTCCAGTGAGGAAACGCTGAGGTTGATCGCACAGAGGGGCAGCTCGAGCTCCGGGTGCTCGCGATGCCACTGACCCAATACGGTAGCCGTCTGGCGCACGACCCATCGGTCGATGGCCGGCATCAGGCGATGGCGCTCCGCTTGCGGAAGGAAGGCATCTGCGGTCTCCACACCCCCACGCGCGTCCGGCAGGCGCAGCAGAATCTCGCACCGCGGACGTGCCGGATGCTCCGGCGCCAGGGGTACGATCGCTTGCGCGTACAGCTCAAAGTGGCCCTCGTCCACCGCTCGGCTGAGGCGAATGATCCGTCGGCTCTCCACCTGCTGCTGGAGCCCAGGGGCCGCCTCCGGCTGCGCGACATGGACGCGGTTGCCTCCGGCGTCCTTGGCGGCGTAGCAGGCTTCGTCGGCGGCGCGCAGGACGTCAGCCGTGCGTCCGCTCGCGGCGGTGATCGCGACAACGCCGATGCTGACGCCTAGCGAGAAGCTCCGCTCCCCCCATACGTAGCGGAACTCCTCGATCGCCCGCTCGAGCTTCCCGGCGATCTCTGCCGCCTTGGTCAAGGAACAGTATTCCAGTAGGACACCGAATTCATCGCCGCCGAGGCGTGCGAGCGTGTCCCGGCTGCGCAAGCGACCGCTCAGCAGGCGGCTGATCTTGCGGAGCAGGTCATCCCCGGCTTCGTGACCGCACGTGTCGTTCACGAGCTTGAATCGGTCCAGGTCCAGGTAGCACAGGACGTGCTCCGCCACGCCGGCCGCGGCCTCCGCCAGAACTCGCGCCAGGCGCTCCTCGAACTCCTTTCGGCCCACCAGGCCGGTCAGGGCATCGTGAGTGGCTTCGTGCGAGAGTTTGCGAGCGGCGCGCCGCCGCTCCGTCACGTCGTGAAAGACCAGTACCACGCCGATCGTGGTCCCGTGGCGGTCCCGGAGCGGAGCCGCGGAGTCCCCGATCGGCACCTCCGTCCCATCGCGGCGCAGCAGCAGCACGCCGTCGGCCAGATCCACCGCGCGCCCTTCGCGGAGACAGCGGGCTGGGATGCTCTCCATGGGCTGCCGCGTCGCGTCGGAGATGAGCGTGAGGACGGTGTCCGCGGGCTGCCCCAGCGCTTCGGTGGTGCGCCAACCGGTGAGCCGCTCCGCCGTGGGGTTTAGAAACGTGATCCTTCCCGCCACGTCGGTCGTGATGACGGCGTCCGCAATCGATGCCAGGGTGACGACGGCCTGCTCCTTCTGCCGAAACAGGCTCTCCTGAACGTCCCGCCACGCGGTGAGGTCGTGCACCGTCACCAACGACAGCGCGTTCTTGCTGGGACCAAGCGGGCTGCGGTGGATTGCTACTGGGAACTCGCTCCCGTCCCGTCGTCGGGCCAAGATCCTGACCGGGGTACGCTTCGGCGCGGTCTCGCGTGACTCGCCATCGCTCTCGTCCAGCGGGTCGTAGACCCGCTGGAAGCGTTCCGGGATGAGCCGACTGGAGGGCCCGCCTCGGAGCTCTGCGTCGGTCCACCCGAAGAGCCGCTCGGCCTCCCGATTCACCGCCACGATGCTGCCCCGCTGGTCGACGACGACCATGGCATCGGGGGCGGCGTCGAGCATCTGCCGCAATCGCTTGTCCTGCATGCGAGGCGTGGTCATGGTCCGCTAGACCTCCGCGCCACCGGGCGGCGTCGCCATCCCGATTTAGGGCTCCAGCTTGAGGTGGAAAGCTCCCTGCCGGTTCAGCACGTGGCGACATAATAATGCTTTCGAGGGAAGGACTCCACAGGCTCCGCAGCTGCTTTTGGGGCATCCTTCCCGGCCAGGAGATGAGCTTGTGGCCGACCATCTGCTGGGGCAGCTCCTGCGGAGGGCTGCCGTCCGCCGGGACGATCCAGCCGCGCGGCTGTCCCCACGGCTGTTTCCTCCGGGTCATCACAGCTTCCAATCCTCAGGTCCGTACGCGCCCTGTCACTGCGGGCGAACGCGCCGACGCGCCTCTTCTTGCGGCCTATGGCGTGCGAAAATGGAGCGGGTCTCTGAGGTTCTGCAACTCCCGGTAATAGTAGAGAGGCGTCGGCCGCCGGCCCTGGAACTTCAGGCGCTTGAGAAACTCGACTTCCGTCGCGGTCGCCGTGCCGCTGAGCGAGGAATCCTGAAGGAATTCCTGGAGCCCCGGCTCTTCGGCGACGGCCTCTTCGGCTTCCCGCTCGACATAATCGAATCGCTTCGCCTGCCCTGGGACGACGCTGTGGTTTAGGACAATCTCCAGACCGAACGTCGCGAGGTCGATGTCCCAGGATTCAATCAGCGGATCCAAGAACGCGACGCAGTTCTCAGCGGACACGTGGAAGATGTCCGTATCGAGGAACTCGAGCACGACGACGCGCATCTCTTCATAGCTGCGGCGACTGAGCCGAGCCACCATCCGGAGCCAGTAGTCATTCTCGAGCTCGTCGTGCGCCACGCGCTTGACCACGTCCAGCAGCGTCTGCGTGACGAGGCGTTCGAGCTCGCCGAAGGGCTGCTGTTCAAAGATCGCGCGGACGTGTTTTTGCCTCTCGGGATTACACTTGCGCAGGATCAGCTCGCGGACTTCGTGAAACAAGGGGGCGGGCTCGTCCCCCAATTCCCGCTTCAATTCCTCCTTGCGCTGGAGATCCGCCAGCTTGGCCAGTTCCCCGCTCGGAAGCTTCAAGAACTTGTCCATGCGGTCATAGATGTCCGTGCGGTTCGGCGCGGGGGGCGCTTTTCTCCGCGTCAGTAATTGAGAGATGTAGGATTCGGTCACGTTGGCGGCGCGCGCGAGCGCTTGCTGCTCCAATCCCAATTCCTCTAACCGGTGCAGGATCACAAACGGTACGTCCACAGGGTGCCTCCTAGGCCCGAGTGATTGGGATTAACCCATCAGGTACTCTAAGGCCTGCCGTGATCAATTTAAGGCCAACAAGTGTACTTGACAAGTATAGTACACTACAGCTACGTTACTCCCACGTAGGACAGCAGTATGCGAACCTAATTAGTTAACTGTAATCGCCCGACCACGAGCAAGGAGCAGTGACATGTTCGGCACCATACAGAGGGACCCGATGTTGGATCTGCTGCATCACTTGGAGCACCGGATTGGCCGGACCTTGAACGAGCCCCTCCGCGCGGCTGAATGGCCCGTACCCGAGGCCGTGACCACGGCCTGGCTGCCGCTGGTGGACATCTTCGAGGAGCCCGATGTCATCCGCCTGGTGGCGGAGGTGCCTGGAGTGAGGCCCGAGGACGTGAAGATCGCGGTGGAGAGCAACCTGCTGACGATCAAGGGCACGAAGGAGCAGGTGGCGGAGGAGAAGGCCGAGAAGGTCCATCGCTATGAGCGGACCTACGGCGCCTTCGAGCGGACGTTCCGGCTGTCGGCCTCGATCGATGCGAACAAGATCAAGGCGACCTGCGACCTCGGCGTGCTGACGATCACGCTGCCGAAGGCGGAGACGGCCAAGCCTCACCTGATCAAGGTGGAGGTCACGCCGGCGAAGGCGTTGTTGAACGCCTGACCTTACGAGTACGAGGGAGGAGGGCGGCATGGGCCGCTCTCCCTACCGGTTCGGAGAGCCTAGAAACTTACCGAGCACGCACACGGGGGAGCATCATGGCTACTGCGACGAAGACGCGGCTCAAGATCTTCCCGCTCGCCGATCGGGTGGCGATCCGGCCGCTGGAAGAGACCGAGGAGATGAAAGGTGGTCTCTACATCCCGGACACGGCCAAGGAGAAGCCGATCCAGGGTGAGGTCATCGCGGTCGGGCCCGGCCGGATGGAAAAGGGCCAGCGGGTCCCGATGGA
>Ga0209474_10001008_pt1 | contig 28659 bp, 20 predicted proteins | sample GraSoiAngelo_145_FD_185902 | JGI IMG/M metagenome (GOLD analysis project Ga0209474, IMG submission 185902) | Grasslands soil microbial communities from the Angelo Coastal Reserve, California, USA - 14_1009_05_20cm (SPAdes) (version 2) | ecosystem: Environmental > Terrestrial > Soil > Grasslands...
CCGGCCTGGTTCCCGCTGTGCATGCGACGCGAGCTAACGTGAACGAAGCCCTCAAGCAGGGCGGACGCAGCGGAGCCATGGGTACTCATTCCCAGCGTCTGCGAGGATTGCTAGTCAGCTCCGAAGTAGCGCTCGCCGTAGTTGCCCTGGTCGGAGCCGGACTCTTCCTTAAGAGCTTTCAGACCGCGCGCGCCATGGATCCAGGATTCTCCCCCGATGGAGTCGCTCTCGCGCAATTCGATTTCTCCACCGCAAATTACAACGCACAACAGATCGACGCTTTTTGCCTCCGACTGCGCGAGCGGCTGGAACAACAGCCTGGAGTCACCGCAGTCAGCTACGACGACTCAGTGCCCTTGGGCTTCAGCGGCGGGAACTGGGAAGGCCTCGAAGTGGAAGGTTTTATACAGGCTCCAAGCGAGAACATGAAGATCTATCGCGATCTGGTCTCGCCAGGCTTCTTCAACTCGATGAAGATTCCGCTGATCGAAGGCCGCGATTTTGATTTGCGCGACGATCCCACCTCTCTGAAAGTGATGATCGTCAACCAGGAGTTCGTGCGCCGCTTCCTCGCCAACCGCGATGCTCTCGGACACAAAGTGCGTGGCTGGGGCCAGTGGTTCACCATTGTCGGCGTGGTGAAGAACAGCAAATACCATCGCGTCACTGAGAATCCGCAGCCATATTTCTATATTCCTATCCGCCAGATCTTCCGCCCGGAGTATGGTCTTACCTTCCATGTGCGCACCACTGGATCAGTGAACGAAGCTATTGCCGCAGTGCGACGTGAAGCGGCAGGCATCGACCCAGGGCTCACCATCTTCGACGCCGAGCCGATGACTGAGTACATCTCCGCGTCGCTTTTTGGCGCAAAGATCGCCGCAAGTCTCCTGAGCGTGCTCAGCGGATTAGGACTACTGCTGGCAACGATCGGTCTCTATGGTGTGATGGCCTACTCGGTGGCGCAGAGAACGAGTGAGATCGGCATCCGGGTAACGCTCGGAGCCCAACCACGCGACATCATGCAGATGGTAATCCGGCAAGGTATGGGATTCGCTGTTGCGGGGTTGTTCGTCGGCGCGTTGGTCGCTTCCGCGTTGGCTCGCGTAGTTTCGTCAGTCCTGGTCGCAGTAAGCCCGACTGATCCGCTGGTCTACAGCCTGGCTGGTGTGTTCACCATCATCATCACGCTGATTGCCGCAGCCGTCCCAGCGCATCGCGCGCTGCGCGTGGATCCGATGGAAGCACTGCGCTTCGAGTAGGCGGATCCTGAGTTCACCTTTTTCTTATGGGAGAGACCAGTCGCTCATGCGGAACCGCCGCGCGTCCGACTTTTGACGATTGAACCGGAAGTGGCCAGGGCTAAGAAGGCCCCTTTTCAGGGCTCAACTTCGAGCCTCTAAAAAAGCTCAAGCTTCATCAAGCGCAAGCTGGTTTGCGCGGAATACCATTAGGCGTGAACCTTCCTGTAAATCCGCCGGTATTGCCGATGCTTGCGAAGCGGGTGAGTGAATTACCCGCCGACGGAGACTGGATTTTCGAGCCGAAGTGGGATGGCTTTCGCGCGCTCGTGTTTCGCGATGGCGATGAGATCCTGATCCAGAGCCGCGACGAAAAACCGCTTAACCGGTATTTTCCCGAGCTGCTTGAGCCGTTGCGCTCTGCGTTGCCCTCTCGGTCTGTCCTTGATGGGGAGATTGTCATTGTTAAGAATGACGGTCTTGACTTCGACGCCTTGCAGCTGCGCCTGCATCCAGCCGCTTCCCGTGTGAATCTTCTTTCCAGAAAGACTCCCGCGTCGTTTGTTTTTTTCGATCTGCTGTGCCGGGATAACCGGGATCTGCGAGGCGAGCCATTCCAGACCCGACGGCGCGAACTGGAGTCCCTAATTTCATCTGCGCCTCCACCGATTCACCTGACACCGGCGACTTCGGATCACCGCATCGCATCCGACTGGTTCGGTCGCTTTGAGGGCGCAGGTCTGGACGGCGTGATAGCCAAGCCCGTTTCAGGAACGTACGAACCCAACAAACGCGTGATGCTTAAGGTGAAGCACGAGCGCGACTGCGACTGTGTCGTGGCAGGATTTCGCTGGTACAAGAAGGGTGATCGCACTCTCATCGGCTCGTTGCTCCTGGGACTCTTTGACCATGGCGGCTCCTTGCAGCACGTCGGAGTTTGTTCCAGCTTCAGCGCTGAGAAGCGCCGGGAACTGGCTAAATTTCTCGATCCTTATCGCATCGAGGCGCTCGCGTCCCATCCATGGAAGGACTGGGCGGAGTTTGCAAGCGATCCTGGGGAAAGCGGAGTCGAGGTCCCGAAGCGCATGCCTGGCGGCCAGAGTCGCTGGAGCCAAGGAAAGGACTTGTCGTGGGAACCAGTGCGTCCCGAATTGGTAGTCGAAGTTGCCTACGATCACATGCAAGGCAACCGCTTCCGCCATATCGCGCAGTTCCGCCGATGGCGAACTGACAAAAAGCCGAGCGACTGCACATATGCCCAGCTCGAAGTGGTTCCACCGCAAGAACTGGCAGAGATCTTCCCGCACGGGCGCTGATTGCTGCGTGCTGACCGCTTAGCCATGTTTGCGCAATTCGCGCCAATCCCGTGTGGGATCATCATCGGGGTCGGGAGTTTCCTGCGGCGGCCGAAGCGTTTCCGGTACATGGCGCAAGTTAATTCGGATGCGCGTCCAGGTTGATGACCGGCCTCGCATCGAGTCGACTAGGACGTCGTCGATCGCGAGAAAACCGGCTATCTGGGCGTGTTTCGCCTTCCACCTTTCGAGACCCGCGAGGGCGGAGGTCTTATCTGGCGAATTCGCAACAACGATAAGAGGCATCTTGATGCGCGGCTTCTTTACAGCTGATTTAGCGCGGGACGGAGCTACTCGAGATGCTTCCCCTGCCGTCTTGCGAAAGTGCGGCGGCCAGGGTGCGTCGCCGAGGCCGGCGGCTTCGTCGCGTTCCGCGAGTTCGAGTAGTTTTTCAAGCGAACCAGCTGTGGCATCCATCTCCACATGTGGATTGCCGATTTTCGCGAAGCGCTCCGGAACAGTGAATATCGTGAAGTCGGCGGGGTCGCAATTTGGGACTTCGTGCCAATGAAGCGGAGTCGAGACACGAGCGTCGGGAAGCGGACGTACCGAATATGCCGAGCAGGTGGTCCGGTCCTTCGCATTCTGGTTGTAATCAAGGAAGACGCCATGTCGCTCTTCTTTCCACCACTTCGAACTGGCCAGAGCGGGCGCACGCCGCTCCACTGCGCGCGACAATGCGACCGCCGCGCGCCGTACTTCAGTGAACGTCCAGCGCGGTTCAATGCGTACATTTACATGCATCCCGCGTGAACCGCTCGTCTTCGGCCAGCCGCGAAGTCCCACCTCTTCGAGCAAGGCCTGTGCTTCGAGAGCGACGCGGCACACATCGGCCCAGCTCACGCCCGGCACCGGATCGAGATCGATGCGCAATTCATCCGGATGTTCAAGAGTGCTGGAGCGAATCGCATGTGGGTGTAGCTCGATGCACCCGAGATTCACGATCCAGACGAGGCCAGCCGCATCATCTACGACAATCTCTTCTGCAGTTCGGCCGGAAGGGAACGATAGCGTAACGGTTCGCAGCCAGGAGGGCCGCTGAGCGGGTGCGCGCTTCTGATAAAACGCCTCCGCCTCGGCTCCATTCACGAATCGTTTGAGCACAATCGGGCGATCCCGAATGCCGGCGAGCGCACCGGGTGCAACCGACAGGTAGTAACCTACGAGGTCGAACTTAGAGACTCGCGCCTGCGATGAAAAATACAGCTTATCCGGATTGCTTATAGTGACTTCATGCCCCTCGAGAGAGAGCACTTCTTTGGCTGCTTCCTTCGGCACGAAAACAGGCTACCTGATTTTGCGTCGATTCAAGCAAAACCAAGATGGGAACCGGAAGCAAAGGCCTCGGACGTTCATGCTTCTCTCGTTGGTTTTGTGGCTGACTCGATCGTACCGATAGCCAAGGCAAGGCATGCATAGCCCACATAGAGTGCTTCTAACTGCGGAATCTTAATCCCATTTTAATCTTTGCGCTTGTAGAGCACAGAGTTTGTTCTAAACTGGAACTATTACTAAACAGTAACCTTTGACCTTCGCTCAAATCTTTCGATATTATCTCCGGCTTGTTGACGTGCCTTCCTGGCACGTTTGTCAGGAGTCCTCCCCATGCGCCCCACTCCTCGGATTGTCTTTTCTTCTCTTCTCGTAGCGTTCTCTATCAATGTAGCGGCGCAACAGGCGGATCTCGCTGGAAGCGGCATGCGGGATCGCACACCGCAGTACGTTCCCAACCAGCTTCTGGTTCGGTATCGCCCATCGACAGCGCAGATGTCCAGTTCGCAATCGCGTGCGACTGCTGCCGGTAAGGTGATGGGCAGTTTCACGACGCTCCCCGGGTTGCAGCTTGTACAGCTCGCTCCCGGAGTCGATTTCAATTCGGCACTGGGCTCTTACCGAAGCGATCCATCTGTGCTGTATGCCGAGCCGAACTACATCCGCAAGGCGCTCGATGGTCCGCCGAATGACCCGTATTTTCACGACCTGTGGAACATGCACAATACCGGGCAGCCGATTTTGTTTCCTTACCCATTTTTTCAAGGTCCCACATCGGGAAAGCCGGGTGCGGATATTCACGCGCTCGAAGCATGGAGCATTACGACCGGGAGCAGTGACCTTGTTATCGGCCTCATCGATACCGGACTGGATATCAACCACGAGGACCTCAGCGCCAATGTGTATCGAAACGAAGCCGATTGCAACAACAACGGAATCGACGATGACGGCAATGGCTACGTTGACGACTGCAACGGGATCAACACTCTCGATAATAACAGCGACCTTACCGACATCGTGCATCACGGTACACACGTTGCCGGCATTCTAGGTGCAGCCGGCAACAACGGACTTGGCGTCGCAGGGGTGAATTGGAAGGCAAAAATTCTCACCTGCAAGTTCCTGGGGTTGAATGGCGGTACCGATGCGGGCGCGATCGGATGTTTCAACTACATGGCCATGATGAGGGATCGTGGCGTGAATATTATCGCCACCAGTAATAGTTGGGGAGGATACGGATATTCTCAGGCGCTCTACGACGCCATTGACGGAGTCCGCAAGCGCGGAATCCTCGTGATCGCCGCGGCCGGAAATTCCAACAGCGACAACGACGGAATATATCCGTTGTATCCCGCCACCTTTGCCCTCGACAATATCATCGCGGTTGCGGCCAACGACTTTACCGACACTCAAAGCTATTACTCCAGCTTTGGGGCACATTCTGTATCGATTTCTGCTCCCGGCGATGAGATTCTGAGCACGACGCCCGACAATACTTACAGCGTCTTCAGCGGCACTTCCATGGCAACGCCGCATGTGACCGGAGTTGCCGCGTTGCTGAAAGCCCAAGACCCAACTCGGGACTGGAAGGCGATCCGCAATCTGATCCTTGCCGGCGGTGACAAGCTGTCGACGGTGGCGGCGAGCGTCACCCAGAGCAGGTTGAACGCGCTGAATTCTCTTACTTGTCAGGGCCGCACCGTGAGCGCTCCCTTAAAACCGCAATCGGCCAACGTTCTTGCCAGTTCAGGACAGCCGGTCGACATCGCACTGTTAAACATCAGTTGCGCATCACCGGCCGGCCCAGTGGCATTAGCCGTGACTCCGACAGGCCAGCAGGTTAGCTTGCATGATGATGGCACTGCGCCTGACCAGGACCCTGGCGATGGTATCTTTTCCGGCCAGTTCACGCCCAACCAGGCTGGCGTGTACACCGTGGCATTTCCCGGCGGCCAGCAAATCCAGGTGGCCGCGGATCCATACGCCTTCGCGTCAACACCGTTTCAATACCGCTCCTTCACTGGAACGAGTTTGAAGCTGACCGACGAGAGCCTTGCATTTGTGCAGTCACCGTTTCCGATTTCTTTTGCCGGGGGAGCTTACGAAGGCGTGTTAGTCAGCGACAATGGTTGGCTCAGCCTCGACAGCTATGCTCCTTCAGCTCCATTAGCTTTGCCTTATGCTTATGCAAACACTCTGATTGCTCCATATTGGGACAACCTCGTCCCAACCGCCACGGGAAACGTTTTTTGGACGGTGAATGGAACGGCTCCGAATCGGGAACTGGTGATTGAATGGCGCAACATGGCCCATGCCGGCTGCAAAACGGACGGAACCGAAACTGTGTCGTTCGAAGTACTGTTTTTTGAGAACACCACCGATCTGCTGTTCAACTATGCCCAAACGGCATTCGGAGGAAGCTGCACAGCGAGCGATAACGGAGCCACAGCCGGCGTTGGAGTGCAGGCCACGGCGAAAGTCGCGCAGCAGCTCAGCTTCAAGTCCCCGAGTCTGACGTCGAACTCGGCTGTAACCTGGAAATCGACGCTGCTGACGAACCTTGTGCCAAGCATAACCGCAGTGTCTCCAAAATCCTGGGTCACGGATATTTCCGACATTTATGTGGAGCTGACCGGCAAACAGTTCAATTACACAGCAATTGGACTGGTAAATGGAGCGCCGGTGCCGACGTTTGTCTTCAGTTCAACCGACTTGATACTCGAAGTACCCGCTTCCAACCTGATTACGGCAGGCACGACATTGCAGATGTCGGTCTTCAACGGAGCTCCTGGGGGAGGTCCTGCTCAGCCAATTACATTTCCGATCAATACGCCAGATTTTGCCCTTAGCGCCTCCGCTTCGACTGGAACGGTGAAGATTGGGCAATCCACTACGGCGACGATCTACGCGTATCCCAATCCGGCGTTCCAGGCCGGTATCACGCTCTCGTGCAGCGGGCTTCCGGCGAGTGTAACCTGCAGCTTCGATCCCGGGAGGATCTTAGCGGGCGGATTCGCCATGATGACCTTCACTGCAAAAGCCGCATCCTCGTCCTCCATGGCGCTGCCTCTGAGCGCCTCACTCGCGACGGTAGTTCCCATAGTGGGATTGCTGCTTGTCGCACTGCCAAGGCCCGTAAGAAGACTTCACAAGCACATGACACTAGGATTGCTGCTGCTTCTCTTTACATTGTTCCTCGGTTGCGGAGGCGGTGGGAGTTCCCCAACGCTCTCGGGATCTTCGGGCTCCCCCGTAACCGGCGGTACAGGGGGTACAACCAACACTCCGACTGCGGCGACCGGGAACTTCAGCGTTACCATTACCGGAATCTCTGGATCCATTCAGCACACGGTAAAGTTGAACCTCACAGTGACGCAGTAGACGCAGCCACAGTTGTTCCTGGAATTAGGTCCAGCTAATCCATCGCCATCAACGCAGCCATTGTCTCGATTCCGTCCCATAAGTTCTGCAGGCGGATATTCTCGTTCGCGCTGTGCTGATTGTTATCGTAGTTTGCGATGGGGACGGTAATTGTGTGCGTCGAGGCTGCGCGTTCGATTGCTCCTAAGGGGACGCTGCCTCCCATCGTTGGCCAGAGGACAACCGGTTGGTCGGCGGTTTCGACCGCCTTGATCACTTCTTTAGCAATCGGTAAATCCATGGGTGTGCGCACGGCGTTGTAGCCGGAGTCACGTTTTACGAATGCCACTCTACGATGCGTCATCAAAGTCTGCGCGTCGGGTTCGCGATCGGTGACGTAGTATCCCTGCGACCGGATGTAATCAATCACGCGATCCTGCTGTTCGCGCCAATCGATTCCCACTACCAGACGCAGATCCAGATCGACAGTAGCCGTAGCGGGAATGATGTTGTTGGCCCGCGGACCGGTGCGTCCAGAAGAAATTCCGTTGATGTTCAGCGTGGGATAGTTCAGCACTTCGAGCAGGGGCTTGCCTCCGCCATCCACGTGACCTAGCCAGAGTTCCTGCTTTAGCTTCTCGTCATTCTTTGGCGCCCTTGCGATCGCGTCCTGTTCGAGCGGGCTTAGCGCAGTAATCCCGTCGTAGAAGTGAGGAATCAGAACTCGACCACCGTCATCTTTCATGCCCGCGAGCAGTTGCGCGAGCATCATTGCGGGGTTCGGAGCCCAATTGCCGTAATGTCCACTATGCAATTCGCGCCGCGGGCCATACACAGTAATTTCGAGATGCGTATCCCCACGCGCTCCAAAGACCACAGACTGCGCGCCACTCTGATCGACAGGACCATCACAGACCAGCCACACGTCTCCAGCGATCAGATTGCGATTCGCGTCGAGAATTTGCTCGAGATGAGGTGATCCGGCCTCCTCTTCCCCTTCCCACACGAAGCGAATGCTCGACTTTAGCGGAATGTGAGCTGCGTGAAGGGCATCAATGGCCGTCAATTGCGCGAGGATCGCGGCTTTATCGTCGGAGGCAGATCGCGCGTAAATGCGGGTCTCGCCATTCTCGAGGCGGAATGCAGGTTTGAATGGATTTCCGCCCACCCAGTCGGCCGGCGTCACTGGCTGGCCATCATAGTGCGCATAGAAGACGATCATGTGCTGCGCCTTAGGGACATGAATCTCTCCGTACACAACCGGAGGAGCGTCCGGGATGGATAAAAGCCGCGCGTCGACATCGCGCTCCTTAAGCATTCCGACAAGAGTCTCAGCGTTGCGGCGAATATTCGCAGTATCACTGGCAATGTTTGGAATGGCCAACAGGTTGGTAAATTGATCCTGAATCTGCTGACGATGAGCGGCGGTCCACTCCCGAGCGGCTTGAGGCGCATTCTGCGCAATAGCGCTGCAGATTGCGAACATAGAGATCAGGAAGGCAGTAGATCCTTTGAACATGCGGGGAAGGATAAATCACCAGCGGCACATACGCGTCTTCCCGAAAAGCATTGTTGGCCGTTAAGCTTCGACAATGAGGTTGACTTGGACGTCTTCGGTCGCAACTGCGACCGTGCCATAGAGCGGTCATCTGCCCTTGAACAGATCGACCAAACGCCGGCCTTGCTGCTCGCTTATACCTTTCATTCGGAAACTCAGTTTCACCGAGTTGAAGAGCGAGACGTCCTTGCGTGGCGGGCGAGAGCGATCAATAGTGCCCCGGATATCAACGGCAATTCCCTTCACTGGGATAGCCTCCGACTTCGCGAGCACTTGCACCAACTCGACGCCGCAAGCAGCTACACCGGAAAGGAATAGTTCTGCGGGAGTAATTGCCTCGCCGGGGCAGCCATTCTGCACCGGTCCGTCTACAACGAAATGATGATGCCGTGCACTACCGATTACTCGCCCAAAAATCCCGGTTGAACCTGCCTGAGCTTTGTATTCGCGGACATCTGACTGAGTCATGCTTGCGCCTCGCATCGATTCTCCGAACAGCAAAGAACAAACGAATAGTACCTCAATTAGAGACTCTCTCATTCCGCGCGCTGTACCCTGTTCTCTGTAACCTGTAACCTCATCTGGTGCCCTCAATTTTCACCCGTCTGCGATTTTGGTTAGGATTCTCGGCGCTGCTCATGGTCGCAGTGGTCGCCGGCTTCTACATCTATGCGCGGTATCGCGTACAGAGGGCAATCCATGACCTCCCGACAAAATTAGGGGTGAACATTCAGCAGAACACCGAGGGTTTCACTTATTCGCAGGCTGCTGGCGGGCACACGATCTTTTCCGTGAGTGCGGCTAACGCGATTCGATACAAGCAAGGCGGAAGAGCCGAATTACACAAGGTCAAGATCCTGTCATATGGGCGCCAATCGGACCGTCTGGATGAGATCTCGGGCGACGACTTTGAATATGACGCGCAAAGCGGAGACATCACCGCCAAGGGAAGGGTCTCGATTGAACTTCAGGCAGTGCAGCCGGCGACCTCAGCTCCAGGCTCCAGTCCCAAAAAGGTCGGAAGTCCCCTTCACCTCGAAACCAGCGGACTGACATTCAACAAGAACAGCGGCATTGCGAAGACGACTCAGAAAATAAACTTCTCCTTGCCACAAGGAACTGGGTCGGCGCTGGGCGCTACTTATGATTCGAAGCAGAACATTTTTCAGCTTCACTCCGACATCCACCTCCTCACTAATGGGCCAAAGCCAACGAAGCTGCAAGCCGGCAGCGCTCTCTATGCTCAGGAATCACAGGAATTGAGGCTAAAAGATCTTCGGGCCGAGTCGGCTATTCGCAAACTCCAGGCACAGAATGTTGTGTTGCACCTGCGCGACGACAAGACAGTTGAGCGCGCTGATGCCGGCGGCGGAGTCGATGCGCTCGTTCGCGGATTGCGGCGGGCTCAGCTTCATACCGCTCAAGCGAGTTTCACGTTTGGTCCGCAGAATCAGGCAAGCAGCGGACATCTCTTCGGAGGCGTCACATGGGAAACGAGTGGTTCGACGGCATCGCGAGGAAATGCCGGACGGATAATACTTAGCTTCGGATCAGATAATCAGGTTAAATTGGCGGAACTCAGAGATAACGTCGATCTCGTTCAGGTTCCCGCATCCCAGAATGGCAAACAAGAATCGGAAATGCGAAAAAATATGTCGCTCGTGGACAAGCAGCCAAACACGACCACGGTCGCGCAACAAGAAGCACTCGCGCCTCGGGGAACACAGTTTCGCGGTGATGGGCTTGATCTCGTTATCCTCAATGGGACCCGGCTGCAGACAGCGACCAGCGTGGGAACTGCCCAAATCGCGCTACCTACCGTGCAGAAATCGGGCCAAACTGGCTCTCAGCCCCAGAGCGGGAAGACAACGATCACGGCCAGCCGTCTTGAGGTTAAATTCTCTGACGACAATCGCATTTCCACCCTTGCCGGGAGCTCGCCGGTAAAAATCATTTCCAGCACGCCTGGCCAACCCGACCGAATTAGCCAGAGCCAGGACATGTTGGCGACATTCACCAAGGGCAAAACTCAGACCCTCGAAGATGTGATTCAAACCGGCAACGTGCAAATTCAGGAGGGCAAGAGAATCGCTACGGCCGATCAAGCTACCTACAGCCAGGGTGCCGATTCTATGAGCCTCAAAGGCAATGTCCGTTACAAGGACGAGTCCACGGGCTCTGCACTTACCAGCAACAGTTTGATTCTGAATCGTACGACCGGCGAAACCTCGGCCAGTGGAGACGTAAAAACAACATATGCCGAGCAAAAAACACCGGAGTCAGGAGGGATGCTCTCCGCCTCCCAGGCGGTTCACGCGACAGCCGAGCAGATGGTTGCCAGGAACTCCACCGGTTCCGCTCGATATTCAGGGCGCGCGCGTCTCTGGCAGGGTGGAAACATCGTCCAGGCTCCCGTTTTGGAGTTCAATCGAAATGGGCGAACATTGGATGCCCGGACCCAGAGCAGTGAGCCGGTTTCCACAGTTTTTGTACAGCCAGACAAGAATGGGAAAGACGTTCCGGTCGAGGTGAAAGCGGACCATCTGCATTATGAAGACGCGCAAAGAAAAGCAATTTTCGAGGGTTCCATTCTCGTCCGCAGCGCCGATTCGACGCTTCGCGCGAACAAAGCCGTCATCACGTTGAAGCCGCGGACCGGAGCCGAAGACGCGAAAGCGCGAACTCCTAAAGCGTCGGATCAAGGTGCCCCAAGCGAAGTGCAAACGATTGATGCGGCGGGCGATATCCATCTCGAGCAACCCGGTCGAAAGGCTCTAGGCGCACACCTTATATATACCGCCGATGAAGGGAAATTCGTGCTAACCGGATCGCCCGGCGTTCCGCCTAGCATTTTTGATGCCGAACACGGTCAAGTTACGGGAGTTTCGTTGACCTTCTTTAACCGCGATGGTAGAGTTCTCGTGGATAGTAGCAATTCAACGTCCATAACTCAGACTCGGTTCAAGAAATGATGCAACAAACCCTCTCGACCGACCAGATAGGCAAAGCCTACAGAGGTCGGAGGGTAGTGAACGGGGTCACTCTCCACATAAATCAGGGTGAGGTAGTGGGGTTGTTAGGCCCGAATGGGGCTGGCAAGACAACAAGCTTCTACATGATCGTCGGGCTTGTGGCGCCGGATACGGGCCGAATTGCGATCGATGGGGCGGACATCACTGATGTCCCAATGTACTTGCGGGCACGCAACTACGGCATTAGCTACCTTCCGCAGGAGCCCTCGGTCTTCCGCAAGCTGACGGTCGAGGAAAACATTATGGCCATCCTTGAGGCCCAGCCGCTCTCCTGGGAGAACCGGCGCAGCCGCATGGAGACCCTGATCGAACAGCTCGGACTCGGACATATCCGGAAGACGCGGGGGTATGCGCTGTCAGGCGGCGAAAGACGGCGAGTGGAAATCGCGAGATGCCTCTGCATTCGCCCGACGTTCATTCTGCTGGACGAGCCGTTTTCCGGAATTGATCCGATCGCCGTGCTGGACCTGCAGAAGATCATTTTTGATCTAAAGGCCAGTGGAATTGGAGTGCTGATCACGGACCACAACGTACGAGAGACGCTGTCGGTGACCGATCGCGCTTACATCATCAATCAAGGCAAGATCTTCCGCTCGGGGACGCCGGAACAGTTAGGCAATGATCCTGAGGTAAAGAGAATTTATCTGGGAGAGAGCTTCTCTTTGGTGTGAGGTGTATCGACTTTGTTGCAAGTCCTAAAACCGTCATCCTGAGCCCTCGGCTCAGGACAACAGTGATTAGAGCGAATGGGCAGAGCACGTAGATTCAGATCGGGAGCACTCGTTCAAGGCTAATGGTCCTACTTCAGAACAAACTTAATCTCAAGGTCTCTCAGAAGCAGATCCTCACACCGGGGCTCGTGCAGATGGTCAGCGTCCTTGCGCTGAACAAACTCGAGCTCAAGGAGATGATCAATGCAGAGATCGTCGAGAATCCTGTTCTGGAGGAACTCGAATCCAATATTCCGCTAATCGATCAAGTTGCAGGCCGCGAAGCTGATCGCGAGCGCGCGGAAGCTCCTGAACAGCCACCGCTTACGGCGGGAGAGCAGGCTGGTGAGAAAAAAGATCCGTTCGATGAGATCGATTTCGGCACTTACTTCAAGGACTACCTCGATCCTGGATTCCGCAGTCCACAGGACTTTGAAAGCTCCGATCGTCCTTCGTTTGAGAATTTTCTCTCCAAGCCAGGCAATTTGACCGATCACCTGATGTGGCAGCTCGGAGCAATGAGTGTGAGTCCGGAAGTTCGCGCTGCGGCCGAACTCGTCATTGGCAACTTGAACGATGACGGTTATCTTGTCGCCTCCGATGAAGAGCTGATGGCTGCTTCCCGCGGCGAAAGCATTGAACTTGAGACGTCCGGATCCGAGATTGCTCCGCCGGCACCGACGGTCAACGGAACAGGCTCTGCCGCTCCTGCTGCGCTTGATACTGAGGACGACGATCCCTTCGTTGAAGAAGCCGCGGAAGTTCTGGTTGGGAGCTACGTCGGCGCCAAGCCAATGGCGACGGCTGCATCGCCGGCTCTCAAACCTTCGGTCGCACCAAATCCGGCGTCGGTAAGCCGCGTCGAGTGCGCGAAACCGGTTGAAGCTCCTTTCACGATTGAAGATCTGCGCGAGGGAATCGACCTTATACGCCAAATGGATCCGGTCGGAGTCGCTGCTCGTGATCTTCGCGAGTGCCTGCTTCTGCAATTGCGGGATCTAGAGCATCAGGTAAACAATCGCGTTCTGAACGGTGATTCCGAGGTCCAAAACCAGCACCTCGCACAGATTCAAACAACAACCGCGATTGTTGAAACCCAACTGCGCAACGTACAAAACCGGCAGTACAAGGATATTGCGCGCGCCATTCAACGACCGCTGGAGTCGGTGATGGATGCGCTGAACTTCATCAAGACACTGGATCCCAAACCGGGTCAGCGCTACAACCAGGTAGAGCCGCGACTGATCGAGCCCGACGTTGCCTTCGTGAAACAGGGCGATGAGTACTTCGTGCTGATGAACGAAGACGACGTTCCTGTGCTTCGCCTGAATCCCGGCTACAAAAAGTTGCTCAACCGTGATGCCGCCGAAAAAGATGTTCGCAATTATGTGAAAGAGCGGTATAAATCTGCTATTCAGCTCATGAAGAACATCGAGCAACGCAAGCAGACAATCCTGAAGACCTGCTACGCGATCATCGGACGCCAGCGCGAGTTCCTCGACCTTGGCATCGACCAGCTAAAACCAATGATGATCAAGGAAGTGGCCGAGGAAATTGGCGTGCATCCTTCCACCGTGAGCCGAGCGGTTGCCAACAAGTATGTGCACACGCCGCAGGGTGTCTACGAGCTGCGCTACTTCTTCAGCGAAAGCGTGAATGGCCCCGAAGGCGGCGGCACATCGCTGATGATCCTGAAGCGGCGGGTGAAGAAGCTGATCGAAGAAGAAGATTCGCGCCGTCCGCTCACCGACGAGCAAATCACGCGCATTCTGCAATCGCAAGGAATCAACGTGACACGGCGCACCGTAGCCAAGTATCGTGAGGATATGAAAATTCCCAGCACGCATCAGAGACGCGTGAAGGATTAGAACTGGCGATTTTGACGGTTGCAGAACTGGTAGAGACGCAGCATGCTGCGTCTGTCGATGCAAGCAGGAAAGACGAAACTGACTGTTTGTCCGTGCACAAAGTGGAGACGCAGCGTGCTGCGCATCTCTACGAGAGGAGGAACTGGAACCTACAGACACATGTAACAGAGCGCAGCAAAGCCTTTCGATCCACGAGGACCAACGTATTCAGGAGGGAGTTAATGAACGTCGAGTACACCGGAAGGCAGTATGAAGTCACTCCCGCGGTGCGCAAGCAGGTGGAACACGGCTTGGGCAAACTGGAAAAGCTCTTCGGCAGCACGTTCGATTCACACGTCATCCTCACCCTCGAGAAACACCGGCATATCGCCGAAATCACTATCAAAGTTCGCAATCATCCCATCGTCGGCATCGCTGAATCTACCGACATGTCTGTCGCGGTTGGCGAGGCGCTCGACAAGATCGACCGCCAGGCGATCAAGTACAAGACGCGCTGGCGTTCAAAAAAGCGTCACGCGCGCAAGACGCAGTGGTCTCCGGCCTTACCCAAGCAGCAGGCACAGCAAATGGCCGTCGGGAGTAATGTCGCGACTGCTGTTCCCGTCGTTGTTCATTCATTCCCGGCCGTAGCCAAGCTGACTGAGGCGCATGTCGTGAAATCAGCCGACTCGGTAGCGATGCGTCCAATGACGCTTGAGGAAGCAGTCAAAGAAGCCGAATTTCGCGATCGTGACGTATTTGTCTTCCGGGATCCCGAAGGTCGCGTGAAGGTGCTGCATCGAAAAAAAGACGGCAAGATGGAGCTGATCGAAGCACCATAAGACATCGGGTGATCCGGTGATGGCCCGATCATCCGATTATTAGTACCATTCGCTCATGGCAACTGCGGCCAAAGCCGTGCGGAACGCGGCAAAGATCTGCCGCAATTCCCATCCTCGCGTCTCTGAGAAAAAACGAGGTCCGACCGAGCTCGTGCTCATTACCGGAATGAGTGGTTCGGGAAAGGGATCCGTCCTTAAGGCCTTTGAAGATCTCGGGTACTACTGCGTCGACAATCTTCCTCTGGAGTTGATCCAGCGCTTTGCCGATTTAGCGCGGCAATCGCCGGAGATTGAGCGCACCGCGCTGGTAGTTGATATTCGCGAGGGTGGAACGCTGAATCGGCTGCCGCAAATTCTGAAGCAGGTCAAGAAGACCATCAACACGCAAGTCTTATTCTTAGAAGCCTCCGACGAATCCCTGGTTCGTCGTTTCAGCGAGACGCGCCGCCCACATCCCCTGGGAAAATCCTCTTCCGTTTCAAACGCAATCAATACGGAACGCACGCGTCTTGATTTCTTGCGCAACCTTGCTGATGTAATCATCGATACCTCGAAGTTCAACGTCCATGAACTTCGGTCGCACATTATCGAGAAGTTCCAAGAGGGAACGAACAACAACACCATTCTGGTGTCGTGCGTTAGCTTCGGATTCAAAAATGGCGTTCCTAATGATGCTGACCTGGTCTTCGATGTGCGATTCCTGCCGAATCCGCATTTCGTTCCCGAATTTCGTCCATTGACCGGGCGCCATCCCAAAGTCGCAGCATACATCCGGCAATTCCCGCAGACGCAGGAATTTATCGACCGAATCTCCGAGCTGCTGGTTTATCTGATGCCGCACTACATTCGCGAAGGAAAAAGCTATCTGACCGTGGCATTCGGATGCACCGGAGGACAGCACCGTTCCGTAATGATTGCGGAAGACGTCGCGAAGCGATTAGCAAGAGCTGGATACAGGATCAAGGCACAGCATCGGGACAGCCCGAAGTAGACCAGGTCCGCAATCAACCAACTTTCGTCATTGTGAACGTTCCACTCGTACAACCTGCAACCGTGGTCGAGAATGTGAATGTCCCATTTGCCGTTGTGCCGAGGTAAACTAGGGATCCGCTTCCCATAATGGTTCCGCTGGCAGAACCTGAGGTAAATGCAACCGATACGCTTAAATTTGTCCCGGTTCCTGAGCTTACCTGACCGGTCACGTTGAAACTTGTTCCCGAAGCGGCGATTGCGGGGAAACAGGAAGACGCTGGATTGTTCACTGCAGTCACTGTCCCTGTTAGGCTATTGCCATTTTGATTGAAGTTCACGGTTAAGCCGGTACTCGGTGGGGTCATACCTTGAGCGGCGCTCGGCGTGAATGTCATGTTCCACGATCCAGTCACAACCGGCGTTTGATTCGAGGATCCCGGCATCGACGAATATCCTCCGCAGGCGCCAAGTACAATCACGGCACACATCGTCACAAGAAGAAAGGTCCTGTTCATCACAGCCTCCAGCAGGCTTTTTCGCAATGCTAAGCGGAGGCGGCATGAATTTCACAGCCCGTGATGAGATTACCGGGACGAAGGTTGACCTCCGTGTTCTCCTCTCAGGCAACCTCAGTCCTTCAAGGAAGCCACGCCCCTGCGGCGCTGTGTCAAATAATCATTTCGGGAATGTGGAGGCCATCTGAGCACCTCCCGCAAGTTACTAAAGAAGCGGGACTTGCACGCTGTAATAGCTCTGATTTGTATTTTTAATTAGCCTTTCACCTCGCAAGGCTAATCTAATCGGGTATGACAGAAAAGCTCGCAAAACGATACATCTTCGCCAGCGATTTTGATCAGACCCTCACGTTCAACGACACCGGATACGTTTTGAGCGAGATGGTTGGGATTCCCACTTCGGAATTCGAGCGTAGGGCTCAGGGAATGGCGAAGCTGAACCTTGTGCAGCAAGGCGCGGAACTTGCCTATTTACTGCTGCATGATCCGGAATTTAACTCCAAAGTTCGCAAGGAGCACTTGTATGAGGTCGGGAAACAGGTACGACTCAAGGAAAATATCAAGCTGCTCTATGAAATTCTCGATGGCGACATAGATGGGCACCATTTTAATTTCTACGTTGTGTCGGCCTCGCCGGAGGAAGTGATTCATTCCGCACTCGAAGGCATTGTTCCCAAAGACCACATTTTTGGAACGAAACTCGTCTATAGCGCGAATGGGCAAGTAGAGCGTCTTGAACGCGCTACGGCCGGCTACGGAAAGGTGGCGGTGCTCGATCAGCTGCAGACGTCGCTGCAGATCGCTCCAGACCACATCGTGTATGTTGGCGATGGCAGCTCTGATATTCACGTAATGCTGCACGTAAATACGCGCGACGGGTTCACAATCGCGGTGTCGGAAGCCAAGCACGTTGCGCACATCGCCAAACGCACGCTGCTTAGCACCAGCGCCCTCGCTGTGCTCGCTCCCATCCTGCAGGAGATCGTAGGATGGCCACGGCTACAGATTCGAAAGCTGTTTGAGTCGCATGGTCTGTTGGTCCAGGAATGGGATCAGGTTCGAGCAGACTGGCTCACGCTCCGTTCAGCGCAAGCTGAGCCGGAGCAAGCAGCGGCGGCAGCCAACTAATTTCTTCAACATGCTGCATCGTGGAGACGCAGCCCACCGCGGCGGCGTCTCTACTCTCCCGCAGCCAGCAATCCGGCATTGCGCAGAATCCTGCGCACTTTTTTCGGGGAAACTGATAGTCGTTGGGCTACACGAGACACCTTGCGCCCTTCACGCATCCACACTTTGGGAATCACAATTTCGGCGAACTCTTCCGTCACCTGCTGAAATGTTTTTTCGCCCAGCATCCCCTCTGACCACGCACGTAAGGTATCGTCAATCTTCGAAGCGCGCAGAATACGCGACTTCAGCATCGCCATCTCTTCCCAGAGGTGATCGCGATCTTCGACGCCGATCAGCGAAGATGCTTGCTCGACATACTGTTTGGCCTCTTCCCAATTCTGGAAGAAATCGTTCGCTGCGCAGTTTCCACGAGCCAGATAAGCTCCGGCGGTCAGCCGGCGGTTCTCCGTGTGTTTGGCCAGGGCAATCGCCTCTTCTGAATACTGGCGTGCAAGGTTGGCATGCAAAGCCAGGTCGGCATCTTCGAGTTGCTCTTCGACACGAGCATTCTCAGCAGCCGACTGTAGCAGGCGGGCGCGCGCCATCAGGATATGATCGTGCTTCTGCTGCGCCAACTCGTACGCCTTCACCGCCTCGTGCGAGGCACGATCGATTTCGCCTTGATCGAGATGGAGCTGACCGGCGTTCACCAAGACCGTCCCGGTGCCAATATGGTTCTGGTGATGCGCGTAAATCTCGCCCGCCCGATGCAGCTGATCAAGAGCCTCGCGACAAAGCTTGCTGTAACGTGAATGAGTCGCACCGCGAGACTCCAATTCGTCGGTTCCTCTGTTCGAAACAGCCGCGCGGGAATCAATGCGCTTGCGAAGTTGCAGGGCAATCAATCGTTTCACATAGGCGGCGTTCACCAGGGCACGCGCAAGATTGCGATGATTCGGATAGCGGCGGGCGTAGATTGAGACAGCCTTGTCGAAATGATGCAGGGCCTGCGCGTATTCGCCGGAGCGTCGCACGATGCGTCCACGCGCCGATTCAATGTTGCCGAGCGCAAGCCAGTCATCGGAGGACTTTAGCCCAGCTTCCGCCTGGTCGAGCAATCGCAATCCCTCTTTGGGACGCCCGAGCTGAAAACTGATCCAGCCTTCCTGAACTTGAATCAGCGCAATCAGGTCGGCCGCGTGCAGACGGCTCGCAAGCCGGCGCGCTTCTGCGATGTCGTGCAGCGCAGCATCGTACTCTCCCTTTTTGCGGTGCGCACGCCCTTTCCAAAAATGGGCCAGCACCATCAACCTGGGATCATTCAGTTCCCGCTCCGCTTGAAGCACGAAGGTCAGCAGCCTGATGGCTGAATCGGCATCCTCCTTCGCGATGCAGCTAAACGCTTCCGCCATTCGAAGCAGCAGATATTCGGCTACCGGCAAGCGCCGGCGTTGCTCAGGAGAAAACTTGTGCAGAAGAGAGTCGATCAGCCGTTGATCGGAGTAGCCTGCATCGACCCACTCAGCGACGCAAAGCACGGCATGTGCGGCACCGTGCTGCTGTGGATCCAATCTGTCGAACTCACCCGATTCTTCGTCCAGGATTCTGAACCCGTCCTGAATGTGCCGACGTCCCAGAGCTTGGTTCAGCGTTGCTGTGAGTTCCACGAGCGCCGCCATAGTCGGGATTGTAGCCCGATTCATCCATGTTGGTCTATCGAGAATAACTGCTACATCCACTCGTCGGATTCTGTCGTATTAATAAGTCCATTATTTTCATCATAATAGTCGATCAATCACTGATGGTGTGCCCTGCATAGGATGCGGTGGCTGCTCGTCCGATTCGGACTACCACGATTGCTCTAACGCCACTTATTGCTTCTAATGGTGCGTACCTGAGGCAGTAACGCTTTTCTGGAGAGAACTTAATGATTCGGACGCAAACCACAACTTGGGATTGGAACGAAACCCGTTGGGCAGGCATTACTCGCCCTTACACAGCAGAGGACGTCGAGCGCCTGCGCGGAACTGTCCGAATTGAATACTCCCTGGCTCACAATGGAGCCGAAAAGCTGTGGAAGCTGTTGCATGAAGAACCCTGTGTCCCCGCTCTCGGAGCATTGACCGGCAACCAAGCGGTTGAAATGGCGAGCGCGGGACTGAAAGCGATCTATCTCAGCGGCTGGCAAGTTGCTGCTGATGCCAACCTGAGTGGCCAGATGTATCCCGACCAGAGCCTCTACCCGGCCAACAGCGTTCCCAATGTGGTACGTGCAATTAACAACGCATTGCTACGCGCCGATCAAATCGCGCACAGCGAAGGACGCGACACTATCGACTGGATGCTGCCCATTGTCGCCGACGCCGAAGCCGGATTTGGCGGATGTCTCAACGCGTTTGAGCTGATGAAGGCAATGATCGAGGCTGGCGCCGCCGCCGTGCACTTTGAAGATCAACTATCATCCGCGAAGAAATGCGGACATCTTGGCGGCAAGGTGCTTGTCCCAACTCAGGAAGCCGTACAGAAGCTCGTAGCTGCTCGTCTTGCGGCCGATGTCCTGGGAGTGCCGACTCTTGTTGTGGCTCGCACTGATGCCAATTCAGCCCAACTAATCACCAGCGATTGCGATCCATGCGATCGCGAATTCCTCACCGGCGAGCGCACAGTTGAAGGCTTCTACCGCATACAAGGCGGCCTCGACGCAGCGATCGCGCGTGGTTTGTCTTATGCGCCCTATGCTGACCTGGTCTGGTGCGAGACTTCAGAACCAAACATCGAGGAAGCGCGCCGCTTCGCCGAAGCTATCCACGCGAAGTTCCCAGGCAAGTTGCTGGCATATAACTGCTCGCCATCATTCAATTGGAAGGCAAAACTTTCGGACAGCCAGATAGCCAATTTCCAGCGTGAACTGGGAGAAATGGGTTACAAATTCCAGTTCGTCACGCTGGCAGGCTTCCATGCATTGAATCTATCAATCTTCGAACTCGCTCGCGAGTACGCGCGAAGAGGGATGACAGCCTATTCGCAATTGCAGCAGCGAGAGTTTGATCTGGCGGAGCGCTTTGCCTATGGCGCGGTAAAACATCAACGCTTCGTTGGGACTGGGTACTTCGACGCAGTGGCAACCGTTATCTCTGCCGGACAGACCTCCACCTGCGCGCTTGAAGGTTCCACGGAAGCTGAGCAGTTCGAAAGCAAAGAGCATCCGACGAATGGTCATGCCGCGAGCAATGGCCATGGAAAGCAGAATGGGCATGCTAAGCCGAATGGCCACGCCCGAGTATTTGGAGCTCCATCTAATCGTGAGGTGATTCCTCAATTCGACGAGGATGAAGTGGCGCTGATGCCTTCGGGAGACTAGTTCACTGGCTTCGTCCCCCGGCGGCCCCGCTGCAACCACAGCGGGGCCGCTTCCATTCTGTGATTTACTTCTTCCATCAGTTCATCGCGCGGCTTCTGCAGCCTGCTCACGCGATTCTCCGACGCTATCTGCTACCCTAAACAGTCTCATTTCCCTGACGGAGAACTGATGAACTCATTGCTCCCGCGCCAGCGGCCAATTCCCTTTTTTTTTCTGCTCATCACGATCAGCATTACTTTTGCAAGACTTACAGCCCAGAGCCCCTCCAGCGCAGCAATTGCAACGCGCACGGACGAGGAGAAGCGCACGTATCGCAGTGCCATGGAGCAGGCAGATCAAAAGGTACTCGACGAAGTGAATGCTCATTCTGAGTTGATGAAGAACCTCGAGTACCTTACAACCGAAATTGGACCGCGACTAACCGGGTCAGCACAGATGAACCGCGCGAGCGATTGGACGCTGCAGCGCTTCAAGGACTATGGCATCGAGGCGCATCTCGAGACCACCGAGATTCCGCATGCCTGGACGCGAGGGCAGGATTTGGCGGAGATCACGGCTCCCTTCGCACGCCCGCTAGAGATCCGCGCAGCCGGATGGAGCAAGGCCACAGATGGTCCCGTTACGGGAAACGTTGTTTTTTTAGATTTAAGTAACCCTTCCGAGCTTGAGAAGCAGAAGAGCAAGCTGAAGGGAGCAATCATCATGACACGTCTACCTGCCGCGCTTCCTGCAGAGAGCGAAATTCCCAACAACGCCTACGACGCCGTGATTCCTCCCAGCCGTGGTGTTCCCAATCCGGGAGGGCGTGCCCGCTTCCGCGAACGTCAACAGATGATGCAGGCGGCGGCAGATGCAGGTGCAGCGGTTGCCCTGATGGACAGCGGCAAGCGCGATTCGTTGTTCAACATGACCGCTTTCAGCCGATATCAACCTTCGCATGTCCCTATTGCCTTTCTGTCGCACGAAGACTACAGCCTCGTTTATCGCTTGCTGCAGCGTGGACCTGTGACCATGAAGGTCAACCTGACCGGCACATTCAGTCCAAACCCGGCGAAGACCTCGATCACCGTGGCGGAGATCAAAGGCAGCGAGCATCCGGAGGAACGAGTCATTATTGGCGGACATCTCGATTCCTGGGATCTTGGCCAGGGCGCGATCGACAACGGCACTGGAGCGATGGCCACTCTCGAAGCCGCGCGCACGCTAAGAGCGCTCGGCTGGAAGCCGAAGCGGACTATCACCTTCATTCTCTTCACCGGCGAAGAGCAAGGTGGGATCGGCGCCGACCTCTTCGTGAAGAACCATGAATCCGAGATTCCCAAAATGGATGCGGCACTTATTCATGACCTCGGAACCGCAAAGGTGTTTACCATTGTTCTCGAAAATCAATATGAAACGGTTCCGTTAGTGCAGGAGATTTATCAGCCTTTGCAGGAAATCTTCGGACTCGATGCGCTCGATACCCGCTACTACGGATCCTCGGACCACGTAGAATTTCTCGACAAAGGCGTGCCCTCATACTTCTGCCTGCAGAAACCGGACCATTATGGGCAGGCGCATCACAGCCAGGCAGACACATTCGACAAAGTAATTCCGGACGAGATCAATCAAGGAGCCGCGCTGCTAGCGGCCTGGGCCTGGAATGTTTCTGAAATGCCGACGGCTTTGCCGCATCATGCTGCTCACGAAGAGCGAGAAGGTGAGTAGCTAGCAAATCACCTCGATACCTCGGTAACGTCGAAATTCGCTATGACGAAACAAAACGGCCGCCGTACGGCGGCCTTGAGTGAGGACTACATCAGAGGAAGAAACCTTGCCTGATTAATCTCCGAGTACTGCCTCTTCCCTCTCGGTGACCTCTTGAACCGCCTTCTTCGGAGCCGGTGCGATGAGGTTCGAAACCGGAATGAATCCACTTTCCGGCGCCTGCTCTTTCAGGATTTCCTTGCGATAGAGCGCCATCATGCGGGCGTTTTCGGCGTCCTGCTTCAGCTTGGCGGCGCGCGCTCGCATCTTTTCTTCGCGTGAATTCTTCGCGATGCCGAGCTCGTCGAGCGTAGTGTTCGCTGCAGCGTTTACGTGCTCCTGTACTAGCTTCAGCTTGTGCGAAGTGTCTTCAAGGCCAACGTTCTTGCCGCCGGCAAAGATCTCATGACGTCCATGTTCGTCATACCACTTGGTGAGCGTGGCGGTCATGTGCATCTTCTCGATGATATTTCGCCAGCCCACGCCGGTGTTGTAGGCGCAGAAGGAGATTTCACCTTCCTGCGTGGCGTAAGGGATGATGCACTGTTCGGTGCGGCGGAAGTCGTAGTTGAACAGATCCTGGAACCACATTCCTGCAACGAACAGGAAGTTCCAGCGGTCTTTGCGACGCTTTTCGATATCTTCCAGCGTGCGCTCGCCTTTTACGCTCCCGTACTTCTTATCTGCATTCTTGCTGGCGCCGAAGGACTTATCGAACTTCTGCAGCAGGTCCTTCATCTTGAAGTGAGTCGGAGACTTGAAGGGATCGTAGTTGCGGGTCAGCGCCAGCGCCATTCCGAGTACAGACAGGAACCGTCCCCGGCCGGCGTCATTGATTCGGGCGACATCCTTCGCGAATTGTTCCATTTTGAGGAATGCCGGAACGGGAACCGCCTCTTTGGTCTCCTTATCAATCATCATCGCGGTGCCGATTCCGCAATTGGGATGGCATCCGCAGGAGAGCTGTCCCCAATCGGCATTCGGACCATGCACCAGATCGGCCCAATCCGAGAATGTGCTCATGAAGGAGATCGGGAACCAATCGCGAGCCGGTTCACCGAGTCCCACCTGATCCTTCACATCGTGGGCGAGGTGCGACAGCGTGTAGCGCTGCGCCATGCGGCGCTCATCGGTAACCTCCTCGTCGCGTCCGGTGAACGAAACCGGCTGGAAGCTGAGAAAGCTGATGGTTTTGGGATTGTCGAGGGCGAACTGGATGATGCGGCCAACCTGCTCGTTGTTGATGCCGTTGACGATCGTGGTTACCGGAACAATCTCGACGCCGGCGTTATGCAGGTTGTGGATGGCTTTGAGCTTTACGTCGAAGAGATTGCCGACCTTACGGTGCGAATTCGCGGCATTCCCGATGCCATCGAACTGGAGATAAACGTAGCGGAGTCCCGCTTCTGCGGCTTGACGGCAGAACTCTTCGCTCTTGGCGAACTCAATGCCGTTGCTCGCGGCCTGCACCGAGTTGTAGCCGACTTTGCGCGAATAGGCCACAGCGTCTAGAAAGTAAGGCGAAAGAGTGGGCTCGCCACCCGAGAACTGTACCGACATCTGACGACGCGGCTTGATCGAGATCGCGTTGTCGAGCATCGTCTTAATCTCGCCCCAAGTAAGCTCGTGCACGAATCCAACCTGGTTGGCGTCCATGAAACAGGGATCGCACATCATGTTGCAGCGGTTGGTGAGGTCGATTGTCAGTACAGATCCACGGCCGTGCTTGATTGTCGAGGTGCCGTGGTGGTGGAGCTTTTCGTCGCTGTGCGCGCGGATGTCGCGGCCAGGGAAAACTTCTTCGAGATGCCTGAAGAACACGGGGTCGATGGCCATTACATCTTCGAAGTGTCCATGCTTCGGGCAATCTTTCACCATCAGGATCTTGCCGTCGCGCTCGATGATCTGCGCCTTGATTTCGCCGGCCTTTTCGTTCAGCAGGATTTCCTGCGGAAGCTTGCCGTCAACGATCTGCTGGCGGATCTCAGGTACGCATTTCGGACACAGAGAGTCGGTCGTACGAGGCCATCCCAGGGGTGGCTTCTGCTTTTCGTAGGACTTGAGGAGAGGCTTGTCCGACCACTTCGGCGTGAACGACGGATTGGGCTTGATGCTGTTGAGGCTGTCAAAAACCTGCCAGGCACCGTTGGCGGCAACTGTCAGTGCCTTCTCAACATACTTAATCGCTTTCGGCATCCATGTGCTCCTCGCCGCGATACTGCGCTGTGGGGGCGGCGCCAGATTTCTACTGCTAATCACTACAGAACTGCGGTGAGTTACACGACAACAGCATCATCCTAAGGTCGGCTTCCCGGCCCTCCCAACCAAGAAACGCTGAACGGGGGTTACAAATCAGTGAACGGGGAATAGGGCGACTTTAATGGAACAAGGCTGTATGTAGCAGAAAATACAGAATTTGGAAGAAAGACAGCACTCAGCACTCGGCACTCAGCATTCCGTCTGGAAACGTCTTGGGACAAAGAGACCAGAAAACGCCGGCGGAATTCGGCTGATCTCTTCTTCTTCTTTGGCCCTCCCACGACGCTGAATTCCTGCTTCCTCAAGCCCGGGGTTACCCCGAGATTTCCACGGGGTTACCCCGAATTTTCCACAGGGTATCGCCAGATTTTCCTGACGTTACCCCAGCCGTAGTTGTGCTCAGTGCGATCACCGTTAAACACGGGGACGCTTGCTGATTGGCAAACCTCCCGGGTATGGCTTTTTCTTCGCTATCCATGACTCCCCTGCTACCACAGCGTGGAGGAATGTCAAGCAATCGTTTTAATCCAAGCCACGCACGAACGCTGCGACTACGCCTGCAAGAACGTGAGACTCACGTGTTCATCCCTAAGGCTGCGTAACTTTTCTCCCCAGCCGCCGGATTAACTCTATTTGGAGGTCGTTATGAACTATCGTGTCGTCCTGCTGTTGGGATTCGTCGTTTCGAATATGGGAACCGTGGTCGCCCAGCGTGTCGCTCACGCGCGAATCGAGGCGGTATCCGTGGCCACAGCAAATTCGGTCATCGCCACTCCGGGTACAACGGTGACCGATCGGCTGCCGGTGCGACATGTCGCGCTGTACAAGAATGGAGTGGGCTACTTTCAGCATGACGGTCGCGTGCGCGGCAATCAGACCGTTACCATCGCCTTCACGACGGCACAATTGAATGATGTTCTGAAGTCCCTCACCGCCATTGACCTGAATGGCGGACGTATCGCCGATGTCAGCTACAACTCGACCGCACCGCTCGAGCAGCGGCTGAACACGCTACAGATTCCTATCGGACAGAAGACCACGACCGCCGAGTTTCTCGACGCCCTGCGCGGAGCAAGAGTCGAAATTCGCAATGCCGGAGCCGTAGCGACTGGCCGGCTGCTAAGCGTCGAAATTATTAACTCGACGTCGAGCGATGACGACAAGGAGGGCTCGAAGCAAATCACGCCTCACACCGAACTTTCGGTCATAACCGATTCGGGCGAACTGCGCACGTTCCGGCTTACTCCGGCAACGAGCGTTCATCTCCTGGAGCACGACGTTAGCCAGGAAGTCGGACGCTATTTGTCGCTCATTGCATCCACTCGCGCTGCTGACGTTCGCAAGATGGCGATCTCCACCGAAGGAAACGGCGAGCGCCAGCTGATGGTCAGCTATATCAGCGAAGTCCCGGTTTGGAAAAGCACCTATCGCATCGTGCTTCCGTCAGATGCTAAGCAGAAGCCGCTGCTCCAAGGGTGGGCTGTCGTCGATAACACCGTCGGAGAAGATTGGGACAACGTCGAACTCGCGCTGATTGCGGGTGCCCCTCAGAGCTTCGTCCAGAACATCTCGCAGCCGTACTATGCCCGGAGACCTAGTGTAGGACTCCCGGAATTGGCGATGTTGACGCCTCAAACACATGAAGGAACCTTGCAGGAAACCGTCGAGGTGACGAATGGAGCTCCTGCTCTTGCTGGAAGAATGGATCGCCTTGAGGAGTTGGGAAAGCTAAGCATGCCGGCTGAGACGAAATCAGGCACTCAAGCTTACAACTTTCATGGTGCGCCGACAGGTGGACCCGTTTCGAGAGATAGCGGTGGCGTTGCCGGATTTGGAGCCGGCGTGGGAGGCGGAGTATTCCGGTCCGGATCCGATGCCTTCACAGCAATGCAGCAACAAGTGAGCACGGCAGCGACCCAAGAAATAGGCGATTTGTTCGAATACAGAATCAAACAGCCGGTCACCATACACAAAAATCAATCCGCGTTGGTTCCGATCCTGCAGGCGAGAGTCGACGCTGAGAAAGTCACGCTTTGGAGTCCCGGAAAGGCACGACCCCTGCGTGCGCTGTGGCTCACAAACTCCAGCGGAGTCACGCTCGACGGCGGAACCTTCAGCATCCAGGAAGCGCAGACCTTTGCCGGAGAAGGTTTGATGGATGCAATCCGTCCGAACGAGAAGCGGCTCATCTCCTATGCTGCCGATCCTGCCGTGCAGGTGAAGCCAGAGGTAAAGGGCGAGGGGCAGCTAGTCACGCTGGTGCGCATTCATCGCGGCGTAATGTACCAGGAGTCGCAGGAGCGCCAGCATCATACGTATACGGTCCGCAATCAGGACAGCGCTCCGCGCGAGGTGATCATTGAGCATCCGGAGCGTGATGGATGGCGCCTCGCCGATGGAGCCAAGCCCGAAGAAACCTCCGCGTCTGCCTATCGCTTCCGCCTGAAGGTCGAGCCTGAGAAGACTTCGTCTCTCGAATTCGAGGAGGTCCACACTCTTGGCACGAATTACTTGCTCAGCAATCTGACGCCCGACCAAATCACGCTCTTCGCCCACCAGGGATGGATGAACCAAAGGCTCGAGAGCGCGCTTCGCCCAATCATGCAGCAAAAAGATGAGATCGCCGGCTACGCCGAGCAGATCACGTCCACCAAGGGCAAGGTTAACTCCATCTTCGAGGACCAGAAACGCCTGCGCGAGAATCTCACGGCGCTCAAGGGGGGCACCGAGGTGCGCGCGCTGGCGCAGCGTTACACCAGCGAACTCAATCGCGAGGAAGATGAATTGGCATCGTTGCGCAAGCAACTTGCCGACTGGCAGGACAAACATAATACTGCGAACCAAAAGTTGAACGAGATGATGGAATCCTTGGCGATGGAGGTAAAGCTCTAGCTAGCTCGTCTGAGTGCAGCTCGTTCCGCACCGTGTTGAAGACACAGCGAAAGCCCGCGCGAGGGCGCGCGTCGGTCCCATGATTCCATGAACTGAGGACCTGCGACCGCCCTCGGCCGGGTGTCTTTGAAGGCCGCTACAAAGGTCGGTCTATACAGTCACAGCACCTGAAGTGAATTCGTCTTCTTGTCTTTCCGTAATTGGGACACGCGAAACGAATCTCTATTCCGGAATTGGCACTCCCGCCCGAACCACGCGGATCTAGTGGTCGGTAAATTTCACTGGAATGTCCTCAACTTCGTATTGAGGCATATGGCAAGAAACGCAATTCTTCTTGCTCGTAGAGCAGGCTGCTCCGGGATGATCCGCGGTGGCTTTTCCTGTGATGACGTGACAAGCAAGGCAGCGCTCGTCGTACGCAGCGGCATTAGTCACCAGCGGTGATGCGGATCATGGCATGCAACGCAGGTTAGACGGGCGTCGCCTTTGCCCCAGCAGCGACTGTTCTCGAGCCGGTAAGGCTGGAAGCGCAAAGACTTCAGGCCGGGTGATTCGTCCAGGGTCACATCCCACCACGTGCGGTGGCA
>Ga0209474_10001009_pt1 | contig 28646 bp, 22 predicted proteins | sample GraSoiAngelo_145_FD_185902 | JGI IMG/M metagenome (GOLD analysis project Ga0209474, IMG submission 185902) | Grasslands soil microbial communities from the Angelo Coastal Reserve, California, USA - 14_1009_05_20cm (SPAdes) (version 2) | ecosystem: Environmental > Terrestrial > Soil > Grasslands...
CTCGCGAAGCGCTCCGTGGGCAGCGACCCGTCCGCGAGGGCGCGCTTGATCTCGCAGCCGGGCTCGTGCTCGTGCGAGCAGTCCGAGAAACGGCAGTCGGCCGCGAGCTCCGCGATCTCGGCGAACGTGCTGTCGAGCACCTCCTCGTCCGCCCAGAGCTGAAGCTCACGCATTCCCGGCGTGTCGATCAGCAGTGCGCCCGACGGGAGCGGGACGAGCTCGCGGTGCGTGGTCGTGTGGCGCCCGCGCCCGTCGGCGCCGATCTCGGCGGTGACGAGCAGCTCGCGGCCGGCGAGCCGGTTGACGAGCGTGGACTTGCCGACACCGGACGAGCCGAGCAACGCAATCGTCCGTCCGGGGGCGAGGTGCGCCTCGAGCTCGTCCAGGCCGTCGCCGGTGGACGCGCTGACCGACAGCACCGGCACGCCGATGGCGACCGCCTCGACCGTGGCCAGCTCGGCGACCCGGTCGGCGGCAAGGTCGCATTTGTTGGCGACGATCACTGGGCTCGAGCCGCTGTCCCAGGCCGCGGTCAGGTACCGCTCGAGCCGCCGCGGATTGAGGTCGCCGCCAAACGCGGTCACGAGGAACACTGTGTCGACGTTCGCGGCCACGATCTGCTCCGTCGTGCGCTTCCACGCCTCCTTGCGCGAAAAGGACGAGCGGCGGGGCAGGACGGCCTCGATCACCGCCTTGCGCTCGCCGTCGAGCGGCCGGGCCACGACCCAGTCGCCGACCGCCGGCAGCTGGTCGTCGCCGAGCTTCCCGGCGGGCACGCCGCCGAGCCGTCCGAGCTCGGTCAAGAGCTCGCATGGCCCGTGATGGCGCGCCGCGACGCGCGCCGGGATCAGGTTGTCGTTCTCGTAGGGCCGGAACGCGTCAGCGAAGAAGGCGTCCCAGCCGAGGTCTTGCAGGTTCAAAGCATCTCCTTCGGTTCGGGAACGAAAAAGCGCCCTGCCGGGCGCTGGTCGAGCCTCAGGAACGCAGCGCTGCTAGCGAGCGCACACGGAGGCTCGGCGGCGGAAGGACTCAGTCATGTCGAACCTCCTTTCTTCGCAGGACAACCGAAGCATACGGCACGATTCCGCTGGTGACCAGGCTCGCCGTGCTCTTGCCGCTCGTTGTGATCGCCGCCGGCTGCGGCAGCGGCCACCATTCGAGCGCACCGGCGCCGAGCACCTCGACGCACGCAGGCTCGAGCTCGACCTCCGGCACGACGACCGCGACGGCCCCGAGCACGGTCGCCTCGACGGCGCGCTGCGCAACCTCGGCGCTTGCGGTCTGGCTCGGCGTCGGCGAAGGCGGCAGTACCGCCGGCTCGACGTTCTACCCGCTCGAGCTGACAAACATCTCGAGCCACGCCTGCCACCTGTTCGGTTTCCCGGGAGTCTCGGCGTGGCGCGGTCACCTGCTCGGCTCGCCGGCGCAGCGGAACCACGCGGTCCCCGAGCACACGGTCACGCTGCTCCCCGGCGAGACCGCGCACACCGTCGTGCAGATCACCGACGCCGGCAACTTCTCACGTTCGCAGTGCGCCCCGGTCACCGCCTTCGGCCTGAAGGTGATCCCGCCGGGCGAGACGACCTCCGCCGGTGTGCCGTTCAGCTTCCGTGCCTGCTCGAAGGCGGGCCCGGTCTTCCTGACCGTCCGGCCGGTTCAGACGGGCGTGGGAGTTCCCGGCTACCCCAACCTCTGAGACAGGCCGCTAACGGACGCGGGTCGGCTTCGACCTGCCGACAACGTGGCCACTACGGTCGAGCGCGGCGACCACGACCTCTCTCGGCGCGCCCGGGATCGTCGCCTGGGTGTCGAGGCCGTTCCACGAGACGGTTCGCACGGCCCTCAGGTGCCTTGCGGACCGGCCAGCCAGGATGCGCCACCGGGCGACCGACGTCGCGCCGTTCCAGATCGCGTGGACGGTGCTCTTGCGCTTCTTCCCGCGGCCGTGGTGACGGCCGGTTGCGGTCGGTCTGGTTGCCGGTCGACCGGACCAGGCGAAACGGTACGCGCGATACGTCTGTGCGCCAGGGAGCAGGGCGTCGAAGAGAAACCCGTTCTGCGAATCGAACTCCGAGAGCCGTCCGCTGTCTCCCCAGCCGACGAGCGTGTTTCCGTTGGCGAGGGCCTGCGCGTTTCCCTGTGAGTTGGCCGACCAGCCGTTCGGATGTGCGACCGCCCGGGCAAGTGTCGCGCTCATCGTCGCGAGGTTGAGCTGCAGCCAGATGACGCGTGACTGCGGCATCACTTGGCCCGCATCGTTGCGCTCGTTGTCGAAGATCCGAATCGTGTTGGCGCCCGCCGCGAGCGCGTTGTGCTGCCAGGCGAACGCCGCATTGGCCGGCACGCTGAAGTCGCCGTGCTTGCCGCCGAGACGCCAGATGATCTGGCCGCTGTGCCGGTCGACCTTGTAGATCGTCCAGGTGTGGCGGCCCGAGATGAGCAGGTTGCCGTCGTTGTCGAGGCTGACGGAATTGACGTGGAAGTAGTCGTAAGGCGACTCGACCGGCTGGTAGCTGTCGGTGAGCGGTACGTGGCCGAGGCTGTGCCATTCGAAGAGCACCTGACCGGTCGCGATGTCGATTTCCTGGACGACGCCGTCGATCGCCTGGCCGTCCGACGGGCCCCCGACGGAGGAGAGGTCGTACGGCACCGCGTGATAGGCGGTGATGAGCGCCGTCCCCTGCGGTGTCAGCTCGAACTCATGACCGTCCGCCGTGAGCCCGTTGCCCGCCTGCACCGTCGCGACGACCTTGTACGAGCCGTCGGCGATGTAGTCGGTGCCCTGGCTCAGCTGCCCGAAGCCGCTCCCCTGCCACCAGGTCAGCACAGGCGCTCCCTGATAGCTCTGGACGCGGAAGTCGTCGGCCTCGTCTCCCCCGCCTAGCGGCTTGAACCAGACGGGCCGCCCTCGATCGTCGAAGATTTCCGGTCCTTGCTCCCGGCCGCCTTTGGGGGCGACGAAGATGTAGCCCGGAGCATCGCGAGAGCTGCGCCGCTGGATTGCAATCGTCGGCGGTCGCAGAGAAGTTGCGGCGTGATGCTGTGTCGAGCCGTGCTCACCCAGCGCGGCGCTTCCCGGAAGAGCCCCGATCGAGACTCCAAAGATCGTTGCGCCCGCTAGGAGAAACCGTTTCATCGCGCTCCTCCGAACCGCTTGGTTGCGCCATGCGCCCGGCAAGATTCGAACTTGCGACCTCTGCCTCCGCAGGGCAGCGCTCTATCCCCTGAGCTACGGGCGCTTCGGGCTCAAGTGTAGCCGCGCTTCTTCGGGCACCTCGCGGCGCACATAGGCAAGGGCACGGCCAGGCACGGCGCTCGTGATGCGGCCGACGACCTTGCCTTCATAGATCAGCTCATCCCCTGGCTGCGCGTTCTCCAGCTCGAGCACGCGGAGACCGCGGTTGGGATGGCCCCGGTGATGGAGCCGCGCGACCGGCTCCTGGCCCGGGTAGCAGCCCTTGGTGAACGAGATGTGCGTCGCCTCCAGCCCGGCTTCGGCCGGGAGGACGGTTTCGTCGAGCTCCTTGCCCCAGACCGGCGTGCCGGCCTCGATCCGCATGTGCTCGAGCTCACCGGAGTCGGCGGCCGCACGCTCGTCCTCGCTCCAGGACTCGTAGGCCTCGACGCCGTAGTCGTGGTTCCGGATGCCCTCGCCGCGGCCGAGCTGGAGATAGCCGCGGTACCGCCTGACCTCGATCTCGCACTTCGCAGCGAACCGCGCGCGGAGCAAAGCCGCCGAGACCGGCTCCGCGAGCTCGCGCTCGGTGATCAGCAGAAACGCGTCGCTCGACTCGCGGACGGCGCGCAGCGGCGCGATGATCCGGCCCTTCGGCGTCAGAAGCAGCGCCTGCCGCACCTCGCCCGGCTCCAGCGAGGCGACCTCGTTCGAGAGCATTCGCTCGAGGAAGTCGGCAGCCTCAGGCCCTTCGACCGCCACGTAGCCGCGGTCGAGCCGCACGATTGCGGGCGCGGCGATCACCATGAAATCAGTGTAAGCACTCCGCAAGAGATGCCCTCGCACGTCTTCACCTTTCATGTGAGGTGCCTCTAGTATTGGCTCCTCGATTTTCGACCTGAGGAGGGGAGAGCATGAAACGGCTTCTACGAGCCGGTCCGATCCTCGCGACAGCGGCGCTGATCCTGGCCGGAGTGGCCGGGGCAGCGGGGGGCGACACTCGCGTCACCGTCGGCAGCCCGCCCGCACCGTTCTCGCAGAACAAGCAGAACGAGCCCGCGGTCGCGGTCAACCCGGTAGACACGAATATCGTGGCCGCAGGGGCGAACGAAGAGGTGGACATGGAGGCATGCAACAACCGCGCCGACACCACCTGTCCGTTCACGCCGGGCGTCGGCAGCTCCGGCGTCTACTTCTCGAACACCGGCGGCTCGAGCTGGACGCAGCCGACCTATAGCGGCTGGACTGCACGCCAGTGCAAGGGCGTGCCCGGCATCGATCCAAACAATCCTGCGGACAACTGCGACCCGCAGGTCGGCCCGATCGGGACGCTGCCGCGCTACTACGAGAACGGCCTCGTCTCGGACGGCGACCCGGCGGTCGGGTTCGGCCCCCAGCGAGGGGCGAACGGGACGTTCTCGTGGTCGAACGGCTGGCGGCTCTACTACGCCAACTTGACTGCGAACTTCAGCGGCCCGGCGTTCAAGGGCTTCGAGGCGATCGGCGTCTCGCGGCTCGACAGCCAGAACTACGGCGCAGCGCAGTCCGGAGACAACAACGCGTGGCAGGCGCCCGTCATCGTGTCGAAGCAGAACGGCGCGCTGTTCTCCGACCACGAGATGATCGCCGTCGACGACGCGTCGTCGAGCCCGTTCTTCGGCAACGTCTACGTGTGTAACGCGGCCTTCCGCAGCCAGGAGAAGGGCGGCTTCCCGGAGCCGATCGTCGTCAACGCATCCTCCGACGGCGGTAGCACCTGGCGGAGCTCACAGCTGTCCGCCTCGGTCGACAACCGGCGCGTCGGCGGCCGCCAGGATTGCGCGGTCAACACCGACAGCCAGGGCACGCTGTATGTGTTCTGGGACGGCTTCGACTCGAAGGCTGGACAGCCGGCGATCTTCGAGATTCGCTCGTTCGACGGCGGCAAGACCTTCGACCGGCCGGCGCGAATCGTCACGCACTTCGACGAGACCGGCCTGCGGGACCCGGAGTCGGGCGACTCGACGTTCGACGGCGTTGCCGGCGCGCGCGACGGCTCGTTCCCGACGGTCGACATCGCCAACGGCGCGCCTACCGGCACGGACGCGAGCAACCAGATCGTGCTCGCGTTCTCGAACGGCCCGACACCGTCCGACACCAACCCTGGCCCGAAGGAGAAGGTGCGGGTGCTCTACTCGCGCAACCAGGGCGTCAGCTGGACCGAGTCGGCAGCTGCCTCGCCGGCGAGCGACCGGCCGGACTTTCCGGCGATCGCGATCTCGCCGAACGGGACCGACGCGTACCTGACGTACATGGACTTCCTGCAGCCGTGGCAGTCGACCACGACCGCCCTGCGGAACTTCCAGGGGGTCGTCCGGCACGCGAACGTCAACCCGTCGACTGGCGCGATCGGCGCCTGGGGTGACCTCCACCGAGGTGACGTCGGCGACGCCCGCGGCTCGAGCGCCAACGCGCTCACGGACGAGTTCCTCGGCGACTACGACTACGCGTTCGCCACGAGGGCGGGCGCGGTAGCCGTCTGGAACGACGCCCGCAACGCCGCGGACTGCCCGGCGATCGACGCCTACCGGCAGTCGCTCGTCGACGGTACCTCCGTGCCGAGGCCGGCCCCGCAGCAGGACTGCGCGTCGAACTTCGGCAACACGGACATCTACGGCGACTTCTACGCAGATCCGACGCCGTAGCCGATTCACCCGATTGAGGGACTAAGGGAGACGGTGGGCCGCCCGATACCTAGGGCGACCCACCTCCCCATCCCCCTCGTACGAAACGGCCCTTGGGCCGTTTCGTCGTCTCGGGTCATTTGAAAGGGCCGGCGCTGAGCCGGCCCTTTCCTTTTAGGATCTCGCAGTCGTATGGAGGCTTCCGCCCAGAGCCGCCGCTGGACGCTCGTCGCCGTCTGCACGACGACGTTCATGCTGCTACTCGACATCACGATCGTCGTTGTCGCGCTGCCGAGCATCCAGCGCAATCTGCACGCAGGGCTGACGGGACTCGAGTGGGTGGTCGACGCCTACTCCCTCACCCTTGCCGCGCTGATCCTGACGGCCGGCGCCCTTGCCGACCGCTTCGGCAGGCGGCTCCTCTTCATGGTTGGCGTGGTCCTGTTCACGTGCGCCTCGCTGCTATGCGGAGTCGCGTGGAACATCGCCGCTCTCGACGTCGCCCGCGCGCTCCAGGGCATCGGAGGCGCGGCCCTGTTCGCGACCGCGCTCGCACTGATCGGCCACGAGTACCGCGGGCCGGAGCGGTTCAAGGCGATCGCGATCTGGGGCGCCACCGTGGGCGCGGCGGTCGCCTCCGGGCCGCTCGTCGGCGGAATCATCACCGACACCCTCGGCTGGCGGTGGGTGTTCTTCGTCAACGTCCCGGTGGGGGTGTTCGCCGTGGTCGTCGCGCTGAAGCAGATGCACGAGTCGCGGGACCCTCAGGCGACGCGCACCGACTTCTGGGGCCTCCTCACCTTCTCCGCCGCGCTCTTCCTGATTGTCTTCGGCCTGCTGCGCGGCAACTCGAACGGCTGGAGCAGCGCACTGATCCTCGCCAGCTTGATCGGCGGCGCCGTCCTGCTCGTGGTCTTCGTCGTGATCGAGCGGTTGCAGGAGCGGCCGATGCTTGACGTGACGCTTTTCCGCAATCCGGCCTTCCTCGGCGTGTCCCTCGCGACCTTCTGCATCGGCGCCGGGATGTTCGCGCTCTTCCCGTTTCTCTCGATCTACCTGCAGGACGTGCTGGGCTACTCGCCGCTTCAGGCCGGCGTTCGCTTCCTGCCGCTGACCGGGTTCGTGTTCGCGGTGCCACTGGTCACGCGGCGCTTCGCCGGAAAGATCTCGCTGCGTGTGTTCCTGGCGGTCGGTATGACCCTGGTCGCCGCCGCGCTTCTGCTGATGCACGGCCTCACGGCGAGCTCGCGCTGGACGGCCTTGCTGCCCGGGTTGATCGTGGCCGGGATCGGGATCGGCCTCGCGAACCCGGCGATCGCGGCGGCGGCGCTCCGCGTCGTCGACCCGTCCAGGACGGGAATGGCCTCCGGGATCAACAACACCTTCCGCCTGAGCGGCGTCGCGGTCGGGGTCGCCGCCCTCGGCGCCGTGCTCGAGCGCCGGGCCGCCGACTCGCTCGCCTCCTCACTGGGCCCGCACGGGCGCGATCTAGCGCAGGCCGTCAGCGCGACCGGCCTCCGCGCAGCCGGTGGCCGGCCCGCCGTGGCACACGCCGCATCGGCCGCGTTCGTGAGCGGCCTCAACGGCGTCCTGATCACCGGTTGCGTCACGGTGGCCATCGGCGCTCTCGCGGCGGCGGTCCTGATGCGAACGCGCGCCCCGGCGGCCGCGCCTGCGACCGAGTCGTCGGCTAGCTAGATCCCGAAGTCGCAGATGTGGCCGGCGCCGAGGCTGTCGAAGGCCTTACGCGTGGCCACGATCGAGAGCACCATGCGGATGTTCGCCCGGTTATAGGCGTCGCGGTCGTTGCGAGCCGCGGGCGGGATCACGCCCCGGATCGCTGCCAGCATCTTTTCGTAGACGTTCATCGCGTGGCGCTGGGCGCCGGTCGTGGCCGGGATGGCGTCTCGCAGCTGACGCAGACCATCCTGGTGGATCTCGAGCCAGGTCCGCCGAGCGGCCGCGACTTTCGGAAGCGGCCCGTTGTTGTTGACCGGCTCAAAGAACTCGGGGCCTTGCCGGCTCATCTGGTCCTGCATCGCCGTGCAGGCGTCCGTCGCCGCACGCGCCCACGCGCTCGACCCACGCGCCGGGTACGGCGCCCGGTCGGCCGTGCCGTTGCGTTCGAGGACTCCCCAGAGCACGACGGCCAAGACGAGCGGCACGAGTGCGAGCGGCTTTCGCACAACGTCTCGATCGGCAGCGACCGGCCGCCGCTCAACCCTAGAAACGCAGAACCGTAGTCGAGAAAAGCGGCGCTGCTTGGGCCAGCGTGCTGTCGCCAGGTGGCGGTGTCGGTAACGCGGAACCTTGGGGACGGCTTGAGTACTAGCGGCTCAGACGGAAGGAGCGATGCTCGTCGCTTCTCAGCATGGCCCATGCAACCACGAGCCCAATAACCCCGAAGACGAAGCCCGTCAACACTCCCCACATCGGGTTTTTGCCCTTGCTCTGAAACAGCATGACGCAGCCGACGATCCCGACAATCTGAGAGAGGACGGAGAACAGCAAAAGGGGGACACGGCGTACCTTTGCGCCGCAACCCACCCGTGCTGGCGGTCGCTGTTCAGCAAGTGGGCTAGCAACGAGTCGCGGCCGGAGGCGGGCTTGCCCGGCGGAGGCACACGACGCTCGCCTGAAGTGCGAAAGCCCCGGCCGGCTCCTGAAACACTGAACCGGCCGGGGCCGCCCCGCAAGGAGGGGGCTCGCGGGGGAACCAGGGGTTCCCCCGCGGTCGCTTACATCATCCCGCCCATGTCCGGCATGCCGGCGCCGGCGCCGACCGGGTTCTTCTCCGGCGGCTCGGCGACGATTGCCTCGGTCGTGAGGATGTTCTTCGCGATCGACGCGGCGTTCTGCAGCGCCGAGCGGGTGACCATGGTCGGATCGATGATCCCGGCCTTGACCAGGTCCTCGTACTCGCCGGTCGCGACGTTCAGACCCTGGCCCGCCGGAAGCGAGCGGATCTTGTCGACGACCACCGAGCCCTCGAGGCCCGCGTTGTCGGCCAGCTGGCGGATCGGCTCCTCGAGCGCGCGGGTCACGATGTACGCGCCCGTCCGCTCATCGCCGGAGTCGCCCAGCTTGATCGCACCGATCGCGTTCAGGAGCGCGACGCCGCCGCCCGGCACGATGCCCTCTTCGAGAGCGGCCCGGGTGGCCTGCAGCGCGTCCTCGACGCGGTGCTTCTTCTCCTTCATCTCCGTCTCGGTCGCGGCGCCGACCTTGACGACGGCCACGCCGCCCGCGAGCTTCGCCAAGCGCTCCTGGAGCTTCTCGCGGTCGAAGTCGGAGTCGGTGTTCTCGATCTCCGCCTTCAGTTGCTTGATGCGGGCCTTGATGCCGTCGGCATCGCCGGCCCCGTCGATGATCGTGGTGTCGTCCTTCGTGATCACGACGCGGCGGGCGCGACCGAGCTGCGAGAGCTTCGTGTTCTCGAGCTTGAGGCCCATTTCCTCGGTGATCACCTCGGCGCCGGTGAGGATCGCGATGTCCTCGAGCATGCGCTTGCGGCGGTCGCCGAAGCCCGGTGCCTTGACCGCAACGGCGCTGAAGGTGCCGCGGAGCTTGTTGACGACGATCGTCGCGAGCGCCTCGCCCTCGACGTCCTCGGACACGATCAGCAGCGGCTTGCCGGACTGGATCACCTGCTCGAGCACCGGCAGCAGGTCCTTGACGGCCCCGATCTTCTGGTTCGCGACCAGGATGTACGGGTCCTCGAGAACCGCCTCCATCCGCTCGGCGTCGGTGATCATGTACGGCGACAGGTAGCCCTTGTCGAACTGCATGCCCTCCGTGAACTCGAGCTCGAGGCCGAAGGTCTGGCCCTCCTCGACGTTCACGACGCCGTCCTTGCCGACCTTGTCGATTGCATCGGCGATCACGTCGCCGATCTCGCGCTCGCGCGCCGAGATGGTGGCGACCCGGGCGATGTCCTCCTTGCCCGAGATCTCCTTCGACTGCTTCTTGAGCGCCCCGACGACGGACTCGACGGCGGCCTCGATGCCGCGCTTGAGACCCATCGGGTTCGCACCGGCCGCGACGTTCTTCAGGCCTTCGCGGACGATCGCCTGGGCGAGCACGGTCGCGGTCGTCGTGCCGTCGCCGGCCACGTCGTTGGTCGCGGTCGCGACCTCGCGGACGAGCTGTGCGCCCTGGTTCTCGAAGACATCTTCGACCTCGATCTCACGGGCGATGGTGACGCCGTCGTTCGTGATCGTCGGCGCGCCGAACTTCTTGTCGAGGACGACGTAGCGGCCCTTCGGGCCAAGCGTGACCTTGAGCGCGTCGGCGACGATGTTCACGCCCCGCTCGAGTGAGCGCCGTGCGTCCTCGTTGAACTTCAACTCTTTGTGAGCCATTCAGTACCTCCTTGGGCCGACCGCTTAGGCAGCGGAGCCGGCCATCTCCTTCTTCTTGGACTTCTTGGCGCCCGAGCCGGTCACCTTGGCGAGCACATCCGACTCGCGCAGGATCAGGATCTCGTCGGCGCCCAGCTTGATCTCGGTGCCGCCGTATTTGGAGAACACGATCTCGTCGCCCTCGGCGACCTCCATCGGGACGAGCTCGCCCTTGTCGTTGCGCGAGCCAGGCCCCGCGGCGAGCACGCGCCCGCGCTGCGGCTTCTCCTTGGCGGTGTCGGGAAGGACGATTCCGCTGATCGTCGTCTCCTCGTCCTCGAGGACCTCGACGATCAGGCGATCGCCCAGCGGCTGTAGATCCATCCAGCCCTCCTTCCGGTTCTGGACTGACTTTGTGACAGGGTCTGGCACTCTCAGTCTCTGAGTGCCAAGAGCATGATAACGGCTCACCGCCGCGTCGTGCAACTGGTCCGAGCCTCTTCAACTAAGAGTCTGTTACAAAGGGTTTGTGCGCAGGGAGTTCTCGGCCGGCGGGGTGGTGGTTCGGCGCCTGCGGGGTCGCTGGGTGGCCGCGGCGATCCGGCCGGGCGGCAAGAAGCCGGGCGTCTGGGCGTTGCCGAAGGGCCTGATCGGCCCCGGCGAGAAACCCGAGGATACGGCGCTGCGGGAGGTGGCCGAGGAGACCGGCGTCGAGAGCCGGCTCGTCGGGAAGCTCGGCGACGTCCGCTACGTCTACACCTGGGACGGCGAGCGGATCTTCAAGGTCGTCAGCTTCTATCTCCTGCGCTACTCGCGCGGACGCCTGGGCGACCTGCCGCCGGAGACCGCGCACGAGGTCGACGAGACCCGCTGGCTGCCGCTCGAGGAGGCGCCGAAGCTGCTCGCTTACGGAGGCGAGCGCCAGATGGCCGCAAAGGCCGTCGAAGCCGTCGGCGCACTATGATTCCGCCCGCCTCGTGGCAGGAGACGAACACGCGATGTATGCCCTGAACTTCTACTCGCCGATGGTGGCCGACCAGCTGCGCAGCGGCCGCAAGACCGCGACCATCCGGCTCGGCGACAAGTCGCGGAAATACCGCAAAGGAATGATCGTGCAGGTGCTGGCGGGCACCCGCTTCAGCCCGCGGCAGCGGATCTTCGACGCCGTGATCGACAAGGTCGAGGTCAAGCAGCTCGCGGAGCTCTCCCCGCGCGAGATCGAGCACGACAACCCCGAGATCCGCCGCACGGAGGAGATGGCCGCCTTCCTCGGCCAGCTCTACAACCGCGAGGTCAGCGGCGAGGACCTCGTCACGGTCATCCGCTTCAGCGAGATTCGCGCCTGATCTTCACGCCGAACTGCTCCGGCGGGCGCAGCTCGGCGCCGCAGGCCTCGCACTCGACGGCGAACGCCGACGAGAAACGCGCGTCGCACTCCGGGCACCGCGCGCGAAGCTCGCCCTCGCACTGCGGGCATGCGGCCGGGAGCTCGGCCTCGAAGTCCTCGAAGTAGCGCTGCACGTATCCGCAGCGGAGGCAGAACGCGACCCAGTCGCCGAGCGTCTTGCGCCGCTCCTCGCGGAGCCACTCCGAGGCCTTGCTCACCCCGCGACTGTACCGCTGGGCCGATCGTTAGAGTTCGGCCCGATGGCGATCGCGCGCGAAGCTGAGCCTGTCGGCTCGCTGCAGGAGGTCAAGGAAGCCGGTCTCGACCGCGAGGACCTGCTCGGCGTCTACCGCAACATGCTGGTCACGCGCGGGATCGAGGAGCGCGGCCACATCCTCTACAAGCAGGGCAAGATCCCCGGCTCGTTCTACACGGGGCGCGGGAACGAAGCCGCCGCGGTCGGCGTTGCGACCGCGATGGACGACGTCGACGTCGGCACGCCGCTCCATCGCGACATGGGCGTTCACGTAACACGCGGGGTCGAGCCCTGGCGGATCTTCGCGCAGTACATGGGCCGCGCCGACGGGCCGACCAAGGGCAAGGACGGCAACGTGCACATGGCCGACTCGCGTCTGGGCCTGCTGGCGATGGTCAGCCATCTGCCGGCGATGCTGCCGGTCGCGGTCGGCTGCGCGCTCGCCTTCCGGATCCGCGAGGAGAAGCGCGTCGCGGTCGGGTGGTTCGGTGAGGGCGCGTCCGCGCGCGGCGACACGCACGAGGCGATGAACCTCGCCGGCGTCCGCAAGCTGCCGGTCGTCTTCGTCTGCGACAACAACCAATGGGCCTACTCGACGCCGACCTATCTCGAGTACGCGACCGAGCACGTCGCCGACCGCGCCGAGGCCTATGGCTTCGAGGGCGTGGTCGTCGACGGCACGGACGTCCTCGCCGTCTACCGCGAGGCGCGGCGCGCGATCGAGAAGGCGCGCTCGGGCGGGGGCCCGACCCTGATCGAGTGCCTGACGCTGCGGATGGAGGGCCACGCTGTCCACGACGACGCCTTCTACGTCCCGAAGGACATGTTCGAGCGCTGGGCGGAGAACGACCCGATCGAGCGCTTCCGCAACTGGCTGCGCGAGCATGCCGAGCTCGGCGACGAGGAGGAGGACCAGATCACCTCGGGAGTCAAGAAGCTGCTGAACGACGCTCTCACCCGCGCCGAGGAGTCGCCGCTGCCCGACCCGTCCACGCTGACCGACGGCGTCTTCGCGACCTCCGAGGACCTCGACACGCCCCACCACAAATAGTGGCCGAGAAGACCTACCTGCAGGCGATCTCGGACGGCCTCCGCCAGGAGATGCGTCAGGACAAGCGCGTGTTCGTGATCGGCGAGGACGTCGGCGTCTACGGCGGCGCGTTCAAGGTGACGCTGGGCTTCCAGGAGGAGTTCGGCCCGTGGCGCGTGATCGACGCGCCGCTCTCGGAGACGGCGATCGTCGGCGGCTGCACCGGCGCGGCGATCATGGGCATGCGGCCGGTCGCGGAGATGCAGTTCTCGGACTTCATCTCCTGCGCGTGGGACCAGCTCGTCACCGTCGCGGCCAAGCAACGCTGGCGCGCCGGCACACCGGTGCCGATCACGGTGCGCCTGCCCTCGGGCGGCGGCTTCTCGGGCGGGCCGTTCCACTCGCAGAACCCTGAGAGCTCCTTCGCGCACATTCCTGGTCTGAAGATCGTCTGTCCGGCGACGCCCGAGGACGCCAAGGGCCTGCTGATCACTGCGATCCAGGACCCGAACCCCGTCCTCTACTTCGAGCACAAGCACCTCTACCGCCGGATCAAGGCCGACGTGCCCGACGAGCGGTACACGACGCCGTTCGGCCAGGCGCGCGTCCACCGGCAGGGCGACGACATAACGCTCGTCACCTGGGGCGCGATGGTCTGGACCGCGGACGAGGCGGCGCAGGAGCTCGAGGGCGACGGCGTCTCGGTCGAGATCCTCGACCTGCGGACGCTCATCCCCTGGGACAAGAAGGCGGTGCTCGAGAGCGCGCGCAAGACCTCCAAGGTCATCGTCCTCCACGAGGACACGCACACCGGCGGCTTCGGCGGGGAGATCGCGGCCACGATCGCCGAGGAGGCGTTCGAGGACCTCGACGCGCCCGTCAGGCGGATCGCCGCTCCCGACACGCCGGTGCCGTTCTCGCCCGCGCTCGAGAAGGTCTTCATCCCGCAGGTCGAGGACGTGGTCGCGGGAATCACGGAGCTGGCCGAGTACTGATGGCCACGACCTCTGCGATCGACGTCGTCATGCCCCAGATGGGCGTCTCCGTCTCCGAGGGGACGATCACCAAGTGGCTCAAGCAACAAGGCGAGCAGATCGCGGCCGACGAGCCGCTCCTCGAGATCTCGACCGACAAGGTCGACACCGAGGTGCCGAGCCCGGGCGAGGGCGTCGTGCAGCAGATCCTCGTCCAGGAAGGCGAGACGGTCGACGTCGGCACGAAGCTCGCGGTGATCGCGCCGGCCGGGGCGGAGGCTCCGCCGACCGAGGAAGCACCACCCGCCGCGCCTGAGGCCGAGGCTGCGCCGGAGCCTGAGGCCGAGGTCGCGCCGGAGCCTGAGGCAGAGGCAGCGCCAGAGCCTGCGCGGGAGCCGCCGGAACCGGAGCCACAGCCCGCCGCGGCAGAGCCGGCGGCGCCCGCGCCTGCGGCTCCCGAGCCTGCGCCTGCCACCGACGGGGCGAGCGAGAAGACCTTCGTCTCGCCCGTCGTCGCGCGGATCGCCTCCGAGCACGGCGTCGACGTCAACGAGGTCCAGGGCACCGGCCGCGGCGGCCGCGTGACCAAGAAGGACATCCTCTCCTTCGTCGAGTCAGGATCTCCCGCCCAGCCCGCAGCGGCCGCGCCCGAAGCTCCGCCGGTTCCTGCCGAGGCGCCGCCATCGCCACCACCAGCGCCGGCAGCCCCGCCTCCGCCGCCACCACCAGCGCCGGCAGCCCCGCCTCCGCCGCCGGAGTCCGAGCCGGAAGAGGGTGAGACGGTCGAGCCGATGAGCGCCATGCGCCGCGGCATCGCCGAGCACATGCGCCGCTCGCTCGACACCTCCGCGCACGTCACGAGCGCGATCGAGGTCGACATGTCGAACGTGGTCTCGATCCGCCGGAAGCTGAAGCGCGAGTACACAGAGGCCTACGGCGTCAACCCGACCTACCTCTCCTTCGTCGCGCGGGCCGCAGTCGAGACGCTGCGCGAGTACCCATGGATCAACGGCGAGCTGCGCGGCGACCAGATCGTCACGCGCAACTACGTCAACCTCGGCTTCGCCGTCGAGCTCGCCGACGGCAAGGGCCTGATCGTGCCGGTCGTCCAGCACGCGGAGGGCTTGAACCTGCTCGGGATGGCACGGTCGGTCTCCGAGATCGCCGCCAAGGCCCGCGACAAGAAGCTACTACCGGACGACGTCCAGGGCGGCACCTTCACGATCACGAATCCCGGCGGCTACGGCACCTTCCACGGAACGCCGGTGATCAGCCAGCCGCAGGCCGCGATCCTCGGCACCTACGCGGTGGTCAAGCGCGCGTGGGTGATCCAGGACGACCGCGGCGAGGACGTGATCGCGATCAGGCCGATCATGAACCTCACGCTCACGTACGACCATCGTCTCGTCGACGGCGCGCTCGCCGGCCGCTTCCTACGCGACCTGCGCGAGAAGCTCGAGACCTGGGACGAGGCGAACTACTAGCCCTGACTGGCGTGAGCCGGGCCGCATACCTGCTTGAGCCCGAGGGGCTGGTGCCCTATCTCGAGGCGTGGGACCTGCAGCGCTCTCTGGCCGGCGCGGTCGCGCGCGGTGAGCTGCTGGACACGGTGGTGCTGCTGGAGCACGCGCCCGTGATCACGCTGGGGAGACGCACCGAGGCCGGCGAGGTGCATGTGCCGGAGGGCGCCGGCGTCGAGATCGTCGAGACCGACCGCGGCGGCAAGTCGACCTACCACGGGCCGGGGCAGCTCGTCTGCTATCCGATCTTCGACCTGACAAGCGCTACTGCCGAGACCTGGAGGAGGCTCTGATCCGGACGCTGGCGCCGCTCGGCGTCGATGCGACGCGGATCGAGGGGCTGACCGGAATCTGGCTCGAGGGGCCACCCAGAAAGATCGCCTCGATCGGGATTCACATCTCGAAGTGGGTCACGACGCACGGCTACGCGCTCAACGTCGACCTCGACCCGGCGCCGTTCACGGACTGGATCACGGCCTGCGGGCTCGAGGATGCAGCCTTCACGACCGTCGCCGGCGAGCTCGGGCGCGCGGTCCCCCTGGATGAGGTGAAGCCGCACGCGGTCGCGGCGCTCGAGAGCGTGTTCGACCTGGCGCTCGAGCCGCTTCCGGTCCAGGCGCAGACAGCCGGCGCTCGCTAGCCCTTTCGGCCAGGCTTCAGGGATTCGCGGGCACCCGCCCGCCCCGCATCGTGCCAGGAACTGCGAAGCCTCCAACCCCTGTGGACAAGGAGTCACACACTCGCCACACCGCGAACGTGGCCGCTCCGGCCGGCGCCGGGGACAGTCCCTGGCCGTGGCCGCGCGGGGAACACGGCCGGACGGGTCGCCACACTCCGCTCGTGACCACCGACCGCCTGGAAACGTTCGCGGACGGCGTCTTCGCCATCGCCGCGACGCTGCTGATCCTCAACGTGGACGCGCAGATCCGGCGAGACCAGCCCGACCTCGGCGCTGTCCTGCGGCACATCTGGCCCTCGTACATCGCCTATGCGGCCAGCTTCATCACGATCGGGATCATGTGGGTGAACCACCACACGATCATGAACCAGGTCGGCCGCTCCGACCGGCGCTTCCTGCTTGCGAACATCGGCCTGCTGATGTGCATCGCCTTCTTCCCGTTCACGACGAGGCTGGTGGCCGAGCATGTGCGGGGCGGCGGCGCCGAGGCGGCCGCGCTCGCATACGGCTTCACCGCCGTCGCGACGGCAATCATGTTCAACGTGACCTGGTTCTACGCGGCCCTCGGCGGGCGGCTCCTCCGCCAGGATGCCGACCCGTCAGTCGTCACCGGCATCACGCGCTCCTACATCCCCGGCCCCTGGATCTACCTCGCGGCGACGCTCGTCGCATTCGCCAGCCCGATCGCCAGCATCGTCCTCTTCGGGGTGGTCGCGCTCTTCTACGTGGTCGAGAGCTCGATCTTCGGCGGCGCCACGACCGAGCCCGCGTAGCCCACGAGCGACTCGATCAGCGCGTCGACTACCACCGGATCGAACTGCGTCCCGCTCGCGCGCCGGAGCTCGGCGACCGCTGCCGGGACAAGCATCGCCTTGCGGTACGAGCGGTCGCTGGTCATCGCGTTGAAGGCGTCGCAGCAAGCGACGATCCGAGCCAGCAATGGGATCTTTTCGCCGGCCAGGCCGTCGGGATAGCCCTGCCCGTCGAAGCGCTCATGGCATGAGCGGACGACGCGCCCGATCTCACCGAGCAGGCCGCCGACTCGCAGGAGCAACTGCTCGCCCTCGACGGTGTGGCGCTCCATCACCGCCCGCTCCTCGCGGGTCAGAGGTCCGGGCTTGTTGATGATCGACTTGGGAACCCGCACCTTGCCGACGTCGTGCAGGAGCGCAGCGATCTCGGCGTCCCGCCGCTCGCGCGCGGAGAGCCCGAGGACGTCGCCGACGCGCAGCGTCAGCTCGACCACCTCGCGGCTGTGGATCCCCGTGTAGGCGTCGTCGGCCTCGACCACGTCGCCGAGCAGAAACGCCGTCCCGCGGTAGGCATCGCGTAGCTCGAGCTCGTGGTCGATCCGGACCCGCCGCTCGCGCGCGAAGACGCCGAGCAGTGCGATCAGCGGCATCGCAAGCAGCACGCCGGCGGGTGAGCTCGTGCTGGCGAACGCGACCGCCAGCCCGACCGGCGCGAGTCCCGCGTCGATGGCGTACACGGAGGACATCGCGCGCAGGTGAATCCGCGGCGGCACGCCCAGCGTGATCCATTGCCTGGCGGCCGTCACCGCGAAGTCGAGCGCGAACTGGGCCGCGAGAGCCGCCAGGTAGAGAGGCCAGCGCTGGAGATTGGGTGCGGACTCCCCCGCCAGGCCGAGGACGAGCGCCGGGCCGATGGCGTACGAGGCGTTCAGGATGCGGAGCACGAGCCGCTCGAGGTGCAGCCTCCCGCGAAGACATTCGACCGAGCTGCCGAGAAGGATCCCACCGCCGACCGCCAGCGGCACCGACCCGCTCGGAAGCAGAAACAGCATCGGCACGAGGATCAGCTGCGTGGGAACTGCCGTCCCACTGGCGACCTCGAACTGAAATCCGAAGGCCGCGGCATACGCGCCGATCAGAAGCAGGACCGTTGCGGCCCCCGGAGCCCGATTCGAGGGGAGATAGAGGGCAAGTGCCACGGCGGCCGCGACGAAGGCGGCCGTGAAGGCCAGCAGCGACCAGAACTCCCGCCGCGCCAGGCGCTGAAGCCGCCGCACGCGCGACTCCTCGATCACTCGCTGTTCGTCGGGGTCGAGTACGAGCGAATTCGGATGGGTGGTGGCCGCAGTCGACATCGCCAGATGAAGATCGACCCCGCAAGACCCACTCGTTTCACTCGGTCGAGGGATGCGGGCGCGTCCGAAGCCCCCGATCGGGTGATGCAGCGCCCTCCGGCTCGAAGAGAGTGAGAGAACTTCGGCAATGGAGGGCGGCGTGGCGGCAACTGTGGCAAGAGCGGGACTGCGAATCACTTTCGGCGTTGCGATCATCGCGGCGCTCATCCTGAGCTCGACGGCGAAGGCCGGGTTGATCGGCACCGGCTCTGCGGCGTACTGCGATCCGACTTCGGCGCAGCCTTTCGCGGCGTGGGGCGACTCAGCCTCCTACGCGCGCCTGCTCAACGGCGGCTTCGAGGCAGGCACGACTGGCTGGACGCTCTCAGGCGGCGCACGCGTCGTCTCGGGCAATGAGCCGTTCTTCGTCGACGGCAACAAGAAGGACAGCCACTCGCTCCTGCTTCCGGCGGGGAGCTCGGCGTACAGCAGCACCGTCTGCTTCGCCCTCGGCGACTGGCACCTGCGCTTCCTGATGCGCAACATCGGCTCCTCGTCGGGCCAGCTCCACATCCAGGTGGTCGTCCCGAGCCTGCTCGGCGGCGTGTTGGCGATTCTCGACGGCGGCACGGTCAGCTCCGGCGGTGCATGGACACCGTCGCCGCGGCTCGAGCTCCTGCTGTGCAACGTGACGAGCCTCCTCGGCACGAAAGCGGTTGCATTCCGCTTCACGCCGGTCGGCTACGGCGCCGCCTACCAGATCGACGACACCTACCTGGATCCCTGGGTAGACCGCTGAGCCACCTTCGTCTCTAGACTCCAGGCCATGCAGGGCTCCTTGCCCGTGGCCGATCGCCCGCGCCGGCCGGAGTGGATGAAGGTCCGCGCGCCGAGCGCGGACTCGCGCTACTTCGACGTTCGCAAGCTGATCCACGGCGCGAGCCTGAACACGATCTGCGAAGAGGCGCGCTGCCCGAACATCGCCGAGTGCTGGGGGCGCGGCACGGCGACCTTCCAGATCCTCGGCGACACCTGCACGCGCGCCTGCCGCTACTGCTACGTCCACTCCGGCCGGCCCGAGGAGCCGCCCGACCCGCTCGAGCCGCTCCGGCTCGCGGCGGCCGCGGCCACGATGGACCTCAAGCACGTCGTCGTCACCTCCGTCGACCGAGACGACGTGCCCGACCGCGGGGCGGGGCACTACGCCGCGACCATCCGCGCGCTCAAGCACAAGGTTCCCGAGGCGACGATCGAGATCCTCACGCCCGACTTCCTCGGAGTCGAGGAGGAGGCCCTGCGCACGATCCTCGCCGAGCGGCCCGACGTCTTCAACCACAACATCGAGACGGTCCGGCGGCTGCACGCGCGGATGCGCGGAGCCAAGGCCTCGTACGACAAGGCGCTCTGGCTGCTCGCCCGCGCGAAGGAGCTGGCGGGGTATCAGGTGCTGACCAAGTCCGGGATCATCGTCGGCCTCGGCGAGACGAACGACGAGGTCGTCGAGACCCTGCGCGACCTGCGGGCCCACGGAGTCGATGTCGTCACGATCGGCCAGTACCTGCAGCCGAGCGCGAAGCACGCGACGATCGACCGCTGGGTGCACCCGGACGAGTTCCGCTGGTTCCGCGAGCAGGGCGAGGCACTCGGCTTCGGGTCGGTCTTCTCGGGCCCGCTCGTGCGCAGCTCCTACCGCGCGGACGAGCAGCGCCACGCAGCGGCCACCGGCCGCGGCGCGATCGCCTATTAGAAAGACGAGAGCCGCCCGAAGGCGGCCCTCGTCTTCTCCGTTCGAGAGGGGCTTAGTCGCCCAGATGCAGCTTCCAGATGCCCTGGGAGTGCGTAGCCGCGTACAGCACGCGCGGGCAGTGCTTCTGCCCAACGCAGGTCGCGACGCGGTTCGAGGGCTGCAGCTCAAGATGCGTCACCTCGTAGCGAGGCATCCCGTGCGTGACGTGCCAGCTCGCCCCGTCGTTCGTACCGGCGAGGACACCGAAGTCCGTGGCGACGTACAGCGTGTGGGTCGCGTCGTCGCGGACGATGTCGTCCACCGGCAGGTCGCCGGTCGAGGTCGGCGTCGGGAATGCCGACGTGCCGCCTTCGACGTTGAGGTTCGTGAACGTGCCGGAGCCCGGCGCCGTTCCGTTCTCGGACACGTCGAAGACGTGTCCCGGCGTGGTCGGGGTCGTCGCGTTGTAGCCCGAGTACGAGATCCACGCGTGGCCGGGATTGGCCGGGTCGACGTAGATCGCGGTCGGGACACGCGTCGGCGAGTTGCCCGACGTCGAGCTGTCGATGCGGTGCCAGCTCACGGCGGCCGGATCCGTCGCGTCCGCGTTGTGCGTCACGAAAACGCGTCCCGCGGACGTGGTGGCCCAGAGCGTGCCGTGGTCGGCGCCGTCACGTGCGAGCCACGAGACGAAACCGCCGGTCCGGTCGGCCCCGTAAACAGTGCCGGTCAGGTCGCCGGCGGTGTTCGCCCCCGCGGGCCCGCCCATCGGCTGGTAGTCGCCGCAGTGCACGTCGTTCCCCGGGGTCACGAACTCGGGACAGTTCGCCTCGTAGCCGGCGATGTCCGGGGTCGTCTGCTGCGGGACGCTAACCGTCGCTCCCGCCCCGAACGCCCAGGAGCGCCAGACGTGCTGGAAGCCCTGGAAGATCGGGTGAGTCCCGGCCGGCGGGTTCGGGTCGGCGATCTGCGGCCAGTAGAAGGACGCGGTCTCGCCGCTCGCCTCGATGTTTCCGGTCGAGATGACCCACTTCGTCGGGTCGCCGTTCTCGAAATTCACGTCGCCGAAGCCGCTCGTGAACCCGTTGCCCATCCAGTTGGAGTGGGTCGAGTCGAAGAACGCGTCTCCGCCGTCGCCGTAGATGACCTGGGTGAACGTGTTCCGGTCGCAGCTCGGACCAGTCGACCACGTCCCGTTGTCCTGCGTGCCGCCGAGGACGTCACACGTGTTGAACGGGTCGATCGCCACGTTGTAGAACTGGATCGTGCTGCCCAGCCGCGTGTTGATATGCGTGAGTTCCGTCGGGACTCGCGAGAGCACCCGCTTGCACGTCAGGTAGCTGCCCGTTGTCGTCGGGAGCGGCCCGCCGCCGTTGCGGTGCGGCTCGTCGCAGTTCGCCTGGGTGTCGGCGAAGGATCCACTCGTCCGGATCATCCCACCGTCCGAGCCCTCGAAGATCTGGGTCGGGTTGGACGGGTTGACCGCGATCACGTGCTGGTCGGGATGGATCCCGTTCGGCGAGAAGACGCACGCCGTGAACGCGTACGGCCCGTAGGCGCACCACGGCGCCGGCTGATTCGTCGCGTCGTACGACAGGTCGGTGAACGTCCGGCTGTTGGCGGTGCCGTCCGGGTCGCCTGCGGTGGTCGAGTAGAGGACCTCGCGGCCGTTGGAGCGGCCGTTGCCGCAGCCGACGCCATGCGTGTCGCACGGCTGCTCGCCGTACTGGTTCGAGCCGATGACGTAAACCGTGTCGGGCAGGCCGGTCGGCGTGTAGACGTCCTCGTCGTACCAGCACTGGCCGGTGCAGAAGTCGTCCGTCGCGAAGTACGGGCTGACCGTGGTCTTCGCCGTCAGGTTCTGCCATCCGGCGTACGCCTGCGGGTAGGTGGTCGTATCCGGCGGAGGCGTCGAGCCGGCCGCCTGGGACGCGAGCAGCGTCGCAGCTGGCTGGTCTCCGTTGTCCGTCCGCCAGAAGTTTGCGGCCGCCGCACCCGCGGGCCCGCCGCCGTTGGCGGTGCCGTCCGTCAGGTAGATACGCGTCGCGTTGTTCTTGACCGTGAGCGCGAACCCCGTCCGGTCGGGGACGCCAAACTGCGCCGCGAACAGCTTGTGGAAGTCGAACTGCGTCGCGGAGCCGTCCAGCGTCGGCGAGCGGCGCCAGAGCCCCTCGTCATAGGCAGCGACGTAGACGTTCGATGCGTTGCGCGGGTCGAAAGCGATCTTGGTGACGCCGAACGAGTTCCCGCTGGCGCCGTCCCACACCTCCGTGAAAGTCGCGCCACCGTTGGTCGACTCGTAGAGCCCGGGCGAGTTCGCACCCGGCTCGAGCCGCACCTGGCCGCCGTTGCCGATCGTGTGGTTGATGCCGCGAACGGCCTGAGCGGAACCGACGAGGATGTGCTGGCTGTTCGTCGGATCGACGGCGATCGAGTTGATCCCGCGTCCGAGGAACGCATCCTTGGCCGGCGTCACGCACGTGAACATCGCGTTGCTGACGCAGCTGTCGCCGAGCTTCGTCCAGCTGTGGCCGCCGTTCGTCGACTTGTAGACGCCGACGCCAGACTCACAGCCGGAGGAGCAGTGGTTGCCCTCGCCCGTGCCGAGGTACAGCGTCTTGTGCTTCTTGTCGGTCGGATCGAGCAACAGGTAGCCGACCGAGTTCTGGTCGAGCGACCTCGGCGACATGTGCCGCCACTTCGGGTTCGCGGCGAGCGCGTCGTCCGTCCGCCACACACCGCCACCCGCGGCGCCGGCAAAGACGGTGCACTTCCCGTCCTCTCCGTCGTGCCCGTCCTTTGCGTCCTTCCCGTCCTTCGCGCCACAATCGGGCGATACGGCCAGCGCAGTGATCCGGCTTGCCGTCTCGTTCGTCGCTCCTGAGAACGACGTCACTCCGGGCTGGACCGCGTGCTGCCGCGGCCCGTACTGGCGCCAGTGGCCTCCCGTCCCGTAGAACGAGCGTCCGTGGAGTTGGATCAGCCGCGCGTCCCGCTTGGCGATCCGGCTGAAGGTCGCCTGCTCGCGCTGGACGACCGACACCGGGATCACATTCGCCGGATACGTCCTGATCGCGGACTGCCAGGCGTCAAAGGTATTGGCCCCCATACCGGGCGTCGCCACCGCGGAGTCCGGGTCGGCCGCCGCGCCGGCTTTCGGCACGAAGATCCCGTGACCCGATGACCTCGCGGTGAGCACCAGGAACAGGGTCACCGCCGTCGCGACAAGGAAGATCCCCGTGAGGACGGTGATGCGTGGTCTCGTCATTCCTCCCCCCTCTTCCAGTTGGTGTGCACTACCTCTCGATTCGCTGTCCCGAGCTCAGCCTGGAAGCGAGATCGTTCCCGCTCCGGTCCACGCTGCCGCGGCCGAAAGCGACCGCAAACTGATCCTGGCCGGACTGGGTTGGGCGACGGCGCTCAGGCATACCCCGAAGAACGAAGATGCTTTATATGCGGCCCTAGATCAGGTGTCAAGCAATAACGACGTGCCGCGAAAGCGGTCGCGCGTCTGTTCGTAACGTGTAGCCGCTAGCGGACAGCGGCGTCGGCGTCGACCAAGCCCGCGCCGTAGGCGTCCCCGAAGGAAATCGGGTGGGATTGGTCGAGGTGGCAGTAGCCGGTCGGGCACGCATCGCCGAAGACCGACGGGGCGAAGTTCGATGGGTCGTTCGGGCCCATGTAGTTCACGACGCTCTGGTTGGCGGTGCCCTTCAGCCGGGCCACGAGCGCGTCGGGGTGCCCGCGCAGGTCGCGGTGCGCCGAGAGCACGAGCGCGGCAACGCCGGCCGCGTTCGGCGTCGCCATCGAGGTGCCCTGCAGCCAGCCGAAGCCCTGGCCGCCGAGCTTGAAGCAGGCAGCATTGAACAGCGCCGAGGTGACTGGGTCGGTGCAGATCAGGCCTTGGGGGGCCAGGGCGCCGAGGGAGCCCCAGCCGCCGTAGGTGACGTCGCCGGCGCCGCCGTCCCAGAACGGGACCTCGTAGCGCCGCGCGCCGCCGGGGGCTGCGAGGTCGATCCGCGAGCCGTAGTTCGAGTAGTAGGCGAGCTGGTCGCGCGCGCCGACGTGAGCCCGCCAGCGCAGCGGGACGTTCGCCGGCGCGGCGCCGATCGCGTTCGCGGTCGCCGAGACCATGGTGACACCGGGAAGGCCGGCCGGCACCTCGAGCAGGCCGCGCAGGTCGTAGTCGGAGAGCGACGGGCTGCCGGGTGTGACGCTGGCGAAGCCCTGGCTGCCGTCCGTCACCTGGCCGACGCCGCTCAGCTCACGGCCGCCGACGTTCAGGTCGACGCGGTCGATCCGCACGTGCTCGTTGCCCGCGGCTGCGAAGACCGCGACGCCGTGGTCGCGACAGTACGAGACCGCGTCGTGGAAGAGCAGGTAGACCTGCGCGCTCGCCGGATCAGTGGGATCGAGGTAGCCCTCGATCGACATGTTCACGATGTCGACGCCCGGGGTCGAGCAGGCGGCGACCAGGCCGTTGATCATCCAGCTCGCCAGGCCGCCGAGGCCGGCGGCGAGAACCTTGTACGAGGCGACGCGCACGCCGGGTGCGACGCCGTTCGAGCCGAAGCCGTTCGCCGCGCCCGCGATCCGGCTCGCGACCCAGGTGCCGTGACCCTCGAAGTCCCCGTTCTGGCAGTCCTTCAAGCCTGAGCGGTCGATGAAGCCGAGGCCGAAGAGCGCGCGCAGGTCGGCGCAAGGGATGAAGTTGCCGCCGAGGGTGCGGTCGACGGTCTCGTGGAGCTCGCGATGGTCGGTGTCGACGCCGGTGTCGAGGACCGCGACGACTACGTTCCGATCGCCCCTGGTCTTCGCCCAGGCGGCCGGGACATCCATCCGGTTGTCCTCCCACTGGAGGACGCCCTCTGGGTTCGTGACGCCCAGGAAGGACGAGGCGTCGTGGAGCGGGTCGGGAAAGCTCTTGCCAGGCGGCCCGGGATTCTGGTCGGGCGCCTGGCCGCCGCCCCGGCCGTCGGGCTGCCCACGGCTGTCGCCGAGCAGCGCGTCCTCAAAGGCCGTCGTGACCGCCGCATTCCGGCCAACGCGCGCGTCGAAACCGGCGCTGCCGGGGACGACCACCATCGCCCCGATCGGGCTCAGGTCGGCGACGACCTTCGCGCCGGCCGCTGTGACGACCTGGCGCATCTGCGCCGGCGACGTGCCGGGGGTGAACCGGACCACGGTGACGCCGAAGGGATTGCCGGCGGCTGAGGCAGATCCTGTGATCGCGAGCGCGGCGGCAAACGTCGCAAGGAGAAGACTGGGCCGCTTCACCGTGTTCCACCTTTCGGCAGAAGCGCTTTGCGGCTTGATAGCCGCGTCCGGAGCGACGAAGGCCCGGTGCGAACCGGGCCTTCGTCGTGTTCTTATTGCTTGAGTCGAGCTAGGGAGTCAACTGGCTGATCCGCGTCGACCAGTTGGCAAGCGCGGTGCGCGGGCCTGGGCCGTGGCTCGCGCCACCGCACGTGCCGAGCAGGTTGTCGCCAGTGCCGCCCGCGAAGAACGGGCCGCCCCAGTCGATGTAGTCGCAAGTGTGAGCGATGTACTCGCTCGCGATCCAGATGGACTTGCCGTCGACCGCAGCCGCCCCGTAGTCGCCCCACCGCGAGCGGATCGGGTTCGGGAAGCGCTGCTGCTTGTAACCTGAGAAGCCGTCGTCCGCGGCGGCTCCGGTGCCGCCGGTCACGACGTTCCAGGCGCCGACGCCGGCGTTCGCGTCGATCGGCGCGTACGCGGCGCTCGGGTCGAGTGTGTCGCCCGTTGCCGTGAACGCCATGAGGCCGCGACCGCTCGCCGTGACGCCGATGGCCGGATAGGTGAAGTCGTGGCCCGTAGCGCCGAGGTAGCCCTGGTTCACGATCTTCGGAGTCGTCGGGTTCACGACGTACCACGCGATTCCGGCCCGCTGTGGCCCGCTATCGGGGTTGAGCGCCGTGTCGAGCGCTCCCCATAGCTTGCCGTTCGCGTAGTCGACTTGCTGCATGCGGGTGTCGTTCGAGTCGGGCCTCGCAACGACCTCGGCCCCCGCGGCGTGCGCGGTGGGGGTGACGAGCAGCTTCCAGCAGCCCACGCCCGCGATCGTCGCGGTCGTTGTGTCGTTCAGGCAGTGGCCCTGTGGCACCGTCGTATCCGGAGCCGTGCCCGAGCCGGGCTGCTGCTGCTTCGGCGGGACGCCATACTGGCCGACGCTCAGGATCTTGTTGCTGAGGCTGACCGCCGGGTTCGCCGGGTTCGCCGTGTTCAGCGACGCCGTGTTCGTCAGCGTCCAGACGATGAGCTGGTTCGAGGTCCGCGTGCCCGCATTCCCGGAGACGGGCATCTGCGCTTCGTCGGCGGCGTTCGAGCTCAGGAAGTGCTCGGTGCCGTTGTTCGCGAGGTTGAACTGCGACGTCCCAGGCGACTGTGAGGGCCAGACGGTGAAGCCCGGCTGGGTCAAGCCCGCGTCGCTGGGAGCGTTGACCATCCCCGAGGTGTCGATGTGCTGCATCGTCACAGTCGCGGCGCCCGCGGCGAGCTGGGCCTTGGAGTAGGCGTAGATCTGTGCGCCGCTGAAGCCGTTGCAGCACCACGGATACGCGTTCGTCGTGATGTAGAACCCGTTCGCGTCGGCGCCGATGTGCGGGTAGTCGCCGAGGAACGGACCGGGGTTCGCACCGCCGGTGTTCGTGCCGTCGTTGGTGACGTCGGTCTTGTAGATGTTCCAGCTACCCGTCGGGTTCGACGTGCTGCTGACCGCGATGTCGAGGTGGTTCACGAGGTTTAGCGAGCCGTTCGAGTTTCGGTCGAGCGTCAGCACGACGACGAAGAAGCGCTGCGTGGCCGCGTCGTACAGGCACGACGGGTCGGTCAGCTCCGGCCCGAGTGCCCCGGTCGTGCGGTTGACCGCGGCCGGGTAGCCGTAGAACGAGTTCAGATCGACAGCGTGATTGACGTTGCGCGGGAACCCGGCGACGATGTTCGTCGCCGTGTTATCCGGAAGAACGGACGCCCCCGTTGACGCGCTGTAGACGTTGACGACGTCGTTCACGGCCTCGACCACGTAACCGTTGCCGACGCACATGCCCTGGTCGGGCGGCTCGACGGAGAACTGGTTCCCGCCACGCGAGTAGCGCTGCTGGTAGTGGTTCAGCCCTTCGAAGCCGAAGTTGAACGTCGGGTTCGACTTCGCCTTCTGGCCGCTGTTGACGGACGCTCCGTGGCCGACGCCGTTCGAGAGGCTGCGGTCGATGATCCCGTTGTACGGGTCGCCGCCACCGTCGTTGTCGCTCGCGCCGGGGAACTCCTGCTGCGTGACGTCCCCGAACCCCGAGGGCGCGAACGCGCCGGTCTGTGGACCCCCGGTGCCGACGAGCGACACCTGCGAGGCGGCGCTGCCGGCTGTTGCCGACCCACCGCCGAACGCAACGACGGCTGCCGCGCAGAGCGCAAAGAGCAGCAGCAATCGCATTGAGACCTTCCTCATGTGTTCCCCTCCCCTGATGTGGTGTGATCGCAGGCGCGCAAAGTGACACCTGCCCTCTCGCTGCGCACGTTCTCACGTCCGTGCCACAGCGTCAAGGATGTGCGGCCGACTCCTCGCCGCGAGAGTGATGGAGCCCGTTAGGAGGCGTCGTCGTGCGGCTTCGCCATCTTGCGGTAGTCGAGCGCCTCGTCGAGCACGGACTCCTCGACTCCTACCTCGCGGGCGACCTCGCGCAGCGAGCGGCCGGAGCTCGCCGCCTCCTTGACGATCTCGGTCGCCTTGTCGTAGCCGATGTACGGGTTGAGCGCGGTCGCCGCCGACAATGTCAGCTCCGCGTAGTGCTCGTTGGTCTCGCGGTTCGCCTCGATCCCCTCGACGCACTTCTCGGCGAACAGGCGCGAGGCGCTCGCGAGCAGCTTGATCGAGTCCAGCAGATTGCGCGCCAGCAGCGGGACGAAGACGTTGAGCTCGAAGTGCCCCTGCAGGCCGCCGACCGTGATCGCCTCGTCGTTGCCGATCACCTGGGCCGCGACCTGGGTCACGACCTCCGGGATGACCGGGTTGATCTTGCCCGGCATGATCGAGCTGCCCTTCTGCAGTTCGGGGAGCGCGATCTCGCCGAGGCCGGCGCGCGGGCCGGAGCCCATGAAGCGGATGTCGTTGGCGATCTTCGTCAGCGAGACGGCCACGGTCTTGAGCGCGCCCGAACTCTCGACCAGCGCGTCGCGGGCCGCCTGCGACTCGAACGGGTCGGCGGGCGGCGAGATCTCGAGGCCGGTCTCCTCCTTCAGGCGCGAGCGCACGCGAGCAGCGAACTCGGGGTGCGTGTTCAGCCCGGTGCCGACCGCGGTGCCGCCGAGCGGGATCTGGCCGAGGCGCGGCAGCGCGTCCTGAATGCGCGCGATTCCCTGCCGGACCTGCGCCGCGTAGCCGCCGAACTCCTGGCCGAGCGTGACCGGCACGGCGTCCATCCAGTGAGTGCGCCCGGACTTGACGACGTCGTCGAACTCGCGCGCCTTCGCCTCGAGCGCCTCGGCCAGCCGCTCGAGCGCGGGAAGCAGATCGCCGGTGATCTCGCCGAGCGCGGCGAGGTGGACGGCCGAGGGGAAGACGTCGTTCGATGACTGGCCGAGATTGACGTCGTCGTTGGCGTGGACGACGTCGCCGGCCAGGGTCGCGATCACCTCGTTGGCGTTCATGTTCGAGGACGTGCCCGAGCCGGTCTGGAAGACGTCGATCGGGAACTGGTCGTCGAGCTCGCCGTTCGCCACTCGGTCGGCCGCGGCCGCGATCCGCTCCGCCTTGTCGGCGTCGAGCAGGCCGAGCTCGGCGTTCACGCGCGCCG